>Ga0265336_10000586_pt1 | contig 20502 bp, 17 predicted proteins | sample 42119metaG_FD_193583 | JGI IMG/M metagenome (GOLD analysis project Ga0265336, IMG submission 193583) | Rhizosphere microbial communities from Carex aquatilis grown in University of Washington, Seatle, WA, United States - 4-21-19 metaG | ecosystem: Host-associated > Plants > Roots > Rhizosphere...
TACGAGGATGCCGTGGCCATGGCGCCGGATCTGAAACCGGGTTTCCGCCTGCTTGCTGACTTCGGCCGGTTGGAGTCCATGGATCTGGCCTGCCGTACGGACCTGGGCGGCTCATGGAATTGGCGGACAAGTCCGGGGTGGGCCTGCTGGTACGCGTGATTCCCGATCCAACCAAGGACATCGGACTGGATATCCTGACCCTTTTTCATTACCGGAACCTTCCCCGGATGATCACCTGCGAAAACATGTCCGAGGCGGCCGAAAAACTCTCGCTTTGAATCGAGCCGGATGCGTTTGTCCATCCGTTCAGGCAGCCTGGACGGCTTGCGAACGCGGGGCCCGGGGCTGGACATTCGGGACGGAAGGTCCAACGGCCTGAGGGAAATGGATTTTGGAGCGCAACAGGAGCGTGCCCAGGCACAAATCGGCCAGCGGAAGGACAACATTATAGTTTCGGCTCATGAAACGATGGTGCAACAGGCGATGGCGTTGAGCCGGAAGAAAATCCCCGAACGTTCAACGTTGCGTTTGCGCGGCAGGTGCATGTACCAGTGCCTGGCTCACATACGGGCAGGTGAATTTTCCTAGCGGGCGGTGCATGATATAACGATGCAGCGTCCACTCAAAAAACGAGGAGTAAGCGACAGCACCGGCAAAACCGATTGCTGTCCAAAATAAAAATAAAGACATCAGATGATACAAGGTTGTCTGTAACGCCGCAAAATTTGCCCACGACGGATGTGCTTGGCAAATGATACGGATAATTTATGGAATTCATGACCAGGCAAATTCTCCCGCCTCGACAAACTGCGGGGCCGGGGTAGGTTTGCATCAGAATGAAGGGCGACGTTGTCTATCTTTATGCGTTCGATGTGGCGAACGAAATCATCACGCCGCGGGTGCAGGAAATCCTGTCGGAAAAGCCGTTCCCGTTTGAAATCCGGATGGACCGGACCCTGCCAAAGGACATGCCGTTGTACAAGCCGCTGGCCATTGAGCCGCGCCCCTTGGCGACCCGGTTGCAGGGTGAGCCGGTACGGTTGTTGATACGCGTTTATGATGTGGGCGTGGTGACCGTCATGCTGCGCGTGGTTTTCGAGACGGAGGTCCTGGCGGGCCTCATGCCCTTTCACAATCCCCGGCTCGAAAACGGGGAGCCCCTGGACGCGGTGGCCTCGAAATTATGCGCCGAGGCCTGCGACAGCCTCAAGGATTTGATGGTGGGACGCACGGAATTTCCGCCTCCGCCCGAAGCTTACACGGTATTTTGTCTGACGGACCTGCCGGGAGTGGCGGACGTGAACCGCTGGCTGGCGGACCAGCGGCGCGAGGTGGCCGGCTTGCTCACGGAGACAAGCCCCAGCCAGTTGAGTGAAGCGCAGGTGGGCGAGGTGTTGCGCATCCAGCGCTCGTTTGAAAGTACGGACCTCGCGGTGATTGACTGGGACGCCGCCCTGGTGGTGGACCTGGCCGGTTACGTCGATGATGTATTGTATGCGTTGGAGCTGGCCAACCTGCAACTGGAGGAGTTCCGCGTAATGGACCGCCGTCTCGACACGTATCTCGACCGCGCATATGACGACCTGGACCGCCGGCGCCTGCCGTTGTTTGGCGGTGCCACTAAAACCCTGCAGCATTTGCGCCGTTTCCGGGTGGACGTTGCCAAACTCACCGATGAAGTCACGCATATCACCAAATTTTTCGGCGACTGGCATCTCGCCCGTGTCTATCTCGGCGCGCGCGATCGTTTCTATCTGGACCAGTGGCGGGCCAGTGTCGAGCAACGGCTCGCGCAACTCGACAAGCTTTACAGCGTTTTTCACACCGAGGTGAATGAGCGCAGGATGTTGTGGCTGGAGGCCATCATCGTGCTTTTCTTCGCCATCGATCTGTTGATCCTGGTGTTTCTACGGCGATGACCCGGCGCCGGCCGCACGGCTTTGGCATGGCCTGCCGGGCGATTTGCCGCTACACTTCCCGCCTTGTGATGCGGCCCTTGATCCAGGAAGTTGCCACCGCCTGCACGCCGGAATCGCTGATGGAATGCCTGCGTGGGGAACGGGGGGCCGTTTTGCTGCGCACCTCGTCGTTCGATTCGTCGCAGGCACGCTATTCCTTTGTCGCCGCGCAGCCGTTTCTGGCCTTTCGTTCCTTCGGCTCGCGCTGTGAAATTATTCCGGTAGCCGCCGACGTGAGGAGGCGGACGGACGAGGTGCTGACATTGCCTGCTCCGCCTCCTCACGTCGGCGGCTACGTTCAGTTCGGCAACCCCTGGCAGGTTCTCGACGCGCTCCTGGCCCGTTGCGAAGTCCTGGACGAAATCGACCTGCCGTTCCCGCTGGGCGGCGCGTTTGGTTATTGGAGTTACGACTTGAAAAATTTCATCGAGCCGAAACTTCCCCGCCGTGCGGTGAATGACCTCGAATTGCCCGATTGCCATGTGGGCTTCTATGACAGTCTCATCGTCTTCGACCATCACCTCGGCACGGTCAGCATCGTTTCCACCGGTCTCGGGGCCGACGGTTCACGCACGGAGCGGCGGGCGGCGGAACAGATGAAGTTCTGGATCGGCAAACTCGCCGCGGGAGAACCGGCGCAACATCCAGGCCCCGACCCGCGATCAGGCATCCCGCATCCCGCATCGCGCATCACCTCGAGCCTCGTCGGCGCTGATTTTGTTGCCGCCGTCAAACGCGCCCAAAGTTATATTCGCGCCGGAGACATTTATCAGGTGAATCTTTCGCAGCGGCTGAAGGCGGAATGCCCTTTTTCCGGCTGGGAATTGTTTCAAAGGCTGAACTGGGTTTCTCCCGCTCCGTTTTCCGCCTTTCTTGATTGCGACGATGGCCGCTTTCAAATCGCTTCGTCGTCGCCGGAATTGTTTCTGCGTTTAAGCGGGTCGCATATCCGCACCCGTCCCATCAAAGGCACGCGCCCGCGCGGGGCTGATCCGACGCGCGATGCGCAACTCGCCTATGAACTGCAGACCAGCGCCAAGGAACTGGCGGAACTGGTGATGATCACCGATTTGCTCCGCAATGATCTCGGCAAGGTGTGCGAGTTCGGGTCGGTCCAGACGCCCGAGCTGGCGCGGCTCGAACGGTTTGCCCAGGTGCAACACCTGGTCTCGACCGTCGAAGGGCGGTTGCGTCCGGACGTGACGCATCTGGCGGCGCTCGCGGCCTGCTTCCCCGGCGGCAGCATCACCGGCGCGCCAAAATTCCGGGCGATGGAAATCATTGACGAACTTGAGCCCGTGACGCGCGGGCCCTATTGCGGCTGTCACGGTTATCTCGGGTTCAATCGCGAAAGCCAGCTCAGCATCACCATCCGCTCGGCGATCTGCAAGGATGGCTTCGCGCATTTCAACGTCGGCGCCGGCATCGTGGCGGATTCCCAGCCGGAGGCGGAATACGAGGAAACGCTGGCCAAAGCCGCGGGTTTTCTGGCGGCGCTACAGTTGCCCATGCCCCGGGAGATTGTCCCTGCGCCGGCGCACATCTGAGGTCGTTGCCATCGAATGTTTCTCCTCGCGAAATGGCGGCGTTTCGGATAGTTGAAAGCGTATTAGGAATTAAACCCCATGAGTGTTTTTCTCAACGGACGGTTCATGCCCGAGGCCGAGGCGGTCATCCCCGTCAACGATCGCGGTTTCATGTATGGCGACGGGTTGTTTGAAACCCTGCGTATTTGCCAGGGCCGTCCATTTCGCATGGCGCAGCACCTGGAACGGCTGACGCGCGGGGCGGATTTTCTGAAAATCAAATGTCCGTTTACGCCGAGGGAATTGCAGAATTTTGCCGGCCAGCTCATCGAACAAAACCGGTTGCCCGAGGCGATTCTGCGCGTGACGCTGACCCGCGGACCGGGGGAACGCGGTTACGCGCCCAAGGCCGATGGGCGGCCGACAGTCGTGATGACACTACATGCCGCGCCTCCGCCGGAGCTGCCCGTTCAGTGGAGCCTGGTCACCTCGTCGTATCGCATACTCGCGGCTGATCCGCTTGCATCCTTCAAGACCCTGAACAAGCTCACCCACGTCCTGGCCCGCGAGGAGGCCCTGGAACAGGGCGCGGAAGAGGCGTTGCTCCTCAACTCGAACGGCGAGGTGGCCGAAGCGACAAGCGGCAATCTGTTCTGGGTTTATCAAGACGCCATCTGCACCGTGCCCACCGGCCGCGGGGTGCTGCCTGGCATCACCCGGGCCGTCGTTTTGGAAATCTGCCAGGCGTTGGGCCTGACGACGAACAAGTGCGTCATCAAGCCGGAGGCATTGCGAAATTCAGAAGGCATTTTCATCACCCAAAGCGCGCTCGGTATTGTACCCGTGGCCGCCTTCAACGGCGAACCGGTCGCGCCGTCGCCGCTGGTGGAGCAGATAGCAGGGACCTACGCCGAAATGCTGGGCCGGCCCTAAGCCTGTCCGGGGGTGATTAATCATTAAGATTAGTCATCGTCAAATCGTCTTTGACCCCATTGCAAGCGGTTGGGACGGCGCTAATTTTAGGTGGAACCCGACGATGACGAATATGGCGCCGTCATCACTTTTGAAGATTGAGAGGCCGATATGATCATCAATGCCAATGACAGTGCCGAACATTGCCTGTCTTTCATCAGCAGCCAGCTTCAAAGCACTCGCCAGCCCGGCGTGTTGGTGGAGAAAAATGTCCGCCGCGCGGTGACCATTTCCCGGCAGGCCGCGTGCGGGGCGGTCATCGTTGCCGAAAAGCTGGCTCAATATCTGCACCATCATTCATCCGGAGATGCCTGTCCCTGGACGGTGTTCGATCGCAACCTGATTGACAAGGTGCTGGAAGACCACAATCTGCCGACCCGGCTGGCCAAATTCCTGCCCGAAGATCGCGTCTCGCAGCTGGAAGACATTCTGGCCGATGTATTTCAGGTCCATCCGCCGGCGGGGGCCATTGTCGAGCAAACCGCGGAGACCATGCTCAGACTGGCCGGCCTGGGCAACGTCATCCTCATCGGCCGGGGCGGAACGATGATCACCGCCAGGCTGCCGCACGTGCTCCATGTGCGGCTGGTCGCCCCGCTTGAAAAACGCATCGACCATGCCCACCAGTTCTACCATCTGACCCGGAATGAAGCGCACAAATTCTGTCTGAGCCAGGACCGTGCCCGGGAGCGCTACCTTAAAAAGTATTTCAACGCCGACATCAACGACCCGCTGATTTACCACCTGACCATCAACACCGACCGGGTCGGCTATGATGAGACGGCGAAACTGATTGGTGATGCGGTCCTGCATTTGAATTAAAGGCGACTTAGGTCTTGGTTTCCGTTTTGTCTCTGGCTTAATCTCCGCGTGCCTCGCGACACCCGACATCGTTTTGCCCGTGCGCAACACCATCAGCGCGGGGGCGGCGGCTTTCGCTGGTTTCTGGTTGCGATCATCATTGTCGCGGCCATCTGGTTTTGTTGGTGGCGCCAGCACCCCAAAAAAACGGTTCATCCCCGGCCGGCCGTTCCCACCCGGATGCAACAGAAACCGTTGGTGCTCGGGCACCAGGCACCCGGTGATTTCCCGCGTCCCGTGCGCGACGTTTTTGAAGCCCAGGTGGCGCTGGCACGCCGCGGCATTTCTCCGGGCTCGCTGGATGCCGCCCTCGGGTCGCAAACGCGGGCGGCCATCATGGTTTTCCAGGAAACCCAGGATCTCCCCGTGACCGGGTTGCTGGATACCAACACCCGCGTCCGGCTGATGCTCGACGCGCCTCTGCTGACGACCTATGTCGTGACGACGAACGACCTGATGCGGCTGCAGCCCATTGGCAAAACCTGGCTCGCCAAATCGGAGCAGTCGGCCCTCGATTATGAGACCGAGCTCGAACTCGTTGCCGAAAAAAGCCATTCCCATCCCGAACTGGTCCGGCGGCTGAACCCGGGCTCGAACTGGACGAACCTTGCCCCGGGCACGGTCCTGCATGTTCCTGCGGTGGAATATCCCCCGCCGGCGGACAAGGCGGCGTTTGTGGTCATTCACCTCTCCGAAAAATTCCTGGAGGCTTTCGATGCCGAAACCAATTTGATGGCGCATTTCCCGTGCAGCATCGCGCAACATGTCGAAAAGCGGCCGGTGGGCGAATTACACGTCATCGTGGTTGCGCCCAATCCCAATTACACCGTGGACCCGGAACTTTTTCCCGAGGCGACGGAACTGCAGGCGATTGGCCATAAGCTGATCCTGCCGCCCGGCCCGAACAATCCGGTCGGCGTGGCCTGGATCGGCCTGGACAAGACCGGCTACGGCATTCACGGCACACCGATCCCCGAGCAGGTGGGACGCACGGAATCACACGGCTGTTTCCGGCTGGCGAACTGGGACGCCGATTACCTGTTAAAACTGGTGTGGACGGGAATGCCGGTATTGGTGGAACCCTGAACCGGCGAACCGATTCCAAATTTCCACCCAAATTATCATTGCCCGGCGGCATGCTATGGCCTAATTGTAGTTCAAATTTAACAAAGGAAAATTATGGCCATTGGATTTATTATTGCCGTGGTGTTGCTGGTGATTGCTTTGGGCGTGCTGGCCTTTGCCATCGGCGGCTACAACAAACTCGTCACCCTGCGCAACCGGTACAAAAACGCCTACGCGCAGATCGATGTTCAACTCAAACGCCGATACGACCTCATTCCGAACCTCGTCGAGATTGCCAAGGGCTACATCAAGCACGAGCGCGAGACCTTGGAAAATGTCACCAAAGCGCGCAACATCGCCTATACCGCTTCGCAGGCCGCCGCCGCCAATCCCGGCGACGCCGGCACCATGAAGAACCTGATTTCCGCCGAAAGCGGACTGGCCGGCACGTTGGGCCGCTTGATGATGGTTTCGGAACAGTATCCCGACCTGAAGGCCAACCAGAACATGATGCAGCTCACCGAGGAGCTGACTTCCACGGAAAACAAAATCTCCTTCGCCCGGCAGGCGTACAACGATTCAATCATGACCTACAACACCGACCGCGAGGTGTTTCCCTCAAACATCATCGCCGGCATGTTCAACTTCGGTCCGGCGGAACTGTTCGTCATCGACAAACCGGAACAGAAGGACGCACCGAAGGTTTCATTTTCGTAAACCACATGTAGCCGCCGACGTGAGGAAGCTCTGATTTATTTGCGATATTGGATATACGATTGACGAATCTCGCTACCATTCAGGCATATCGCGCAAATCGTATATGGTAAATCTAAAGTAGTGAGCCTCGTTACCTCGGCTGCTACAGAGAATTAAAATGGACTTCTTCGAGCGACAGGACAAAGCCAGAAAAAGGACCAAGCTGCTGGTTTTTTACTTCATCATGGCCGTGGCCGCCATCATCGCGGCCTGTTACATCGTTGGGGTGATCGTTTTCTCGGCCGCCCAGTCGCACCGGCACGATTACAATGATTACGGTGGCCAACCGCAACTGGTGCTGTGGGATGCGCGGCTTTTCTTTGGCGTCACCGTCGGGGTGTTGGCGGTCATTTTTATCGGCAGCGCCTACAAGACCAATGAACTGGCCGGGGGCGGCAGCTCGGTGGCCACCTTGATGGGTGGACGGCTGGTAAACCCGAATACACTGGATCCGGATGAACGCAAGCTGCTCAATGTGGTTGAGGAAATGGCCATCGCCTCCGGAGTGCCGGTGCCGCAGGTCTATGTGCTCAACGATGAAAGGGCCATCAATGCCTTCGCCGCCGGCCATACCACCAGTGATGCCGCCATCGGCGTCACGCGCGGTTGCATCCAGATGCTGTCGCGCGACCAGTTGCAGGGTGTCATCGGCCACGAATTCAGCCACATACTCAATGGCGATATGCGGTTGAATCTCCGGCTGATCGGCATCATTTTTGGCCTGCTATGCATCGCCACCATCGGCCGGATTCTGCTCCGGGCGCGCAGCAGTGGACGTGACAAAAACCCGTTGCCGGTCATCGGTCTGGCGCTGATGTTGCTGGGCTTTATCGGCGTCTTCTTTGGCCGGTTGATCCAATCTGCCGTCAGCCGTCAGCGCGAATTCCTCGCCGACGCCTCGTCCGTGCAATTTACGCGCAATCCCGGCGGCCTTTCCGGCGCCCTCCAAAAAATCGGCCAATACGGTTTCGGTTCCCGCCTCGAATCCGAGCATGCGCCCGATATGTGCCACATGTTTTTTGGCAACGGAGTGCGCGAGCCGTTCTTTGGCCTCCTGGCGACGCATCCGCCGATTCCCGACCGGATCCACGCCATTGACCCGGCCTGGGACGGCACATTCCCGCCGCTGGAAAAGGAACAGGTGGAAGTGGTCAAACACGCCGCCATCTCAGAACTGGAACATACACCCAAACCGATGCCGGATTTTTTCAAAACTGTTCTGGGCGGCGCGATCATCACCTCCTCCGGCAGCCCTTCCATACCGCCGGTCATCCGTTCCCGCACCGTGCTGCCCAATCTCGGCAATCCGACCCCGTTGCATCTCAAATATGCCGAGCAATTGCGCGATTCGCTGCCCGAGACCGTGAAAGCCGCCGCGCGCGAACCGCTGGATGCCGTGGCGTTGATTTACGCCCTGTTGCTCAGCCCGGACGAAACGATGCGCACGACGCAACTCGCCGAACTGGCCAAGCGGGTTGAACCGGTCGTCTATCAGAAGACCGCCGCGTTATATCCAGATGTTTCTGCCGCCGCGGCGCATGCGCGTTTGCCGATGGTCAACCTGGCCCTTGGCGCGCTGCGGCAAATGAGCGTGGAACAGTACAATCAGTTTGCCCAGACCCTCGAATGGCTGATTGCCAGCGATGGCCGGATTGAATTGTTTGAATTCGTGGTGCAAAAAATCGTCCTGCGCCACCTCGCGGCGCAATTTACCGGGGCGCGCCGGCCGGTGGCCCAGTATTACACCCTCAAGCCGCTCGTGCCGGATTGCGCCATCGTGCTGTCGGCGCTGGCCAACGTCGGCAGCAGCGAGCCCGCCGAAATCCAAAAGGCTTTTGCGGCCGGGACGCCCTATCTGCGCGCGCCGGACGACGGAGGTCTGTCTTGGTTGCCCCGCGAGCAATGCGGCGTGAACCAGATTGACGCGGCGCTCAACCGGCTCGCGCTGGCCGTGCCCACCATCAAAAAGAACCTGATCGAGGCCTGTGTTTACACCGTCGGCGCCGATGGCGTGATCACCGAAAGTGAAGCCGAATTGCTTCGCGCCGTTGCCGATACGCTGGACTGCCCGATCCCGCCGTTTGTCTCGGCAGAGTGATTCGGAAAACAGACGCAGCAAAAGCGGCGGAGGGCCGCCGCACTCCAAGACCTGTCGGACATTTCGGCAATCTTAAAGCAATTCAACCAATCTCGTAGCCGCGAACGTCAGTTCGCGCCATATCGTTCTCCTTTATTTAAGTTGCGCCGACTGACGTCGGCGGCTGCGCAATTTTTGAAAAAGCTCTAAATCAACGCGGAGCGTCCTGGAGTGCGCCAGCCCTCTGGCGCTTTTTAACTACGGATTCCAAATTGTGTTTACTCGATTTCCAGGACCACGACGGACTTGGCCGGCAGCGTCGTGATGAATCCGTCATCCGTCACCTTGAAGGCGCTGAATTCGGCCGGCTTCACATTGTCCGGCTGGTCGAACGTGTTGTGCGCGTTCATTTCCGGCGCGGTCAGGACCCGGCCGGATATTTTTTGAACCTTGGCCCCCGGCAATTCGCATGGGATTTCGGCGGATTGATTGGGATTCAGATTGCACAGCGTGACGTGGATTTTGCCGGCTTTGTCCCGCGACGCCGAGGCGCTTACTTCCGGTACGGTTTTGCCGCCGAAGGCATAGTCCTCGCTTTGCAATTCGGTGGGCAGCAGCGTGGCGTCGTGATGGACGGTGTCCATCTCAAACACCCAGTAACTCGGCGTCACTGTCATCTTTTCGTTGTCGGTGAGGATCATCGACTGGAGCACGTTGATCATTTGGGCGATGTTCGCCATTTTTACGCGATCCGCGTGATTGTTGAAAATATTGAGTGTCACGCCGGCCACCAGCGCATCGCGCAGCGTATTTTGCTGGTACAGAAAGCCGGGGTTCGTTCCCGGTTCGACGTCGTACCAGGCACCCCATTCATCCACGATCAACCCGACTCTTTTCTGCGGATCATACTTGTCCATGATGGCGGAATGTTTGGTGACCATTCCATCCATGAGGAGCGCGCGGCGGAGGGTTTCATGCCATTCCGACTCGGTGAAAGCTGTCGCCGACCCTTTGTGCGACCAGTTGCCCGTCGGCAGGGTGTAGTAATGCAGCGACAGCCCGTCCATCTGGTGCCCCGCATTTTTCATCAACACTTCCGTCCAGTGATAGTCCGTGTCGCTGGCGCCGCTGGCGATGCGGTAGATGTGATTGTTGCCGTAATTTTTGATGAAGGTGTTGTAGCGCCGGAAATTGTCGGCGTAAAACTCCGGAGTCATGTTGCCGCCGCAGCCCCAGCTTTCGTTGCCGACGGCGAAATACGGCACTTTCCACGGTTGTTGCCGGCCGTTTTGGCGGCGCAGATTGGCCAGCGGGGAATCCGCACCCGAAGTCATGTACTCCACCCATTGCATCATCTCTTCCACCGTGCCGCTGCCAAGATTGCCGCCGATGTACGGTGCGGCGCCGATCTGGTCACAAAAATCCATGAACTCGTGCGTGCCGAAATGGTTGTTTTCCGTCACGCCACCCCAGGTGGTGTTGATCATGGACGGGCGATTGGTAGGCGTGCCGATGCCGTCCATCCAGTGGTATTCGTCGGCAAAGCAGCCGCCCGGCCAGCGCAATACCGGCACCTGGATTTTTTTCAGCGCCGCGACGACGTCGTTGCGGATGCCGCGAGTGTTGGGAATGGAGCTGTCCTCGCCCACCCAGACGCCGCCGTAGATGCAATGGCCGAGGTGCTCGGAAAATTGTCCGTAAATGTTGCGGCTGATTTCCGCGCCCGGCTGGTCCGCATGAATGACAAGCCGGTTCGTTTTAACCACCGGAACAAGCGGCGGAGGTTGAGATTGAGAGACGGCCGGGGTTTGTATTTGGGCAACGGGAGAATTCGGTTTGGGACTCGAGCAACCCGCTCCCAGACCGAGACAAATAAAACCAACCACCGGGATGACCGCGAAGGATTTGATGTGCATGGCACAAATTCAAAGGAAGTTGGCGTTGGACGCAAGGAAAGTTTTGCGAAAAATGGACCTTGGTTTTGTCCGGTTCCCGTTCCGCGACGGGAATCCGCCGATCTCAGGCGCGTACGGTCGCCTTCAGTTGCTGCTTGAAGGCTTCCACAATTTCTTCATGCACGACGTTGACCTCGGCATCGGTCAGGGTTTTCTCGGGTGAGCGATAGGTGAATGCATAAGCCAGGCTCTTCTGCCCTTCCGGCACATTTTTGCCGCGAAACACATCGAACAACTCGACGGCCTCGAGGTTTGCCGGCCTGGTCTGCTTTACCACCTGCACCACGGTATCGTGAGTCGTGATTTCAGGCACCAGCATCGCCACGTCGCGCCGGATGGCCGGGAATTGCGGCAACGGCTTGAACGACTTGGCCGGATTCCGCCGCGCCAGCAGCAGGTCCAGGTTCAATTCCGCCAGCAACGTGGCGTCTCGCAAATCGTATTTCTTTGCCAGTGCGGGCGAGAGCTGGCCGAATTCGCCAATTTGATTCTTCCCGAGCGAAATGGTCGCTGATTCGAGGAGCAATCCCGATGGATCGGGACGGCGTGTGAATGTCATCCCACGCAGGCCGAACTGGTCGAAAAATTCCTCCAGCAGCCCTTTCAAATCATAGGCATCAAACTTTGCCCCACGGTCGTCGCCGCTCCAGAAGGGCAGGGCGCGTTGGCCGGTGAGCGCAAGGGCCACGCGGCGCTCTTCGTGCGAAGCGCGGACAGCTTTGTCCGCGTGTTCCGGTGCCGATTTGTTCTCGCGGACATGGCTGTCCGCGCTCCTGCCCGCTGCGAACACGCGCCCAACTTCAAACAACGCCACGTCATAATTCTTGTGGCTGACATTGTGCCGCAACGAATGAATCAATCCGGGTAACAAACTCGGCCGCAAAACGTCCATGTCCGAACTCAACGGATTCGCCAACCCGACCAGGTCTGGATTCTGGATTCTGGATTCTGCATTTGCGATCAAGGTTTGCCCCTGAGCTTCATTCAGCCCCAATCCGCTCAAAATCCTTCGCGCTTCGGCGATCTGATCGTGAATGGAGTCAAATGCGTTCGTGCCGGTGGCGCCGCGCGGCGGGGTGGCCGGAATTTTGTCCACGCCGTGCAGCCGGGCGATCTCCTCGATCAAATCCACCTCGCGTTTCAAATCCACGCGGAAGGTCGGGATTTGAAAGGTCACCGGTTCGGGCGTGGCATCAGCGCCAATGGGCCGTGCCTTGCGGCCGGCGGTTTTCAAGCCGAGTTGACCCAGATAAAATTCGCATTCCTCCGGCTTCAGGTTGATGCCAAGCAGTTCATTCACCTTGTGATGCCGCAGGGTGATTTGTTTGGTCTCAACCGGCTTGGGATAAGCATCCACAACGCCTTCGGCGAGCTGGCCACCTGCGGTTTCGAGAATTAATTGGGCGCAACGCTGGCTGGCCCAGTCGCAAATGCCGATGTCCGCACCGCGTTCGAAACGGTAGCTCGACTCGCTGCGCAATCCCAATGCCTTGCTGGTGCGCCGGATGTTGGTCGGCGAGAAATAGGCGCTCTCGATGAGCACATCCACAGTCCGGTCGTTGATTTCCGTGTTCTGGCCGCCCATCACGCCGGCCAGCGCGATGCCATTTTGTTCGTCGGCAATCAGCAGCATTTCATTCGTGAGCGTGCGCTCCTGCTTGTCGAGGGTTTTGAATTTCTCGCCGGCCGCGGCGCGGCGGACGACAATGGTCGGTTTGTAGGCGCCGACGTGAGGAGGCGGATTGGTTGAAGTGTCCGCCTCGTTACCTCGGCGGCTACTGGAAATTAGGTGATAATCAAACGCGTGCAACGGCTGGCCGATTTCGAGCATGACGTAATTCGTCACGTCCACCACGTTGCTGATGCTACGGATACCGACTTTTTCCAGCGTCGAGCGGAGCCAGTCCGGACTGGGACCGACCTTCACTCCCTTGACGACGCGCGCCGTGTAACGTGGACACAGATCGGCGTCTTCAATGCGAACAGAAACGAGGTCGGCAACATTTTCGGAGGGGCGAGTTCCACGAGCCCCTGAATTTGCTTCGGAGTCAGGGCGTCGCGGAGCTCCACCCTCCGAAAGATTTGGCATTCGCAGCGGATTGCCGGTAAGCGCCGCGATTTCGCGGGCGATGCCGATGACGCTGTTCCAATCCGAGCGGTTCGGTGTGATTTCCAGGTCATACACCACGTCGCTGCCGCTCCGGCCGAGATATTCGGCGAACGGCTGGCCGACCTTGGCGTCCGGGCGCAGGATGAGCAGGCCGTCCACCGGGTCGGGCAGGCCGAGTTCCTGTGGCGAACACATCATGCCATGCGATTCTACGCCGCGGATTTTGCCGACCTTGATGGTAAACGGTTCCTTCTCGCCGGCTTTGGGCGGCAATGTCGCACCGGGCAGGATGAGCGGCACCTTGTCGCCGGCCTGGAAATTCTGCGCGCCGCAGACAATCTGACGTTCGCCCTGGCCGTCGTTCACCTTGCAGACGGTGAGCTTGTCGGCGTTGGGATGCTTGTCCTTGGTGATGACCTGGGCGACGACGATGCCGTCGAACTCGCCGCCGGTTTTGTGGACGCCCTCGACTTCGAGCCCGAGCATGGTGAGCCGCTCGGTCAGTTGTTCGGGCGACCAGTCGAAATCAACGTATTGTTTGAGCCAGTTAAGCGTGACTTTCATTTGTCAGAGTTGCTGTAAAAATGAACTTCGCCGGTGGAGAGATCGTACATGCCGCCGACCAGGCCGATCTGACCGTTATCCAGCATCTCGCGCAGGATGGGGCTGCGCTCGCGGATTTGTTGCATGACCAGCCGCACGTTGGCTTCCGAGACCTGGTCCACAAACCCGAGGTTTTTTGAATTGCGGGGCTGGACATCGGCAGGGACCTGGCCGATGGCCGGCTGAATCTTCGCGAGCAAACCGGTGAGGTTGCCCAGATCCACGCTGTCCACGGCGCCCTTGATGGCGCCGCAATTGGAATGGCCGATGACGGCAATCAATTTTGCGCCCGAGACCTTGCAGGCAAATTCCATGCTGCCGAGGATGTCGTCATTCAGCACGTTGCCGGCGACGCGCGCGCTGAAAATGTCACCGACGCCCTGGTCCAGGACGATTTCGATGGGCTGGCGCGAATCCAGACAGCTCAGGACCACGGCGAAAGGATACTGGCCCGAGGCGGTGGCTTTGACGGCCGCCGGTTGGTTGCGGACGAGCGGGTGGCCGGCCACAAACCGGGCGTTGCCCGCCTTCAATTCCGCCAGCGCCGATTGCGGCGTCATCGCCGCCTGAGATTCCTTGGTGGGTGGGGCCGCCGAGGCATACACCGTACAAGTGGGTACCGGCATCGAGCAACAAGCGGCGTCCGGGGAATTCCTGGAAGATTGACAGCCGGCGGCGATCGCAAAGGCCAAGGCCAGGCCGGCGAACCAGAGATGACGATTCAATGGATTTTTCATAGGTTTTGTTTCGGCTCGCGAGGACGCTCGCCCCACCGGAATTATCAATCATCAAAATTGTTTCAAAAACCGCACGTCATTTTCGTAAAAGAGCCGGATGTCGTTGATGCTGTAACGAATCATCGCAATGCGTTCGATGCCAAAGCCGAACGCCCAGCCGGTCCAGATTTCGGGATCGTACCCGACATTTTCAAACACCTGCGGGTGCACCATGCCGCAGCCGGCGATTTCCAGCCAATCCTTGCCCATCTTCTTCACCAGCGCGCTGCTGAAATCGATTTCGAAGCTGGGTTCGGTATAGCTGAAATAGTGCGGACGGAAACGAATCTTCACGTCGCTGCCGAGCAGTTCCTTGAAGACGAACTCGACCGTGCCTTTGAGGTCGCCGACGGTGACGCGCTTGTCCACGTAAAGTCCTTCGATCTGCTGGAAGGTCGGGTTGTGCGTGGCGTCGGCGTTGTCACGGCGATACACGCGGCCCGGCACGATGATGCGCACGGGAGGCGGCTGCGATTTCATGACGCGGATTTGCACTGAACTAGTGTGCGTTCGGAGGAGCCGGCGGTCATAGACCGCCGCTACAGGATTTTGTAGCGGCGCTGTGTCAGCGCCGTTCGTCGCGAGGTAGAACGTATCCTGGGCGTCGCGGGCGGGGTGGTCGGCAGGGGTGTTGAGCGCGTCGAAACAGTGATATTCGTCCTCGATTTCCGGGCCGTCGGCGACGGCAAAACCGAGCTTGCGGAAGGCGCGGACGATGTCCTCAGTCACCTGCGTGAGCGGATGGAGCTTGCCGAGTGCGCGGCGGCGTCCGGGCAGGGTAAAATCGGTCGGTTCCTTGGGCAGGGCGGCCTTGAGTTCGAGGTCAGCGCGGCGCTCGGCGAGCGCGGCTTCCAATTCGACCTTGGCGGCATTGATGAGTTTGCCGGCGGCGGGCTTTTCCTCCTTGGAAAGCGTGCCGAGCTGTTTCATCAGCGCGGTGAATTTGCCGTTGGGCCCGATCCAGCCGCCCTTGGTCTGTTCAAGCGCGGCGAGGTCGGGCGCGGTTTTGAGCTCGGCGAGCGCGGTTTGCTTCAACGGTTCAATTTCGTTCAGCAGAGACATTTGAGGGAGTGTTGAGCTTCGCGTTTCAAGTTTCAAGTTTTCAGTTTTCAGCCAAAGCAAAACGGGCGGACCATCGCTGGCCGCCCGCTGATAACTTGAAACTGAGAACCTGAAACGTTTATGCCTTCGCCAGGGTGGCGGCCGGTTTGGCCTTCAGCGCATTTTTGGCAAGATTGACCAGCTCGTTAAAGGCGGCGGCATCGGTCGCGGCGAGGTCGGCCAGCACCTTGCGGTCGAGGGCGCACTTGGCGGCCTTGAGACCCTCGATAAAGCGGCTGTAGGTCAGGCCGGCGGCGCGGGCGGCGGCATTGATGCGGATCTGCCAGAGATAACGGAAATTGCGCTTCTTGGTGCGGCGGTCGCGATAGGCATATTGACGGCCATGGTCCACGGCGTCGGAAGCGTAACGGTACAGTTTGGAGCGGCGCATCCGGTAGCCTTTGGCGGCTGTGACCATCCGTTTGCGGCGTTTGCGGGAGGCGGCGGCGTTGGTAACTCGCATAAAATTTTGGGTGCTGGGTTCTGGCGTCTTGGTTCGGGGGCCGAATTCAGGAAATCAGTGGCTGAACGGCAGGTTTTGCGTGATGCGGTACGCGTCGGTGGAATGCACCGCCGTGGAGCCGCGGAGGCGGCGCCGGCGCTTGGGGCTTTTGGTCTGGGCCAGATGCCGTCGGCCGGCGCTGGAACGCATGACTTTTCCGGTGCCGGTAATCTTGAATCGTTTGGCCACGGACTTCTTCGTCTTGATGCCTTTGGGTCGTCGCATAAAATCTTTAAATCTTTATCGCAAAAGAGCGGAGACTATATGCGGTGGGAGGCGCTGAGGCAAGCGATTTTTAAGATCAAATTGGTCCAGGCTGCTTGCCATGGGCCGGGGGGTCACTTACTTTCGCTCCGATGAAATATCGTCGTTTTGGACGGACTGGGTTGGCGATGCCCGTGATTTCCTGCGGAGGAATGCGGTATCAATTCAAATGGCAGGACGTGGATCCGAAGGATATCCCCCGCGAAAACCAGGAAAACCTCGAGGCCACCATCCACCGCGCCCTCGAGCTGGGCATCAACCACATCGAAACCGCCCGCGGCTACGGCACCTCCGAGATGCAACTGGGCAGCGTGCTCCCGAAGCTGCCGCGTGACAAAATCATCGTCCAGACCAAGGTCCCGCCCAAGGCGACCGCCAGGGAATTTCTGGAGACATTCGAGACCTCCATGAAATATCTGAAACTCGATCACGTGGATTTGCTTTCGTTGCACGGCATCAACAATCGTGAGCTGCTGGAGTGGTCGCTGAAGCCGGACGGTTGCCTGGCCGCGGCGCGCAAGTTGCAGAAGGAGGGCAGGGCGCGGTTCATCGGTTTTTCGACGCATGCGACGACGGACGTCATCCTCGACGCCGTCAACACCGGGGAGTTCGACTATTTCAACGTTCATTGGTATTTCGTCAACGACCTGAACCGGGCCACGATTGAGGCCGCGCACCGGCTCGACATGGGGGTGTTCATCATCAGCCCGAATGACAAGGGGGGGAAGCTTTACGAGCCGCCGAAAAAAATGGTCGATTTATGCGCACCGCTTTCGCCGATGGTGTTCAACGATCTTTATTGCCTGGCGCGGAAGGAGGTCCACACCTTGAGCTGCGGCGCGGCGCGGCCCGGCGATTTTGACGAGCACATCGCCGCATTGAAATTTTATGACCGGATTCCGGAGACCATTGCGCCGGTGGAAAAACGGCTGCGGGCGGAAATGGAGCATGCGCTGGGCGCGGACTGGTGCGCGCGCTGGTTTGAAGGCCTGCCGAATTTCGACAACGTGCCCGGGCAGATCAATGTGTCGGAAATTCTGCGCCTGTGGACCTACGCCAAGTCACTCGATCTGGTGGCCTGGGGCAAGATGAGATACAATCTGCTGGGCCAGGCGGACCATTGGTTTCCGGGCGAAAACGCGGCGAAAGTTCACGAGGTGAACCTGCAACCGTTGTTGAGCCACAGCCCGTTTGCCGGCCGCATTCCGGGGATCCTGGAAGAATCGCACCGGCTGCTGTTCGAGAAGCCGGTGCAGCGGTTGAGCGCCAGTTGAGGCGCAAACCTCAAGGCTGGTTGGTGCCGTACAGCAAGGAGGAGGGTGACGGCGACACCGGGGTGGACAGGGTGTTGATGGGGGCTCCGGCGTTGAGTTGCTTGAGCACCGCATCCGTCAAATCATTCTGGCCATTGCTGAAAACCACGGCGGTGGTGGCGTTGGCGGTCTCCGCCGCGGCGTCGATGACGAGCGAGTAGCTGCCGGCCCGGGCCTGGGTGGCGACGGCCGCCTTGATTTCGCTGAGAATGTTTTCGCGCATGCGCTGGCCCTGTTCGGACAGGGTGACCTGCGCCTGGCGTTCAAAGGTGTCGATGGCGTTCTTGTTGTCCTGCAACGCCTTCAGCTTGTCCGCGGCGGCCGCCTTGCGTCGGTCGCGTTCATCGGCGGAAATAGCCTGGTCGTTGGCGTCCTCCAGCAGCTTCTGATATTCATCGCTGCCTTTTTTCAAGTCGTCGCGCATGCCGCGGTCGTCCTTGTCCAGCTGGCTTTTCCGGTCATTGAGCGCGACCTGGGCCTGCTTGGTTTTCCAATAGCCATCAAACAGCTTGCGCAAATCGACGGTGCCGATTTTGGTCTGGGCCAGCGCCGGCACGCTCAAAAAAACCAGCAGGGCAACGGTTAAAACAGTCGTACGTAAAAATTTCATGGGAATAGGAAAGCAAATTCCGCCGGTGCCGCCAACTGAAAATTGAACCGATTGCATCCGGTATGTCAGGGCAGTTGCAGAATATAGAACAATTGCGGCTCATTGGTCTGCGCCGTGTTGGTGAAAATGAAATTGCCGGCACTGTCAAACTGGTCGGTGCCAATGGACGTCCAGTTGGTCAGCGGCGCCTGCAGGTTGGTCGAGACCAGCACGTAATAGGTGGCGTTGCTGGAGCCGCCGGTGCCGCTCAATTTGAAACCACTGCTGTCAATCCCCCCGAAATCGACCGGAGCGGCCAGCACGGTCAAGACGGCATTGGAACTGAGCACGGATCCGGCGGGATTCGAGACGGTGACCAGATAACTTCCACTGTTGGCCAGCTGCACATTGCTGATGACCAGCGTGGCATTGGTGGAGCCGCTGATCTGGCCGCCATCCACCAGGAAATTCGTTACGCCGGCCTGGACTGCCTGCCATTGGTAACCGAGCGGCGCGGTGCCGGTGGCGACAACCGCCAGGGTTACCGTCGATCCCGAAGCAGCGGTCTGGTTCGTCGGTTGCAAGATGATGGACGGCGGGATGTTCGTCACCAGCACGGTGGCATTGGAACTGGTGACTGAACCTCCTGGGCCGGTGACAATGACCGTATAGTTGGTGCTGCTGTTGTTCGTCTGGGCATTGCTGATGGTCAGCACGCTGTTGGTTGCGCCATTAATCACGTCCTCGTCCACCAGGTTCGTCCCATCCACCAAATTCGTCTGGTTCACCTGCCATTGGTAGGTGAACGGCGGCGTCCCGGTCGCACTGACCACCAGGGTGATGGTCGATCCCACGCTGTTCGTCTGGCTGACCGGCTGGCCATTCGTCAAGATCGTCGGCGGGATGTTGGTCACCGTCAGGCTGAGGAACGAACTGGTCACCGAGCCGGAAGTGTTCGTGACGATGACCGTGTAGTTGAGGCTGGTGTTGTTTGTTTGTGCGTTGCCGATGGTCAACACGTTGGTGGTTGCGCCACCGATGGAGTAACTCCCGTTATAAAACCCGTTTGTCAGGTTCGTTCCGTTCACCTGCCACTGGTAACTCAAGGGCAATGTTCCCACGGCGGTGACAGTAAAGCTCGGGGTCGATCCCACGCCCACGGCCTGGTTCGTGGGTTGCAGCATCAGGATCACCGGGGTCGATGCCACGGTCAGGCTGGCGACGGAACTGGTGATCGATCCGCCATAATTGGTAACGACGACGTCGTAGTTGCCGGTGTTGGTCGTTTGCGCCTTGGTAATTTTCAAAACATTCGTGGTCGCGCCGCTGATGTTCCCGCCATTCAGCCGATTGGTTCCATTTAACCGCCACTGGTAAGCCAACGGCGCCGTCCCGGTCGCGGTCACCACCAGAAAGACATTTGATCCGGCCGGCCAGGCCTGGTTGGTCGGTTGCAGGGTGATCGCCGGCGGAATGTTGGTCACCGTCAGGCTGGCGACCGAACTGGTCACCGCCCCGGAAATATTTGTGATCGTGACCGTGTAGTTGGTGCTGCTGTTGGTCGTCTGGGCGTTGAAGATGAACAACTGGCTGGTGGTGGCGCCGGTGATGGTCGCGCCATTCTTGATGGACCCATCTTTCACCTGGTTCGTCCCGTTCCACCACTGGTAACTCAGCGGCACCGTTCCGATGGCGCTGACGGCGAAAGCTGCTGTTGAGCTCACGGCCATTGATTGGTTGGTTGCGGGTTGCACGACGATGATCGGCGCCGCTTGTACCGTCAGGGTGGCAACGGAACTGGTCACCGAGCCGCCATAATTGGTGATAATCACCGAATAATCGCCGGCATTGGTCAATTGCACCGTGCTGATGGCCAATACGTTGGTTGTTACGCCGCTGAAGTGGCCGCCATTGGCCAGATTAGTTCCACCCAACAGCCATTGGTAGTGCAGTGGGGCGGTGCCGGTTGCAGTCACGGAGAAAATCGCTGTTGATCCCACACCGTTTGTCTGGCTGGCGGGTTGTACGGTTATGGCCGGCAGGATATTCGTCACCGTCAGGCTGGCGACCAGGC
>Ga0265336_10000589_pt1 | contig 20443 bp, 20 predicted proteins | sample 42119metaG_FD_193583 | JGI IMG/M metagenome (GOLD analysis project Ga0265336, IMG submission 193583) | Rhizosphere microbial communities from Carex aquatilis grown in University of Washington, Seatle, WA, United States - 4-21-19 metaG | ecosystem: Host-associated > Plants > Roots > Rhizosphere...
CCTGGCATGCGCGCGCGCGAACGCCTTTCGCGTAGAGTCTGGCATTCCTCGAACTGGGAAACGTGCGCTCAGGACCTTTCTGGCGCAATCGACAGACGAATAGAGCTCGGTAAAGACATTCTCGACAACTGCGGCCAACTCCGTGGCGTGCTTAGCCGGGGTGTACCCATTTTCGCTTAACTGCTGATTGTCGATGGCAAGAGAGGACGCAATGCGCTTCGAAAGCGCCCGTAAGACTATAGCCTTTTTGAAGTGATTTCCTACCCCTGTCACTGCGCGGCGTTCCACTGGTCTTGCGTCGGGAAAGGAGCTCGCGAAGAACGTGGTGAACAGGTCTATCTGACCCCATTGCTCAGGGGCGAAGGTTCGTACGGCGTAAGCAATCGTCTGCTGGCGGCTCGCTGGATGTTCCGATTCGGGAGGTGATATCGGGCTGAAATTGGATGGCGTGCTGTTTGCTGGATCGGACAAGATAGAAGCCTCTCGTTTACTGTCATCAACCAGTCTAGTTCGAGGTTCTTACATATACTCCAGAGTCAAGGATCTATGCTGACCAGAATCCTCTCCAAGTCGGAAAAGAACAAGGCAGCGATTCGTCCACGAAGTGACGTGCAACCCGGGGGGAAGTGGCGTGATTTACACATAAAGTTACACAGTTTACGTTTTTTCAAAAACAAAGCATTATATTTCAATACTTTATCATTAGACGCAGCGGACTCAAAATCCGCCGACCGCAAGGTCATGGGGGTTCGACCCCCCCTCCCGGCACCACACTTAAGTTAATATAATCAATAATTTATACAATTTCTAAATCCTTTGTGCCCAAAATTGTGCCCAGGTTTTCCCCGCTAGGCATCGCATTTGAGCTCGGCATTCCAATGATCGGAATGGGGGGGCTCATTTCGAGCATCGCCAACCTTGGATTATCCTTCAAGATTGGCCGATTCAGGAATCCGCGTCGCGTCCCCCGGACCTGCTCAATTCCCGCTTCGGCTACGACTCAATCTCCGCTCCAGCCATGATGCAACGCTTTTCACCGACGACATCAACAAGCTCAGCCCGCAACTCAGCGTCGATGCTACGAAGACCACTGCGCTGGAAACCGACCCCGTTCTGTTTATCGCTCAGTGCATCGTAATGGGAATCTGACAGACACAAACAAAAGAACGGGGGGCATCCATCCTGAGTACGCGCGGTGAGCGATTCTGCGTTGCCATTGGCTTTCGGCGCAATTGGCGCAGCATTGTGAAACCGCTGGGAAGTATCCAAGCTGCTCGACCAATCGCGCTTCTGGTGAAGCTCATGTGCACATCACCGATTGTTTCGGTGAACCACTCCTTCGTCAACCTTGTCTCCGGTCCGTGAGATCGTCTGAAAATACATCTCATCACCCGCAATTTCGATCAGCATGAATGAGCGGTCTGAATCGAATCCCTTGTCTGTGATCGCGGAACGCGCGAGGTTGCCGGGACGCAACGATCCTGAGGCTCCTTCCGTGAAATAGTAGACTCCATTCTGGGGATGGACCCGCTCATACACGTGTTCGTGTCCTGAGAACACGACGTCCACGCTATACTTGATAAACAGCGGCTCTAGCAATTTCCGCAAACCGAGGGACGGACCATGAAACTTCGCTGAAGTATAGAGGGGATGATGGAAGTAGCATACCTTCCAGTCGTTTTTCCCCGCACTTTGTAACTGCGTCTCAAACCACGCCAACTGCTTCGGGTCCATGTAATTGCTATTCAACACAAAGAAGCGCACATTACCCTTCTTGAATGTGTAGTAGCTCTCGCCGTTCATGTTGAACGGTTTGTAATAGATTTCATTGGTATCGTCGTGGTTGCCCAGCGCCGCATAAAATTTTATGCCTGCATCGATGAACGGCTTGTAGGGCACCGCAAACTTTTTGTCAAAATCAGCCGGTTTGCTGTTGCCATAAATATTGTCCCCCAACATAATCGCAAAATCAAAAGGGTAGGCCTGGCGCGACTTGAGCATTTGTTGAGCTGTCTCGTACTGGGGCTGTTCGCCAGTACCCATGTCTCCTATGACCGCGAATCGGACCGAATCGGGCTTGAGAGGAAACTTGAATTCGTCTGCTCGCAGGCCAGCCGCGAGAACGGTGAAGATACCGAGCCAAAGAAAGATGCGACGGTTCATGATTCATTCCAATCTTTTGAAAATCTACGGAAGAGCTTCGTGATATTGATCGACCACCAGATTCGCTTTTTTGTCGACCAGAACTAAATCGCGCCCCATGATACGGTATTCAAGCTCGTCCGGCAGCGTGGGCAACTTCTGCAAAAGCATGGACGGAAAGGTCGTTTCGGCGACAGCGTCTGGGTAAATTCCGTTAACCTTTAGAGGAACTGCTTGAACTGTTTTTTGTTGTTGGAATGTGGCGTGCGCGACAGCGGTTTGCGGATCCTGAAACACGCCACGGATCACATGTCGAAACGCTTCGCGTACTTCGCGCGTGAAGATATCACCAGTCTTTGCCTTTGGCCGCCCCTCACGGATCTTTCTTGCCAGAGCCTGTTGGTGTGCAGCAATCATCTCCGGCAATTCCTCCTTGTTCTTCAATGCCGGAAGCTGCTTTTCAATTGCCTTGCGAAGATTCAAGTACTCATCCACGCTTAACGTAAACTTCTTCAAGGCCGCTGCGTCATCCGCCTGTTCCTTAATTTGAGCAGCGCTCTGACCCATTATCGTCCCGGCGGTGGCGAGAAAAAGCGCCACCAGCTGGGCAAACCTTCGATATGGAACCGGTCTCATTATTCGCATTCAATTCTCCTCTGCGGTGGGTTCACCGCTCGTGAACTAGGTGTCGCTTTCTTCTTCCTTGGCTTTCTTGACGCCCTCGGCATCCTGGGCATCCTGAACAGCCTCTTTGACGGCCTCCTTCACCGCCTGTTTTACAACCTTTTTCATAGTGTCCGTTACTCCGTCGTCGTGGAGCATTTCATCGCCGGCCTTTGCCACCGCAACTCTCACCGCCCGTTTCACCGTTGCAGCGAGCGGATTCATTTCCTTGGCGAGCGCTTGTAGGGTCTTCTCTTCTTCTCGCTCGGAGAGAGTTGACGAATATTCTTTGCAGGTTTCAGATACTTTTGCTGAGTCAGACGCGTTCCGCTCGCATGCAGAGGCCCAATCGGTTTCAAAAATACCGACTAGCTTTTCTACCGACTTTGCATCGTCAATGATGAGGCCGACTTCGCGGCGCGCATCCAGTTCCGCCGTGCGAAGGCTCTGGCTGCCAACGAATGCCTGGTGCCGGTCGCGTATTATGGTGCGCGTGTGCAATCGCGTCCCGTACAGCTTTTGCACGTTGAAGGGAGCGTGCCCGTCCACTGAGCCGATGACTTTGATCTCGACGCCCGCCTTCGCCTGTTCCTGCAGAATGCCGAGCATCTCCTTGTCCGATATTTTTGGATCGTAGATCAATAACTCCTTCTTCGCACGCTTAAGAAACGATCCAAGCACATTCCTGGAATTTGCCGGGCTAACGACAAATGTCTCCGTTGTCGACACGTACTCAGTCCTGGTGCAGTCAGCGCGGAACAGTTTTTCTGCTTCATTTACCCAACTGGCGTGTGTGGTCTCAATACCAAATGCACGGCTGCGGTCGATATCCATATGGGTAAAGTTGAAGGACAGCATATACAACACACGGCGATCAATCAAGATGTACTTGGCGTGATAACGGATCAGGTCATCGGCCGTGCGAGCAACAATGATTCCCGCAGCGAGGCAGCGAAGTTCCAGCTTGCGCAGGCCCTCCTCGCCTCCGCGGTTGGAAAAAGCGATCAGGACATTTACCTTGACACCCCTGTCTGCGGCGGCTTTGAGCGCCATCTCCATGTCTGTGCGATCGAATCGAAATATGGCAATTTCTATGCTCTTCTTCGCACTCTTGATGGCGGCCAGCAGTGGTGCAACGCTGTCGGTAGGTTCAATGATCAGCTTCACGATTAAGCCTTTCCGGCTCTTGCCTGGTCAGAAACTTCCAGGCTTTGGTAGGATCTTTCCGTTGTGAAAGGAGAGATTCCAATGTTGCATTTCTCGTCAAATGATCACAGGGCGTTTAGCTCTGCGATCCTCTTCAGCACGGCCTGCGTGTAGATCGCAATTTCAGCCGATGTATAGCCTGCGGCACGGAAGCAGTCGCTGACCTGGTTTTCAGAGAGCTGCGAAAGCCGCTGCCCCAGCCACTTAGCATCGCCCCGTGGGATATGTCTGGTGATCCTTTCCATTCGAGTACGTGTCTCGTAGTTAGAAATATCGAATGCCGAAAATATGAAAGGGCGGCTGTGCATGGCGAAATCAACAAATTCGGGATCGGATCTCTCGATAAATTTTGAATTCGCATACTCCGTCGGTGAACTTTTGGATCGCGAGATGGTATTGCCCGTATTTCCAAAACTTGCGCCCAGGTCGCTGATTACATACCTGCGCTCGTCGCCAATAGCGTAGATTGAGTTGTTGGTGGACTTCAAGTCCCAGTTATTGATCAGCGACATCATCACGCGCAAGCCATTCAGTTCCCGTTTACCCTGAAGTGGATTATCGAACCAACTCCAAGTGCCAAGATTTTTGATCTCCTTCGACTTGCGCTCCAGACGCGCTTTATGGACCGTGCCGTCCGCAGAGATAAACTCCCCGCCGCGCTTCAGCTTCGGCATGTTCATCACTTTGAACTCCGACAGATAATAGTCTTCATCAACGAAATAGCCGGCAGCCCACAACAGACGCGTCGCAGCGGTCTCCGACTGGGGTTCCTGGCCAAGTTTCACCTTCCAACGGACACCCTGATCGTCTGTGACTTCGAACTTGGGGCTGGTTCCTTCGTCATTTTCCTTCACGAAGGTGAATTTTCCATTTGGGTCGGGCGCATGGACTTGACCTCCGGCGCCATAGAAGAGATCCAAAGAAGAGAGATCACCCAAATCCTGCCAGATTGTGCCGGACAGATTGGTGGTATCTTCCTTATCCTTGCTCCTATCTTTTTTCTGCGCCGTTAACGTCGCAGAAAGAATCAAGAGCATTAGCAACACGCTGGAATATTGACGAGCTTTTGTCCGTAGCATTGTCTTTCTCCTCTAACTTATTTGAAAGCAACTGTTGACTACCTTCCAGTTGAGCAACATCGGGAGTCTGGAGTCTGTATAAATCTGCATACACGCCGTTATTCGCCAAAAGAGATTCGTGAGTCCCCTGTTCGGCCAATTCGGAATCCTTGAGCACAAAAATCACGTCCGCGCGGCGGATGGTGGCCAGATGATGTGCAATGACGACGGACGTTCTACCCTTCATCAATTTGTCCAAGGCTTCGATGACGGATTGTTCTGAGGCGGCATCAAGGCCCACGGTAGGCTCGTCGAGAATCAGGAGCGGAGTATCGCGAATGACCGCCCGTGCGATCGCGATTCGCTGGCGCTGACCGCCAGAGAGGGTTACGCCTCGCTCACCGACCATCGTGTCGTAGCCATCGGGCATCTCCTCGATGAATTGCTGTGCATTTGCAAGTTCGGCGGCGCGCCTGATTTCTTTAGTTGAGGCGCCGGGTTTTCCGTAGGCAATGTTTTCCCAAATCGTAGTGCGGAAGAGGAGCGTGTCCTGAAGAACAAAACTGATCTGATCGCGCAACGACTTTAGCCGATAGTGGCGAATGTTCGTGCCATCAATTGAGACAATCCCTGATTCGGGATCGTAGAAGCGGGGTATCAAGCTTACGAGGGTAGTCTTCCCAGTACCCGAAGGACCCACAAACGCAGCGATTTGTCCAGCTTCGATTTTGAAGCTAATGTCTTTGAGTATCTGCTTCTCTCTGTCGTTTCCATAGTGGAAGCAAACCCGAGCAAATTCGATTTGACCTTTGAACTTAGGCGCCGTACGCGCGAGCGGATCGTCCTGAACCTGGCTTTCAATCTCCAAGACTTCCTGAATACGCTCGTAACCAATCATCGCCTTGGAAACTGTGTCGGTCATTTTCGACAGATCGCGCATTGGCTTGTACATCATCCCTAGATACAGTAGGAAGACGATCAGCGTTCCGGTCGAGAGTTGGTCGGCCAGGGCAAGCCGCGCTCCGTACCACAAGACTAGGCACGTACCGACAGCCACAATGACCTCCACTACCGGTGCAAGTTTGGCTTTGAAACTTCGCGCCTGGAGCCCTGCCTCCACGTTTTCCAGACTTTCAGATTCGAATCGTTCTTGTTCGTAGTCTTCCCGTGCAAATGCCTTAACTACACGTATGGAGGTCAGCACCTCCTCCACCAGTGAGAGCATTTCACTCTCTTTTTTTCGCACCTCGCGCGATGCCTGCTTAATGTGCCGTGTGTAGTAATAGACCACAAGGAAAAGCACCGGCAATACCGAAAGGGCAATCAGAGTGAAGCTCCAGTTGAGATAAAACATGACCCCGATCATGCCGACCAGAGTGATTACGCTAACCAGAATGCCGAGGAGTGCCGAGGTAATAAAGTCTTGAACGTTTCCGATGTCGCTGGTGACCCGCGTGATCAGGTCGCCGGTTCGAGACTCATCGTGTTCGGCCAGCGACAGCCGTTGAATATGGTGGTACAGGGTTCGGCGTAGGTCGTGCCCCACCCATTGACTTACGCTCGTAGTCAGGTATTTCTCGAAATAGGAACTGGTTGCGCCGATAACCGCAATGAACGCGACCGCAGCTACGGCGAAGTTCAGAACTGCGTAGTGATTGTTGCCGAATAGTCCGGAAATAACCTTACCCAGCCACTCTGGAAGTTTATTGGACGAGTGTATGTTATCGACGACTATTTTGATTGGCCACGGCTCGAGAATATCCGCGAACGCCTCGCCCAGCACCGCTACCAGCGCGACGGTCAGCGCCTTCCAATGGGGACGAAGCAGGTCTATGATCTTCAGTCTTCGCGAAGACGTGGACACAGGTTACAGCCTTTCTTAGTGTTCGCGGAAGAAAACGCGCATAAAGACCAAGCCACAGTCGAGCAACAACAACTAGTTGGCTCAGAAGCTAGAGCGCTCACAAGATCGGGGGTGAACCGTAGTAATCGACTTCAAATGAGGAGCCGGAGCGATAGCCAATCCGGAACTCGTTTGACCTGAATCAATCAAGTTGCCAGCACAGGCAAGTTTGTTCGTGAAGATAGATTCGGCGTGCACAAGAACTGTTGCCAAACCTAGTACCAATCCGAAAATAGGTCTGCTTGTGGCCGATTATGAGCACTTTCTTTCCATGCCCTCCTGTTGACTGACGATTTCTCTCCTGGGTGATCGAGTAATGACACTTACCCCAAGAACATCGAGTCGAAAGCGCTAATCGTCGAGTGTAATGGAATCACGGGGCTTGCTCTGTCCAAAATTGCTCACTCACTCAAACACGCACGGAGCGTCAGTTCGACACCACGGCACACGTTCCCGTGCCGATCCTTATGCCGATGGAGAGCGGCGTAGAAATGGATCGGCCCAGAAATCTCTCTGGAGCGGTTCTGGAGATGTAGATATCTAACTGAACCGTCGAAACAAGAGCTACTCTTCCGAGTCCGGATTGCCTGTATGTATTAGGTTGAAGAATGGAGTTTTCTTTTGTTGCACGCATTCAGCCGCATAGAGGTACATGGCTGCCGACCATGTCTGCCAATCACGGCCATTGGGCTTACCGGTCTGCGCGTGAATCCACTCATTGAATCCCCACTCCGCCGCGTCTTCGTGCCAAGGCTTGACCAGTTCTGTCAGCGCCAACAGCTTACGCTCGGCAAGATCCATCTGCCCCGCCGCTACGCACGCCGCGACATAGAAGCCACAGATAAAGGGCCAAACTCCTCCGTTGTGATAGTCTCCGGGCCGGTTATAGCGCTCGTAGCGTGGCAGCCAATCCGCGTGATGGGGCAGAATGTACGGAAACAAGCAAGGCGGCATATCCACGGCAAGTTCTCCGCGGCCCCGCATGGCTTCGCACTCGGCTTCAACCCAAAGCAGCATCTTCACTGCCCGATCAGGTGAAGCAATTCCGGTCAGAATCGCCAAACTATTGCCCAACAAATCGAAGCGGTCACTGTTCATGATTTTGTATGAATATAGTGCGTAGTAAGGCGCGGATGGTTCTACAAGTGCCTCTTGCTCATAGCTGATCTTCTCTTCGCTACTGACTTCCAGACGGCTCATTAATCCACGCAACTGATCTGCGGATTCGTGTTCTCCGTAAAGACGAAGATAGGCGTAGACTATCATGTTCACGTACAGCCCATACCCCATCACATACTGCTCGTCGCGCCAGTCGCTGGTGGGTAACTGCGAAACCATCACCCTGTCATCGGGACTCTGGTATTGCATCCACCGCAGAGCATTCTCCGCTTCTTCATGGAGGAACTGCGGCTGATTCGCCGATATCCTGTAAAGGGCCAAGCCAAAGAGGAAGAGAGGCGTCGAATCGCTGGAGCCGCGGTTGGATGGATCGTGTGCAAGGGATGGAATGTGGCCATGCGGCGACTGATTGTTGGCCAACGCTACCAGTGTGCGCTCCAGTGCGTCTGCAAGCTTCTCATTACCAGTTGCCAGAAAGCCGAGGGCAGAGATCATTAGATCCCGCGTGTAAGGTTCCGGGTACCCCCACCCAGCGGTTCTGGGCAGTCCTTGAAACGGTCCCTGTGCGTTATGCAGCAGAATGTTTAGAGCCGCATCTTTTGCCTGCTCGATAAAGATCCGTGATTTATCGTCGAAAGACATGGACGCCTCGTTTATGTGCTGGATTGAGAAGACGAGCACACGCGTCCTAAATCTCTCTATTGGATGCCCAATCGGTCGGAAACGATCTTGACGAATTGCTTGGCAACTTGACGATAATCGAATAGCTCGACCACTCGTTTGCGACCCGCTTCACCCATGCGCTTTCGCAGTGTCTTGTCGTTCATAAGCTGCAGTAGATACTTTGCGATGTCGGGCACGCTGGCCCGGTATTCAACTGTTCGCGGTTTTGGAAACACGATCCGACGACTCGTCTCGTAGTCGTGGCCTTCACCGTAGAGCGCCTCGGTGATCTTTCTTTCCTCTGCCACCTTCGCCAGAAATGCCGTCTCACCGTGTACCATTGTGTCGCGAAATGCCATGGCATCGATTGCGATCACCGGTTTTTCGCAGGCGTTTGCCTCGACCTGAATCATGCCAAACCCTTCAAGCCGCGAAGGCGCAGCGTAGATGTCGCAGGCAGACAACAAATAGGGCATGAAATTCTGCGAGACAACATTGGTGGAGTAAATCACCTTTTCTTTAATGCCCAGATCCGCTGCCAGTTTGAGGTCGATCAGGTTCTGTTGTTCGGTGCGGGGTTGAGGCCAAACCTTGCAAACATACTTCCAGTCAGGCGCCTCGGCATCGATCATGGCCAACGCCCGCATGACCTCCTGGGCGCCTTTGGATGCGCCATCGCCACCGGCGGTCAGGATCATCAACTGATCGTCCGATATTCCAAACTCTTCGCGAATCGATTGAACCTTCACATCATGATGGCTGTGCGGTTTGTATCTGTCCGTGCCGCAACCCACCGGCAACACCACGATATTGTCTTCACGGATGCCATCTCTGACGTACACCTCCTTGACCCAATTGGAGGTAACCAGAATCAGTGGCAGAGCATTCAGTACGTCACGATGTTCGGCGATGTAACCATCGGCTACAAGCCACGGCACAGCCTTCATCCCGAACTTATGCGAATGCAGAACCAGATCGGGAAGATGGCCCCAGAATCCAACGCCGACCACAACGTCCGGCTTAAACCAGCGAAAGTACCATTCCTTTTCCAGCGTCGATTCCAAATGAACGGGGTGGACGTCTACGCCCATCTCATGCAGGCCCCTGCACAATAGTTCGCCTTGAAGCGCCAAACCTGCCGCCGGTGCCGGGTATTCGCTCAATACGAGTACTTTCACGATTGGGTCTCCCATAATGCTGTGCGTTCTGCGGCTGCCTTTATGGAGTCAAAGCACCAAAAACCTTCTTTTCGCGGAGTGGTCTGCGCTTCCCAACTGTCGGCGCCATAACCGTAAACGTCGGTAATCAACCGACGCTTCTCAAGCCAGACGTTCTCTGTCAATGTGTCCCGCCGATCCGCATCGTCGCGGACCTGAGGTAAATACTCACGCCCACCATCTTCATAAGCAAAGAGCCATAACCGCTTTGTGTCGATTCCGCCTGCTTGCCACAGCTCAACGACGCTCCGGCAGCATTCTTCATGTCGATGATGGCGTGTGTACTCGCCCCTTGGGCCGTGAGTCAATATCAAGCTGTAGTTGATTCCAACCAGTAGCCGGACGGTGGTCTCTTGAACTTGCTCGGACGGCAATGGAAACTGATCAGGGCCATCATCGAGATCAGCCATCTCGCCCTCCGCACCCAATTGCCGCAAGACTTGGTTGAACTTTGGAGCACGATCTGAATCTCCGGCCCTGCATAAAGTCACGATTCGCCAATGAAATTCAGGATGGTTTATTATGTAGCCGCCGCACCACAATATCTCGTCATCTGGATGGGCGACGACAACAGCGGCCCGAGGCCGAGGTGCTGACCTCACTTGATCGGACGGAATGGAGGTCATAAATTTCCTCAATGAAAGATAGAGCGCAAGTTCTTAAGCGCTCGCAAGCCGACGCGTATTGCTGCTTTCGACTGCTTGCACGGAAAATCCCAGGCGATCAGGTTGCGCACAGTTGTCGCGAGCACTTACAAAAGTCCTCATATAAGACTGCGCTACTCGATTCCAAACCATGCGACGCGCATAGAGGTAAGCTCGCTTGCTCATCGACTCACGAGCAATATCGTTATCCAGAAGTCCGATTGTCGCATCTGCTAAAGCACCCGAATTCTCAAAGGGAACTAGTGTTCCACGCCCATCTGCCAGGAGTTCAGTCGCGTACCAATACGGAGTCGAGATGATTGCCTTTCCAGCACCAAGGGCATATGCAAGCGTTCCCGATACGGCCTGCGCCTCGTATCGATAGGGAGTGATATAGATGTCAGCCGAAGTTACCAGCGAAGCCATTTCCTGAGGACTCACAAAGCGGTTAAGGAATATTACGCTCTTCTCGACTCCAAGTTCTTTTGCAAGAGCCTGCAACTGAAACCGGTATTGATCGCCCTCGCTAAGCCTGACATGAGGGTGAGTGGCGCCTGCAATGATGTAGACAACGTCGCTGTGTCGGGACAAGATGCTCGGCAGCGCATGAATCATATTTTCGAATCCCTTGTTCGGAGACAACAAACCAAAAGTGAGCAGCACAGTCTTTCCCTCGGTTTTAGGGGCGACTATGTGAGCTGCCGACGCTGCGATTGGCAAGTCGGGTATTCCATGGGGTATCAGGTCGATCTTGCCTTCAGGAACTCCAAATGTGTCTTGAAGAAACCTGGAAGAGTGCTCGCTCATCACGACAAGCCGCTCGGATCGTGAAGCAATCTCCTGCAGGACATTTCGTTGATCAACATTCGGCTCGCGAAGAACCGTATGCAGCGTTGTCACGACGGGCATTTTGAGATGCTTGAGAAATTCCAGAACATGACTTCCAGATCTTCCCCCATAAATCCCGTATTCGTGCTGCAAGCAAACGACATCAATATCTCGGGAGTTAAGATAGCTCGCTGCCACGCGATAGGATGAGATGTCGCCTTCGGTTATTTCAAACCGTACCCGTGTTGGGTATGCGTATGGCGACAATGGGTCGTTGACGGCTACGACCGTTAATTCAGCGGATTTATACTCAGCGGCAATCGCATTACACAAATCCGTCGTGAAGGTCGCAATTCCACATTGACGAGGAAGATGGTTTCCGATTACCGCTATCCTTGTAGGATTCGACCGGCTGGAAATCCGTTTTATGGACAATGCCGAATCCCTTCCGAATACTGGAAGGCGCGCTTTGTGCCGCATCAACGTGTTCGGTGTCGAACCTGAAAACATATTTTGCGCCGACATTGCTGTCTCCTTATGTTATTTCTTTTTTTGGAAATATTCCTATTGCTGCAGAAGAGACCGAAAGACTCGTATCTGACTGCCGGTAGCGGTACTTATACCCTCTTTCAACAGTCCACAGTCCAGTCTCTTCCATACGACCGGCTGAGCACTGAAACTGCAACATCGGAGAAACAAAGACAATATCCAAGGGTGCTTCTATTTCATGCGCCGATCCGCAATAAAGCCCTATGTGACTCGCATCGAACACGCACAGGGGCGCCGCGTCTCTATCCGGACGCTTGCCTCTTTACAATTGAAATCATCGAACATGATGCATCTTATAGAATGTCTTTGCTACCACCATTCCATCGAGCGCCCTGACGTTGTCTTCACGGTGGTCTCAGGCTTTTGCGAGCGAAGAAGCAAGAGCGGACATTGCACGAGCTTGACAACTTTCTCTGCTATCGAGCCAAAGATCAATGGATGCCATCCAGTAATGCCGTGCGTCGAGATCACAACCATGTCGATATGCTCACGGTCTACCACTCCCATGATGCTTCCGACAATGTCGTTGTCAACTTCAACACTGGAGCCTGTCTTGACTCCTTTTCCAGCGAGTACCGCGTGTATCTTTTCTAGACGCTTTTCGGCATGCGCCTTCATCTTCTCGGGAAATAATGCATCAGGAACGCAATAGTCCGCAGTGGTCATCACAAGCATCGGAATGACATTTACAAGAAAAAGTTCGGCGTTGAAGTGCAGCGCGAGATCAGTTCCCATCTCCAAAGCAGCCTGGGAGGATGGGCTAAAGTCGATGGGTAACAGAATCTTTTTAGGAATCGAAGGAAAGGCGCGAAGTTCGGTCATGACTTACTCCTCTGAGAATTCACAGCGCAACCAGGTACTTATTGTCTATGGTCATAATTGCGAAGACTGTGCTCTTTTGAGCACAGTCTTCGTGTGCCCATTTGCTTAACACCTGAAAGCCTGAAGTGAAAGGTCATTGCGTGACCTGAATCACACGTATGAAGCTCCCTGCGAATAGCGGTCATATGGCACCTCAATCCAATCATCTTGGCTCTGAATGAAGTGTTACCGCAGCCAGGTTCCACATCAGCTAGTCAGCATTGGCTGGCCATGAACGCTGTAGAAGCCAGGACAAACCCCATCCAGGATAAATCGAGCGTTATACACCGCGTCCCGAGTGCCATGGAAGATTAGCAGATACTTGTCGGTCTTCAAGGCAACTTCATACTTGATGACACTGTCCTTTGGAATGCCAATACTCACGAGACCCGCCCCGAGCGCACTGACTCCGCCAACAACAACAGCTCCCTCAAGACCCGCGACGATCCAACTGACCAGCGGACCGGCTACGAGAATCGGGCCCAGCCCCGGTATGGCGAATGCAGCAGATCCAAACAAGAGTCCCCAGAATCCGCCCCAAAATGCCCCGACAGAACCCCAGTATTTCATGCGATCACCTGCGTTGTAATAGCCAACCACATGCTCATCTGTGTGGGTGCCTCTGCCTGCGATCGAAAGGCATTTCATATCGATGTTTGCCTCTTGAAGAGCCTTAATTGCCTTTTCCGCCTGCTCGTGGGTGTCATATATTGCGACAACAGAATTTGTTGCTGACATTGAATTCTCCATTTTTCGAAGTCGATAAGACTAGCCGTGAACCGCCGGAACTGCAAAGTCAGAGTCGTGGCAAGCGTTTCATCGCTGGACCTTGGACACACGCTGAAAACCTGGATGGTGTCCGTAACCTTTTCTGCGTGCTTGAAGAGATCCTCCCATCGCGAACTGCTAACCATCTGTTCAATTGGATACAGTCATTTCAGTTTGGCAGTCAGAAGATCGCAATGCAGGACGGAAGCTTTTCATGTAAAAGACTCTTGCGCAGGTGCGGCAAAGCGCGCACGGAAAAAGAAAGTGAGAACGTAATGCGTTCAACGCAATTCGATACTGATTCGAAAACCTATCTTGTGGGTGGCGGTATCGCTTCCCTTGCCGCTGCGGTATTTTTGATTCGCGATGGGCATATTCCTGGGCACACAATTACGATCATTGAGGAATCAACCAAGATGGGCGGCAGTCTGGATGCAGACGGAAATCCGGATGACCGCTACGTGATGAGAGGTGGCCGTATGATCGAGAGCAAGTATCTGTGTACCTTCGATCTCTTCTCATCTATTCCGACTCTCGATGGGAGTCGGACCGTGACGCAGGAGATTTTTGACTGGAATGAAACGATGAAGACCGCGTCGAAGTCCCGCCTCTTTCAAGATGGACACAATATTGACGCGCCCAAGTTCGGCCTGAACGAGAGTCATATTCTATCGCTTGAGCGTCTGGCGCTTGAACCCGAACAATTCCTCGGTCGAAGTGCCATCTCCGACCAGTTCGATCACGAGTTCTTTGAAACGGACTTCTGGCACATGTGGTGCACTACTTTTGCCTTTCAGCCCTGGCATAGTGCTGTCGAGTTCAAGCGGTATCTCGTACGCTTCACCCACATGGTCTCCGGATTTAACACGCTTACTGGCATCATGCGAACCGTCTACAACCAGTACGATTCGATGGTGCGGCCGTTGCAGAAATGGCTTGAGGAACGCGGCGTGAACTTTATGCTGAAGACGCACGTTTCCGATCTTAGTCTCTACTACGAGAATGACAGCTATTACGTTGACCAGATCATCGTCAACGACGGCACCTGTCCCAAAAAGGTTGCCGTCGAGAAACGAGACAGAGTCATCGTGACGCTGGGTTCTATGACAGAAGCTTCCAGTCTTGGCTCAATGGACTCGCCGCCAGCTTTGCTTGGAAAGCCCGTTGTAGGTTCCTGGGCGTTGTGGGAAAAGATTGCAGAAGATCATCCGCAGTTTGGCCACCCTAAGAACTTTGCTGATCACATCGGGCAATCGAAGTGGATATCCTTCACAACCACTCTTCACGATCCAACATTCTTCCAACTCATTCGCAATCTTACTGGCAACATTCCCGGGGAAGGCGGCCTGATTACCTTTCCGAAGTCCAGCTGGCTGGCATCGATTGTATTGCCGCACCAGCCACACTTCATTGACCAGCCAGAGAATGTCCAGGTCTTCTGGGGTTATGGCTTGTTTGTCGATGTACCAGGCAACTTCGTGAAGAAGCCCATGTCGGCATGCACAGGGCGCGAGATCATGACAGAGATCCTTGGCCATTTGCACCTCGAAACACACGCAGGACAAATCATCGATACCTGTACATGTATTCCGTGCATGATGCCCTTTATCACCAGCCAGTTTCTGCCTCGGAGCAAAGGGGATCGCCCGCAGGTAATTCCTGAAGGCTCGAAGAACCTCGCCTTCGTTGGGCAGTATTGCGAATTACCGGACGATGTTGTATTCACAGTCGAATACTCCGTTCGCTCCGCGCAAACCGCCGTCTACTCGTTACTTGGCCTTGAGAAAGAGCCGCCGCCCGTTTACAAGGGACAATACGATCCACGAGTTCTGTTAGAGGCGTTTATGGCATTGCACGAGATTGGCGTCTAGGCCCACAACAGAACGTGTCGAATCGGAGAGGCTCGTCGCGAAGACGCGGTCCCGACCATAATCTCAGACCTAGTTGCCAGCATTAATGGTGTCAAGGATGGCCGCATCTTGATTCGCCTAAGGCAACTTAACCAGCATTTTACTGTTCATCGAGGACTCACTCCATGCTTTCATTACTAGACCCAATTCAGATCGGTGAGATCACTCTGCCAAATCGTGTGATTATGTCTCCCTTAACTCGCTTGCGTGGCACGCCTGACCACATTCCGACACAGCTCATGATCGAGTACTACACCCAGCGCGCCACTGCCGGTCTGATTATTTCTGAGGGCATTCCAGTAGTCCCACAAGGCGTCGGCTACACGAATGTCCCTGGTATCTGGTCGACGCAACAGACCGAGGCCTGGAAGCTGGTGACTGAATCCGTTCATCACGCAGGAGGCCATATCTTTGCACAAATATGGCATGTAGGCCGCATCTCAGATCCGCGCTTTCTGGATGGCAATCTTCCGGTTGCCCCCAGCGCCATTCGGCCTGCCGGGCATGTAAGCTTGGTACGCCCCATTACGGAGTACGTTACACCACGCGCACTGAATAAGTCAGAGATCCGGGGAATCGTCGAGGGATTTCGCAAGGGCGCGGAGAACGCTAAGATATCTGGCTTTGATGGGGTGGAGATACACGGGGCCAATGGCTACCTGATCGACCAGTTTCTTCAGGATGGGTCCAATCACCGCACGGATGACTACGGTGGAACGATCGAGAACCGCGCTCGTCTCATGTTTGAAATCGCTGACGCGGTGATCTCCGTTTGGGGAGCCAACCGAGTGGGCATGCATTTGGCGCCACGCGGCGACAGCCACGACATGCATGATTCAAACCCTTCGGCCACCTTTGGCTACGTGGCGCGTGAGCTTGGCAAACGCGGGCTTGCCTTTCTATGCGCCCGCGAGTACTTCGGTCCGGATAGGCTGGGTCCGCAACTCAAGAAGCAGTTCGGAGGTGTCTATATCGTTAACGAAAAATATACTCAAGAGCTGGCTAACCAGGTTATTCAGGATGGTGAAGCGGATGCCGTGGCTTTTGGACAACTCTTTATCGCCAACCCCGACCTGCCGGCACGCTTTGCGAGCAATTTAACGCTCAATAAGCAGGACCCCACTACCTACTTCACACCTGGACCACATGGCTACACCGACTATCCAGCTTTCAGTGCGTCACAAGGCCTGATGACTCTTGTCAGCAAGTGAGTAGAGAGGGTTTGCAGCCTGAAGCGAGGACCTACAAAATCGAGGAAACATCATGAACGAAACCGTACGCTTGTTGCAGACCCATCATAGTAGCCGCAGTTATAAGAGTGACGCCATTCCTGTCGAGATTCTTGACGCCATCATTGAGTCAGCTCACCGTGCTCCCACATCCGTCAACAGCCAGCAGATTTCGCTTGTCGTCGTACGCGATGCGGCCAGCCGCAAACGCATCGCAGAAATCGCCGGCGGCCAGCCATGGATCGCACAAGCGCCGGTGTTCATCGCGGTGGTCGCGGACCTCTATAAAACTGGCCTCGGCGTCGAGAAGGCAGGCTCTGAGCAGGTCATGCAACGGAGTCTAGAGGCAATCTTCTCTGCAGTGAGTGACGCCGGAATTGCGATGGCGACACTCATGACTGCGGCCCGAGCTTTCGGTCTCGGCATCGTTCCCATCGGCGGAATACGCCGCGACCCGCAAGGAATGATCGATTTGCTTGGGCTGCCGCCAAATACTTTTCCCGTAGCTGGAGTTGTCCTCGGCTACGTCGCGGAAGAGTCTCCGCAAAAGCCGCGTATGGCTATTGAGAGCTTTCGCCACGAGGAGAAGTATCACCCGGAAGCGCTGGAGCCCGCTATTAATGCCTATGACCTGACGCTCAAGGAGTATTGGCAGAAGATTGGACGCGCGGATGGACTCACGTGGTCGGCGAACATGGCGCAGCAATACGGCGCATTTTCTCGACTGATCAAGTCTATCGCTCAAAAGCAAGGCTTTACGATCGAAGTATGACTTAATGAACGAACAAAGTCATCATTCCCCGCATAAGATTGCCGAGTTGATCCACGACGAGCAATTGCGACCATCTTTTTGCGGCCCGCTCGTTGGATAGTGGTAGAGAGGGATGAATCAAAATGAAACTGAGCACACAGGATAAGACGACAGGCAAACTCCACGAAGTCAAAGGGACAATCAAGCAGACAGTAGGTGAGCTAACAGATGCCCCCAACCTGGAAGCTGATGGAAGAGCTGAAAAGAATGCTGGCAAGGTTCAGAACATTGTCGGCAAGGTCGAGAAGGTATTAGGCCAATAATCCAATCAACATGGAACCCGGAAACGAGAGAGGTTAAGATAATGACGCAATCAGTGTTTGAACAAACAAGCGAGCAGATTGGCGACACAATTCACAAGGCTTCGCGGGCGGCATCTTCAGCTGCGGAAGCAATTGAAGATGGTGTAGGAGCGGCACGGCGCGCTGTGAAGCAAGGCGGTTACGCAGCCGCGGAGCTTTACGGTGACGCGAGGAGACGCGTGCAACAAAATCCGGTTGAAGCAGTTGTCGCCACCTTCGCGGCTGGTATCGCGGCAGGTGCGGCGATTAGTTGGATGATGAAGCAAAAGCGGTGCTGCAACTGCGCAGATACCAGTGAAAGAGCTCAGTAGCTCGGTCCGTGCCGCAATGGTTTTCCAATTTGCGAATAACCAATCGATCCAAACGAATCTGACATACAGGGTGTGCGATATTGACCCACTCGCACACCAGTCAGTCGCATAAGATTCAGGGGTGAACAACCCAGTAGTTGAAATTGAATCCCTTACCCGACGTTTCGGTGCATTTGCCGCAGTTGACTCTTTAACTCTTACAGCTAATGCCGGCGAGGTGTTTGGCTTGCTTGGCTCGAACGGCGCCGGTAAAAGCACCACGATAAAGATGCTCACCACTCTTTTGCCGCCAACTTCCGGAGAGGCGCGTGTGGGCGGATTCTCCATCACGACTCAGCCTGTTGAGGTTCGTCGCGCTATCGGCTATGTTCCGCAAGCGGTATCGGTGGATGGTTCGCTCACCGGCTACGAAACCGGTTGAAGGCCAGGCCATTGATCAGCGAAGAAGAATCACATCATAGACCAGGTGCTTTCTCCGCGAAGGCGGAGCGGCCGAGCAGGAATGTAAGTGCCTTGTTGGTGGCGAAGAGCAATACGGCGCTTAGCTCCAGCATTCCGGAGATGGGCAGCACCTTCCACGCGACGGAAAGCAGGCTTTCGTAGGCCAGAGGCTCGGAACTCACGCGCAGCGTGCAACCGGTTTGCAGCAGCAACAGGCTTAGAAACATCAGGCGTTTGCTGAAGATCGCCTGAACACCACCGAAATGCGGCAGGATGCGCGGGCCGATCGAAAAGACCATCGTGGCTGCAAAACCCACTGTCAATGCGTGGCGAGATGCGCCCCATATTCCACCATGCAGATCGGCGTGCGCCGCCCAAACGCTCATCGAACCTGCCACGATTAGCCATAGATAGGCGATGCAAATGAACCAGGGAAGCTTGGATGGATTCCCTGGACCTTGGCCGGAGAGAGTGGCTTTCGCACAAGCTTGAGCGCCCATGCGATGGCCGCTGCGCCAGACGCGAGCAGGATCGTTGCAACTCCACTCCAGCCAGCCAGACCGCACAAGACTCCCGAGATGTTCAGCGCAAGCGCCAGCCGAGTCCATCCTTCATTGGGATGGGCGATGCCCAGGAAGGCGGGAAGCCAGCGCGCCGAGAATCCCCATACTACAGGAACCAGCACACCCCAGCCCAGGAGTACCAGATAACGCTGGTCAAGTGCATGAGGAAACGCGGACTCTGCCCCATAGATCGCAAGGTTGACGCATTCGACAAAGTTTAAGGCGATGGCCGCGAAGAGTCCCGCAGTGCTCACAAACACTGCGACCATCCAAACGGGCATCTTCGCCTTCGCCGCGGCAGGCTGTGATTCCCGCTTGTGGCTGGATGCGGCTTTCAGGAACAGTAGATAAGCAGCTAACTCCAAACCCGCGGAGACGGGCAGCATGACTCTCCAATGCCAGCCGTAGATGCTGGTGAACCAACGCAGCGCCACACCCAGTGTCCACAGGATGAAGCAGAACCGCGGGAGCCAGGCTGCGGTTCGAGACTTGACTGGCTGCGAGTAGAAGCCGATGCCAAGAATGAAGCTACCAATCCAGCCGAAGACCTGCGCGTGACCGTGGCTCTGCATCCAGGCAGCGGGTAAGGTCGAAAAGCCATGGCTGGCGCTGATTGCCATCAGATTTGAAAAGCCTAGTAAGGTGCCGGGGACGGCCATGAAGAAAAGCCCGCTCAAGATCCATGCGCGAAGGATCATGCTCTTTTGGCGCTCGCGGCTGACGAGGTCGAATGTTGAGGGTGTTCCCGCAAGAGAAGGCGTGGGTTCAATTTGGAACGTTGTGCCCATTTCTACCCCCTACTGTTCAATTCAGCTTCCAGCTTAATGGCGCGCGGGAACAGAAAATCATTTTCGAGATGCAAATGCTGCTTGAGATCCTTCTCGAATGCGCGTAAACCGGCGAAGAGCGCAGTATGTGTGGCGCAGGCCCAATCAGGCAACTTAAAACCCGATGTAATGCGACGGATTTCAGCCATGATGTGGTTGGCGGACTCGTGCTCCTGCATCACCATCGAGACGGAATTTGCGATTGAGCGAAAGCTTACGCGGGCTGGCGGATATGCAACAGTCGACTCTTGGTCCATCTGATAGATAAAAGAAAACAATACCTGTTCTTCTTTCTGAATGTGCGCGAACAGGTCAGCGCGAAGTTCATTGAGCAACGCCTCGATGTCCTTCAGTTTGGGATCCAGATCGCTGCGTTTCGACGCAAGATCACGCGCCATCTCGTACAGTCTAGGCAGCTCACGACGCAC
>Ga0265336_10000596_pt1 | contig 20243 bp, 27 predicted proteins | sample 42119metaG_FD_193583 | JGI IMG/M metagenome (GOLD analysis project Ga0265336, IMG submission 193583) | Rhizosphere microbial communities from Carex aquatilis grown in University of Washington, Seatle, WA, United States - 4-21-19 metaG | ecosystem: Host-associated > Plants > Roots > Rhizosphere...
GTCGATCTGCGGCAGTTCGCCGCCCAGCAGAAGGCCCGCCTCGACGCCGCCGCCGATAAGGCCGGCGTCGCGCGCAACTCGGCGCTCCAGGGCGACGCCTGGCGGCAGTCTGGCTATGGGGGCGGTCTGTGAACCCCAACGCCGAGACGCAACAGTCGGTCGATACGCTGCCAGTGTTTCAGCCGCCGGCGACGCTCGGCCAGGTGTGGGGCGCAAACTTCTCCGCGGCCGGGCTCAATACGCCGATCGGCGTCCAGCAGCCGCGCAATCAGGCCTTTGGCGATCTCTTCGACGCCTACAGCCGCGCGACCGGACGCAACGTCTTCGACGACGCCGCGGCGGCCGGCCATTCCCTCGCCATGCCGGCGTTTACCAACGGTCAGTTGACCGGGGCGCTGTCGAGCGACGAACAGCATGAAGTGACCGGCGTTATCGGCGATCTGGCGAGCCGGCTTCCCGATGCGCAGCGCCAGCAGGTCGCGCCCTTCCTCGACGTCGACGGCCGCGCGGCGACGATCGCCCAAGAGGCCGAACAGCGCGCCGCCAACGTCAACGCGCGCGCCTACGGCCTGACCGACGTCGGCGCGTCCTACGTCGCCGGCCTGGCGCGCTCGCTCGCCGACCCGACGACGATCCCGATGGCGCTGGTTGGCGGCCCGGAGTCAAGCGGCGTGGCGACGATGCTGGCGCGCGAATTCGCCGTCAACGCGGGCTTCGGCGCCTTCACGCATGTCGCGACCGCGCCGGAGCGCGAGCGGCTGGGGCTCGACAACGCTTCGCTGCTCGGCGACGCCGCCAGCGCCGGCGTGTTCGGCGCCGGCCTCGGCCTGGTGATGCGCGGCGCCGGCTGGACTTTGCGGCGCGCGATGGGCCGCGACGCCGGCGGCGAGGCCGCGCCAGTGGGCTACAAGCCGACGACCACGCCGCCGCCCGATCTGCACGCTGAGCTAAGCCAATTCGAGCCCGCCGATTTCGACGCCGCCGCGCGCTTTCAGGACCGTGAAACGGCGATGAACGCGCTCGCGCCGGTGCAGACCATGCCGGGCTGGATGGAGGCCCGCGCGGCGACCGACGCGGCCGCAGCGAAAATTGAACAAGGAAACGCCGACGCGCCGCTGACGGCCGCGCCGGTTGGAATGCGCGAGGCGGGCGTGGCTCCGCTTGTCGACGCGCAGGAAGGCGAGGCGGCGGCTCGGGGCGCCGCCTCGCCGGATCTTCAAGCGGCGGACGCCAAGGCGAACGCCGAAGCGGCGGCGCTGGCGGCGCTTCCCGCCGTCGAGCCCGGATCCGTCCGGTTCTTTCACGGCGGCGACAATCCGACGAGCGGGGGCGGTCGTTGGGTGACGACGGATCCCGCCTATGCCGCGAGCTTCCGTGGCGACAAGCAACTCCACTATGTCGACTTGCCGAAAGACGCGCCCGAAGTGGTCGCGGCGCAGAATTGGGAAACCGGCCAGGAGGGCGCCTACGGACCTAACCAGGTCGGAACCTACAACCAATTCGAGACGTCGGCCGAGCAGGCGCAGGGCTTCAAGCCGGTGCTGCCAGACCAGGGGCAGGCCGCCGACGTCGCGCCTGTCGAGCCGGCGGCCGCTCCGAAGAGCGCGCCGGCGAAGGCCGCGCGTGGCGAGAAACAGGAGTCCGCGAAGATCAAGGCCGAAACCCTGCTCGCCTTCCTCAAGCGCATCGGCGGTCTGAAAGACGACGCCGGCGAGCTGAAGGCGATGGGTCTCACGAAGGGTTATCCGGGCCTGGTCAACAACAAGCGCGGCATTCGTCTTGATGAGGCGCGCAAGTTCGCCGCCGAGGCCGGCTATCTCGGGGCGGACACAAATGCGGCGATGGCCGACACGACGGTTTCTGACTTCCTCGACGCGATCGCCCAGCATCCGCGCTATCCGATCCATGCCGAGCGCGAGGTCATGCGCGCCCAGGACGCGGCCAGCTACAACGAGCACCTTGACCGGGTCGAGTCGGTCGCCGGCGACATTGACGCCCACCTGGCCGAGCATGGCGAAAAGCCGCTCGATCCCGAGTGGCGGACCGAGGCGGCCCATGAATTTGTGTATGGCGACGCCCCGAACCTCGACGCGGCTATAGAGCGGGCGGCAATTAGGCTGTATGAAAAGGACGCCGAGCAAGCGCGGATCCATCGCGAGGAACCCCAACTCCCGGAAGTCGACCATGAAGCTGCGGCCCTCGACCAGCGCGATCGCTACCAAGGTGACGAAAGCGCTTACTACGGCGACGGATCCCGAACAGAGGGCGATGCTGAAACAGCATCAGGGCCGGTTCGCGAAACTGGCGCGCCTGGCCGCGAAGGTGACGCCGAAGCCGAAGGCGGCCGCGAAGGCGTAGACGACGGGGCTTCCGAGCCCGCTCCTGTAAAACCTGCTTCGTCCGCCGCTGCGCCAGGCCTCGCCGCGCAGCGCGCCGACGTCGAGCGCGCGCTTGCCGAGGCCGAAGCCGCCGGCGGCGACGTCAAGATCATCGAAACCGACGAGAACGGCCAGCCGCGCGAGATCTCGGCGCGCGACGCCTTGCGCGGCGCTGACGATTTCGCCGCCGCGGCGCGCGAATTCGCCGATTGCATCTTGCGTTTTGGGGAGTGACGCATGACCGCCCAAAGCTGCCTTAACACCAAGATCGCCATCGGCCGCGTCTCGAAGGCCGCCGGCGCGCGCATCAACGCGATCATTCGCGGCGCGATGGACGCTGAGGCGCGGGGCGACGCCACCGGCGCCCGCGCCGCCATGGACGCGGCGTTGAAGATCGCCCAGCACGAAGCGATCGCGCGCGAGGCGCGCACGCTCGGCAATCTCGAAGCGCAGCTCGCGATGCAGCGCGAAAGCGTCGAAATGCGCAATGAGTTCGCCGCGCTCGCCAAGGCGGGCAGGGCGCCGGTTCGCATTCCCGGCCTGACGCAATATCAGGGCAAGGCGTCCGAGCTGTGGCTTTACGCGCAGTCGAAACTCTACGGCGATACGCTGCTCGACGTCGGCAACCGCTGGAACAACGTCTATTACCTGGCGCGCACGCTGCGCGGCGAAGCGCACGCCAAATTCGCCGACGCGATCGGCGCGCTACGGCCGAAGCTGCTCGGCCTCAAGCGTGAAGCGACGCGCGAAGACGATGTGCTCGGCGCGCTCTACGGCCAGGCGCGCACGCCGGAGGCGGCGGCGATCGCCAAGTCGTGGGGCGAGGCGGCCGAGTTCGTTCGCGCCGAGTTCAATCGCGCCGCCGGCTATGAGGCGATCCCGCAGCGCGCCGACTGGCGGATCTCCAACCCGAATATGTCGGCCGCGAAGGTGCTGAGCTGGACGGCGGAAGCCTTCATTGATCGCGTCGCGCCGCTGCTCGACCGCGACAAGACGATCGACTTCGAGACCGGCCTGAAAATGGGCGACGCCAAGCTGCGCCAGGTGCTGCGCGACGTCTATGAGACGGGCCGCACGGGCGGGGCGGAAGGCGGCCCGTCCGCCGGCTTCGTCGGCGAGGGGCCGCTGTCGGGTCGCCGCAGCGCGCCGCGGACGCTGATCTTCAAAGACGCCGCGAGCTGGCGCGCGTTCAATGACGCCTTCGGCTCCGGCGCCGGCGTCTTCGATACGATGGTCAGCCACCTTAACGCCATGACGCACGACGCGGCGATGATGCGCGTCTTTGGGCCGGATCCCAACGCGGCGAAGCGCTTCCTCGAAAGCATGTTCGAACGCGAGCCGGCGCGCCTGGCTGTCCAGGGAAACGAGGCCGACCCGAAGAGCATGGCGTCGGCGCTCAAAGCCAATCGCGACGTCGCGGCGCGCGTCGAAGCGGGCGTCGGCAAGTTCCGCGACGGCTGGGCGAATATGACCGGCGAAACCGGCCTGGCGGTCAACGCCAACCTCGCCGAAGCGATGGGAACGGCGCGCCACCTGCTCGCCTCGGCGCAGCTCGGCACGTCGATTATTTCGGCGATTTCCGACGCCGGCCTCGCCGCCAGCGCGGCGCGGATGAACGGCCTGCCGATCATGGAGACCTTCGGCCATATCCTCGACCTGTTCGCCCATGGCGGGGCCGAGATCAACGCCGCGCAGCACGGCCTGGTGCTCGACACGCTGGCGCACGGCGCGCGCGAGGCCGACGTCTTCATGGGCCAGACCGTCAAGACGAACGCGGCGACGCGCCTCTCGACGGCGGTCGTTCGCTCGATCGGTCACCGCATCTGGACCGGCAAAATCCGCGACGGCTTCGCCCTCGAATTCATGGCGAAGATGGCGGCGGCGATCGACAACAAGATCCCCTTCGCGGAATTGAGCTTCCGGCCGTCGCTGGAGAAGTACGGCGTCGACGAGGCGGCCTGGCGCCAGGTCGCCGACAAGGTCGCGCCGTTCGAACCGCGGCCAGGCGCGCAGCTCTTGCGGCCGATGGACGTTCGCGCCGCGCCGGGCCTCGGCAAAATCGGGGAAGCCTTGGGCCGTATGATCCAGCAGGAGCTGGACTACACCGCGATCGAAGGCAATCCTATGACCCGCCGCATCGTCATGGGTTCCTCACGTCCCGGCACGGTGCAGGGCGAAGTCATGCGCAGCCTGGCGCTCTATCGCTCCTGGCCGGTGACGACCTTCAACATGCTGCTCAATCGCACCTTCGCCCGCGGCTGGGACGGTTCGCGCCTGGCGCACGGCGCCTTCACCTTCATCGCCATGACGTTGCTCGGCGCGCTGGCGATGCAGATGAAACAGATCGTCGCCGGCCGGGATCCGAAATCACTCGACCCGACGACGCGCGACGGGCTGTTTGGCTGGGGACACGCCGTCATCCAGGGCGGCGGCCTCGGCGTCTTCGGCGACATGCTCGGCGCCGACAAGACGCGCCAGGGCGACAGTTGGGCGAGCATGGCGGCCGGCCCGCTCGCCAATCTCGCCGAGGACGTCGGCGGCAAGTGGCTGCTCGCCAACCTGCAGCGCGCCGCCGAGGGCAAGCCGACGCAATGGCTCGGCGAGGGTTATTGGGTCGCCTCGCGCTATCTGCCGGGCTCAAACGTCTTTTGGTTCAAGCTCGCCTTTCAGCGCGCCGTCGTCGACCAGCTCGGCCTGATGATCGACCCGAAAGCGCCAGAGCGCTTCGCCAAGATCGAGGCCGCCGCAAAGCAGAATTACGGGCAATCGTCGTGGTGGCGTCACGGCCAGCTCGCGCCCGATCGCGGGCCTAACCTCGCCGCCGCCTTCGGGGGCGCGCAATGACCGTCTCGACCGCGATCGCCACCGCGACGCTCGCCTGGACGGGCGTCGAGACGACGTTCAATCCTGGTTTCCAGGCGCAGAACGTCGGCGACGTTTCGGTGATCTTCATCGCGCCTGGCGGCGGTCAGACGCCGCTGACGCTCGGCACGCACTATGGCCTGACGCTCGACGGCGCTGGCAACGTGACCATCACGCCGATCGCGCTGCCCACGGCGCCCGGCAATCTGCTCATTCAGCGCAACTCATCGCAACTGCAGGCGGACGTCTTCCAGGACGGCGTGCCCTACAGCGCCGAAGTTGTGCAGCAGGCGATCGACGCCTCGGCGCTTCGCGATCAGGAAATCCGACGCGACCTGGCGGCGGCGATCGTCTCCGTGCTCGCCGTAGCGACGCCGGCGCAGTTTCAGGCGCTGTACGCGACTTGGCTCGCCTCGCTGCCGACCAACCCGCCGGCGGCGCACGGAACCTTCTGGAACAACGGCGGCGTGGCGGTGCTCTCATGATTGGGATCTTGAAGCCTGGCCGCGCGCTCCTCGTCGCCGCCCTTCTCCTCGCCGCCGCGCCCGCCTCGGCGCAGCTTCTGCCGAACCTCAAGCTCGGTTCGGGAACGACGGTCGGCGGCCAATCCTTCGCGCCCTCGGCCTTCACGGACGCGACCAACGCCGGCAACATCACCAGCGGCCTGCTGCCGAACGCGCGGCTCGCCAACCCGTCGACGACGGTCAACGGTCAGACCTGCACGCTTGGCGGAACCTGCACCATCACCGCGTCGGCCGGCTCGATCACGCCCGGCACGACGGCGATCAGCTCGGGAACCACGAAGGGGCTGCTCTACGACAACGCCGGCTTGCTCGGAAACCTCGCGACCCTCAACAGCGGCGTGCTGGTTACCGACGGCTCGGGCAATCCGTCGATCGCGACGACGTTGCCGAGCGGCCTGGCGCTGCAGACGCCGGCGTCGATCAATCTCGCCAACGCAACGAACCTGCCATCGGCGAGCGTCGCCAACGGCGCATTGAATGCCGGCGTCACGATCAACAACGCCAATTGGTCGGGGACGGATCTCGGCGTCGCCAACGGCGGAACCGGCCTTTCCACCTTGACCGCTCACGCCGTCCTGGTCGGCGAGGGCGCTTCGACGCCGGCGCAAATCGCCATCGGCACGGCGGGCCGGATGCTGCTCGACCAGGGCGCGGCGGCCGACCCTGCCTTCTCGGCTATGTCGCAGGATTGCACGCTGACCAACGCCGGCGTCATCACCTGCACCAAGTCGAACAACGTCGCCTTCACTTTCGCGACCGCCAGCGCCGCCGCGGCCGCAGACGTTCGCACCGGAACCGACACGACGAAAGTGGTGACGTCGAGCGCTCTTATGGGCGCGGCGGCGCGTCAGACCGTCACCGAAAGCGCCAACGCGGCGACTGTCAATTGGCAGTCTGGCTTCAATGCGACCATCACGCTCAACGCGAACCTGACCACGTTGACGCTGTCGAACCCGTCAGACGGCCAGGTCTATGCGCTCGACATTATTCAACCGGCGAGCGGCGGCCCGTACACGGTGACATGGCCGTCGTCGGTCGATTGGGGCGGCGCCGGAACGCCGACGCTGTCGACGGCGGCGAACGCCGTCGATCATGTGACGCTGACGTGGAATTCGACGCTGTCGAAGTACGTCGCGACGATCGCCAAGGGCTTCTGACGTGTTGAAGCGCCTCGCCTCGATCCTCGACCGGCTGACGCTGCGCCGCCTCGCCCATGCGGCGGGCGTCGTGGCCTGCCTGATCTGGAACGCCGCGCCGGCGGAGGCCTATTTCCCCTTCGCCAATTCCAACGCCAGCTATTCGTCGGCGACTGTTTGCTCCGACGTCACTCTGCACACGATCACGACGACCGGCCCCAGCAGCTTCACGATGGCGGCCGGCTGCAACCATGTTGTGCTCGCGGGATGGTCTGGCGGCGGGGCCGGCGGGTCGAAACAGTTTTCCTCTGGCGGCGGCGGGGGCGCCTTCGCTAACAGCGGCTCGCTTTCGTGCGCGGCCGGTACGTCGGTATTTTTCAACGTGGGGGCTCCCGGCGTTGGCGTCACAAGCGGTCCAGGCGGAAACGGCGGGCAGACCTGGGCCAACTGCGGAACGAATGCCGCGCCGGCGTCGTCATCGCTTGGGATCGCGGTTGACTTCGGGCACGGCGGTTGCGCGAGCACGACTAACACTTGCACGGGCACGCCGACCCCCGGCGGCCTGTGCGCCAGCAGCGTGTTTGCCGGCACGTGCTTTGGCGGCGGCGTTGGCGCATCGCAAAACAGCTCCAACACGGACGGCGGCGGCGGCGGCGCGGGATCGACCGGAGCCGGCGGCAACGCGACGACGGCCTCGGGCGGCGCGGCGGGCGGAACGGACGGCGGCGCGGGCGGCCTGGGCTCGACCAGCGCGCCGACCGCGGGCAGCCCGAACGGCGGCGGCGGCGGTTCGACGAACAACACGACGTTGGCGCCCAACGGCGCGCGCGGACAGTTGACCTATCAGCAGTCCGTCTTCCTCGACCTCGCGCCCGCCAATGACAACGCCTTCGCATATTCCGAGGCGGCGTGAACCATGGGAGCCACCATGACAATACGCGTTTCAATCTCACTCGCTGCGCTGCTGTTGGCCGCGCCGGCGATCGCCGCCGAAGCGCCGAGCTGCGAGACGCAGCTCGCGACGACGCAGAAGCAAAACCAGGTGCTCGGCTTTTACCTCAACGGCAAGTCTGGCGAGCTGGATCTCGCCAATCTGGCGTTGACGGGCGCGCAGGCGCGCCAGGTCGAGCTGCAGAAGCAAGTCGACGAACTCAAGGCGCGCGAGGAAGAGCGCGCCAAGCGCAAGCATTACGAGTGAGGGCAGGGTGTCGAGCGCGCATGTCCTCGACGTCGCGCTCTTCCTGGTCGTCGTCGTGTTGGGCGTTCTCGTGATGAAAAGGATGTGACCAATGACACTCGCTCTAACCGCCGCAATGATGGCGACGCGCTGGCCGGCCGCCAACCATAGCCTGGTCGACGGCATGATCGCGTCGAGCGAACAGACCTTCGCGCGCTTCGGCATCGCCGACGCCCAGGACGCGGCCGACTTCATGGCGCAGATCAGCGAGGAAACCGGCAACGGGACGGCGATCGAGGAAAACCTTAACTACAGCGCCAGCCGGCTCACGGCCGTCTGGCCGAGGATGTTTCCAACGCTCGCGGCCGCCCAGCCCTACGCCGGCAATCCGCGCCTGCTCGCCGACAAGGTCTATGGCGGCCGCTACGGCAACCGACCCGACACTGACGACGGCTACGCCTTCCGCGGCCGCGGCGGGATCGAGCTGACCTTCCGCGGCAATTACGAAATGATCGGATCGAAGACCGGCCTCGACCTGGTCGACAATCCCGACCTGGTCAACGTCCCGGCGAACTTCCTCGTCTGCGCGGCGGCGTTCTGGATGGTCGACGGCGTCAACGCCCTCGCGACCGCCGGCGATTTCCGCGGCGAGACGGCGCGCATCAACGGCGGCCTCATCAACTTTTCGACGCGGCTCGCACAGCGAGCCCTCTGGCGGCCGATGTTCGGCCTGCCGGCGAACTAAGGAGCTGGCGATGGAGATCAATCCGAAAGTCAAGATCTACACCGGCGCGCTGGCGGCGGTGCTCGGCGCGTTGCTCGGCTGCGGAACGCAGTTCACGACGCTGTTTGGCGCGGCCGAGGCGAGCCGGATCCTCGCCGGCGTATCGGTCGCCTCGATCGCGTTCGGCGCGCTCATCGTCTATTTCGGCGTCTACAGCTCGGGGGTGATCGGCCCTTGGGTGAAGCGCGAGGATCCCGCGCAACCAGGCGCCGCGCCGCCGCCTGGCGCGACGGTCAAGAGCCTCGCCCTGTTGTTCCTCTTCGGCGCGGCGATCGCCCTGGCGCTGCTCGCGCCGGGGCAGGCGAGGGCGGCTGGAAATCCGCTCAATGCGATCGGCAATTGGGCGAACAGCGACGTCGACGCCGGCAACGCGGCGGCGATCGCTTATCCCGACCTGCAAGACGAAGTCGCCGCCACCTGCGGCAAGGAGATCAAGAACCTCGCGCAGATCATCCACGACCACCCGTTCCCGCTGACGGCGCATCTGTGGACCGACGTCGTTTATGCGCGCCTGGCGCAAGGCGAGCTGAACCGCATCTGTCGCGTCCCGGCCTGTCAGCAGGTGTGGTCGGACATGGGGAACGCCGCGGCCGCGCTCGAAATTGTGCCGCTGCCGATCTCGTTCGCCTCGATCTGCAAGCGCGTCCCCGTCGTCGGGCTGACGCTGTCGCCGCCTGCCGCCACGATCGCGCCCGCCGCGACGCCGACGCCCGCGGCGAAGTAATGCTTTCGCACGCCGCCATCTGCGGCCTCGTCGCCGCCAGCTATTCCGAGAAATCGACTTGGGTCGCCGGCGACGACATTCGCGCGGTCGGATCCCAGCAGGGCGATGAGTACGTCGTCGCTGTGCCGGGAACGACGGATCTCCAGGGCTGGCTCGACGACTTCTCCTTCTGGCCGACCGCCTTTCCGATGATCGGTCCCTATCACGACGGCTTCGGCAAGTGGGGCCTGGCGTTGGCGGCCATGGTGCTCCCCGCGCTGCCCGCCATTGGCCGCGTCGTGTTCGCCGGTCATTCCCTCGGCGGCCAGCTCGCGCAGGTGATGGCGGCCATCTATCACAGCAAGACGACCAGGCAGGCGCGCGTCGTCGTCTTTGGCTGTCCACGCGGCGCGCTGATGACCAATATCGTCGCCGGCCCGCTTGTGCGCGCCGGCCTCGAAGCGATCGAATATCGCAACGCGGGGGATCCCGTTCCTGAAACGCCGCCTTGGCCGATGTGGAAGCACAACGCCAAGGGCGTCGAGATCGGCGCGCCCTCGCTCGGCGCCCACGCCATGGCCCTCTACCTCGGCAATCTCCAGAGGCGCGAGATCTACGAGAGGGCGGCCCAATGACAGAGTCGATCGCTGTAAGGGTGGCTCGGCTCGATGAGCGATCGGTGGCGATCGAAGCAAAGGTCGACGCCAACAACGCGCTCGCGATCGAAAGCAACGCCAAGCTCATCAAGAGCGTCGACGCAATGTCGGAGCAGCTCAAAACGCTTAATAGCGTCGTCGACGAGTGGCGGGGCGTGCGCAAGGCGCTCGCTGCGCTCGGCGCGATCCTGGTCGGCGTCGGCGCGCTCGTCGGCTCGGCGCTGACTTATCTCTCGCACAAGTAGGGGACCGCCATGCTCAACCGCTTCCTTGCCGCCGGCGCGATCGTCGCCGGCTTACTGCTTTCATCGGCCGCCCTTGCCACGGGCGCTGTGCAGTCGTTCCACACGGACGCGCCGGCGCATCCGAACTCGCACACGTTCCTCTACTACGACATGAGCGGGACCGGCGTCGGGCCGTGGATCCCGATGCAGGGGCTCGCCGATGGCGCAGGGGCGCTCACCGGCGTGCTCGCCAACCCGCTCGCCGCCGGCGACGAAGAGTGGAACGGCGCGAGCTGGGACCAGGCGCGCGGCAACTGGAATGGGACGACCGGCGACACGGGCGCCAAGACGTCGAGCTTCGCCGGCGCGACCCAAACCAACTATGACGCGCGCGGCGTCTCGATCGTCTTCAACGTCGGGGCGGTCACCGGAACCTCGCCGACGCTCGCGGCGCAGGTGCAGATCTCGCTCGACGGCGGCACGACTTGGGTCAACCTGCCAGGCGCCGTCACGGCGACGATCAACGCCAGCGGCCAGACGTTGCTGCAGATCTATCCCGGCGTCACCGTGGCCGCCAACGCGGCCGTCAGCGCGCCGCTGCCGCGCACCTGGCGGATCAATTACACCATCGGCGGCACGACGCCTTCGTTCACTCTGACCAACGTCCAAATCGCCTATACCAAGTAGGGCGACAGTCGCTCGGTTTCGACCAATGGCTTACGCGCAAGCCGTTGATAATAAAGGGCAAGCGCCAGTCTGGGGGACAAGGGGTCGTGGGTTCGAATCCCGCCACTCCGACCATATCAAACCGTTGAAAAGGCTCGCGAAAGCGGGCCTTTTTCAATGAGAACGCAAGCGGAACATTTTCGACCTTTCGACCAATCTTTCGACCAACACGTTTTCGCTGTGTTCACGGCACAAAAAAGGCCTCGCGGATCCGCGAGGCCTCGGCTCTTTCCCACATCGAATGGCCGCGGCTAGGCGCCCCACTTCACGCTGAGCAGCGCGACCGCCTTGTCGGCCTGTTCGGGCGTCTTCGGCAGATAGTGCTCGACGATCTGATAGCCTTCCTCGATCGAGTGCAGGCTGAGCGAACAGACGAACTCGACGCTCGCCCCGTCGAGCACGTACTGGATGAAGCCAGAGCGGCGCCCGTCGCGAAGTTGATGGCCGGCCAGGTGCCGGTGGCCCTGCGCAACAAGCGCGTCCACGAGCCGCTTAAAGACTCGCGAGATCGTCTTCTCGTGATAGGGCAGCTTCGTCTCTTCCGAGACGACCAGGCGGCCGTCCTTGCTCGCCAGGGGAACGGCGGCGGCCAGGCGCTCGGCGACGATCGCCGGTAGCGCCATGTCAACGGTGCGGCCCGTCTTCGACTGGATGAAACGAAGGCGGCCGCCGGCGATGTGGCGACGCGTCAAGCGCTGCACGTCGCTGATGCGCTGGACGCAAGCGAAGGCGATCACGAGCGCGGTCCCGACGCTCGGGATCTTGGCTGCGTCGGCCGCGGCGACGACGAGCTGCACGTCGGCCCATGAGAAGCGCGCGAAGCGCTTCCCGCCCTGGCTAAGCGCCTTGTCCTTGCGGCGCATCCGCCGCTGGCCTTTGAACGGGTTGACGTTGGGCGGGATCATTTCTTTGCGCGCCGCCCAGGAGAACAGCAGGCGGCCCTTGGCGAGCACGTTGCGCGCCGTCGCCGGCGACGTCCGCCGCAAGGCGTCGAGCCAATCGTCGACGCGCGAGAGGCTGAGGGTCGCGGCGACCTCATGGCCGAACTCGGCTTCGAGGCGCGTAAACTCGTAGGTATAGCTGTCGTGGGTCGAGTCGCGCAGCGATCGCCAGTCCTCGCTGCGCTTGTAGGCTGTCACGAGCTGCGAGACGGTCGAGGGACCGAGACGCGTCTTGCGCTTGACCGCCGGCGCGCCGTCCGCTTGCGCCTTCAACCAGGCGTCCACAGATTTATTCAGGCGCTTGGCCTCGGCGATCGCCGCCATGGGGTCATGGCCGAGGGCGCAGGATTGCCAGCGCGGCCGCAGGCGGCGCTCGGGTTTCCAGTAGTAATTCGGCCCGGTCTGAAACAGGCGGGGCGGCAGGTCGTTGCGCATGGCGGCTCCTTCCGTGCGCGGTGACTGGTTCTACAGAGAAGGGGCGGCCGCCGCTAGGCGGTCGCCGCCACGGTGACGATGGGGATCCCGGCGACAGACAGCTCGCCGGCGGGATCCTCAGGCCGCCGCAACTTTGCGGCGACCAGCTCGCGCTCGATGCTGGCAAACGAACGACGATCGAAGACGATCAGCGCCGGCGCCGGCAGGCCGGCGGCGGCGAGATCATCGCGAAAGCGGCGGAAGGCTCCGACGATATCGGCGTCGCGCATGGCCGTCACGCGCTCGCCGTGGCGCGCATATCCGGCGCGACGGCTTTGGCGCGCAGCTCGCGGCGCGCCTTCCACTTCTGGACGCTGGCGGGATCCCAGCGCTTGTCGCGCCGGCTCCAGGGCAGCGGCGCGGGAAACTCTTCGCCCTGCCACTCTCTCATGCGGCGGCGCAGCACCGAGACGGACAGGCCGAACTCCGCGGCGAGATCTTCATAGGTCCAGTAGAGTTTGACGATCGCGCTCATCGGCTCGCCTCCGGCTGGTTGTCGTTGTCGGCGCTCGGCGGCCGCAGCAGCGGCGCCAGCATGGGATGCACGATCTCGACGCGCGCCGGCGCGGCGAGGATCCGCGTTGTGACCATGCCCGTCGCCAGGCCGGTCGCGAGGCCGGCCGAGATCTCGCGCTCGGCGCGCGCGAGCAGGGCGTCGAAGGCCTGGAACTGCAGGGCCATCAGGCTCCGAAGACGGGCGAGTTGCGGGTCAGCGCTCATGGATCGACCCACCAGTAGCGCGTCGGCGCCGGCGGGTTCTCTTCGCGGTACTTCGCCAGCGCGGCCAGGCCGGACTTGGTGGGGGAAACGCGGCCGCCGGCGGTGCGATATCCCAGCAGCCCGCGGTCGAGCAGGCCTTCGATCGTGTCATGGGGAATGAACGGCGGCTTCGGCTCCGGCGCGTAGCCGACCCGGTAGCGGTTAAGGCCGCCGTTCTTCACGACGAAGGCCAGAGCGTCGGCCATGAAGCTTGTCATGGGCCGGCCGGCGAGGCGAAGCGTTGGCTTCACCTTGCGAGCTAGGTTTGATTGCGGCATGGATTGCCCTCCGATGCATATGCATCGGTGGGAATAATATGCACAAATGCGAAAATCGCAAGCGTCTATGCGTCGCGGTGTCGCACGAGGCGCAAGATGGGTCCGCTAACCATTACCCGGTGGCCGTCGACCAGGTCAGCCATGTCGTGCAGGTGCGGATCCATTGATCGCGTCACTAGAAACGGCGGCACAAATAGGCGCAGCCGCCTCTCGCCGAGCCCGTCGCCGGCTCGATGCAGCACGGCGACAACCACATCGCCTTGGCGAGCCGCCACTTTCGGATCGCAGAGAACGAGGTCGCCCGGCAGATAGCCCGCTAGCTCTAGGGCTCGGTCGCCGACACGCCACCAGTTTTGCGTCGCATGATCCCAGGTTTCTCCGGGTGGCGCTTCGGCAACTGTCAAGCCCTCTTCGTTGGCGAGGGGTGGGCTGGGCGTTACAGATCCGGGGCCTGTAACGCCGAAGGCATTGGCGATCTGGAGTACACTGGCATTGCTCGGAACGTGATTGAGGCTTTGGTCAAACCAGCGATAGATGGTTGAAGACTTAATGCCCGATCGCTCCGCGATTTGCGCCCGCGTCACGTTGAATTGGCGCTCTATTCCAATCACCCATTCGACGACGCTGCGTCGAAAAGCTGCCGCGCCCTCGGTCGGCGTGGGTTTGGGTGCCACCGTGATAGGTCCCCGTTTCAAAGTGTTAACGGGGGAACTATGCGGCCGCGCAAGGAACGCTGGAACATGCATCAAAGCACTTGACAGATGCAGGCGAGCGACACAACCTCGCCACAATGCGACAAGTGATTTGCATGGATGCGACAAAAACACAAGCTGAGGTCCGCCGACCGCCGGCCCGGCTGGTCGCGGCCGCCGACCGCGCGGAGGCGATCAACCTCTCTCTCGGCGACGTCATGAGGCGTGCTGGCCTGACCGCCGGCGAGCGCTCGACCGTCTATCGCTGGCTCGCTGGGTCGGTCGATCCGACCCTGTCGCGCTTCGACGCGCTGATGGGCGCGATCGAGCATCGCCTGTCGTCCGAAGAGGATCGCCTTCGTGGCGCGCTCACGGCTGGGGTGGCGGCGTGACGGCGCTCGACTGGATCTTCGCCGGCAACGACCCCGGCGACGTCTTTGGCGCCGGCGTCGTGGCCGGCCTCTTCTTCGCTTTCGCGTTCGGCGTCGCCGGCGCGTTCGCCTGCGCGGGGTTGTCGCGCCGGCATTGAGCTTCCCGTTCCGTTGCGTTGTGGCGTCGCGTCCTCTTCGGGGCGGGGGCAAACCTATGACGATCTGTCCGCATTGCGGCCGCCTGGCCGCGCCGTTGATTCTTGACGCCGAGTTTCACCTGGCGCGGCGCGGCGAAATCGCCGTCGCGTTGGGGCCGATGGAATTCCGGGCGCTCGAAGCGATCGTCGACGCGCGGCGGCCGGTCTATGCCGACTGGCTGCGCGAGCGCGCCGAAGCGGGAACGCCGAACGCGCTGCACAAGGCGATGCAGCGCTTGCGCGTGAAGCTCGAAGCGCTCGGCTTCGAGCTGGTGAATACGCGCGCTGGCGCGGGCGAGGCTGGCGCCTACACGCTTTCCGACGCGCCGGCGACGCCGCTCGCTCGGAGCGCGGCGGCCTAATGGCGGCCAAGCTGCACGATCTCGGCCGCATCAACGAAGATCTCGCCACGCGGATCGACGACCTGGTTCCGCGCCTGTTCGCCAACGCCAAGCGCGTCGGGAACTACTTCGAGCTGCACGACATTTCTGGCGCGCCAGGCGACAACCTCAAGATCTGGCGGCGCGGGCCGAAGCAAGGCGAGTGGTGCGACTTCGCGCGCGGGACGGGCGGCAAGCCGCTCGGCCTGGTGATCGCCAGCGAATACGCCGGCCGCGGCGACGCCGGCGAGGGGATCCGCTGGGCGGCGCGCTTCCTCGGGCATGACGCGACCGAAACGCCGGAGCAACAGGCAAAGCGCGAGGCCGACGCCGCGCGCCAGCGCGCCGAACGCGAGCGCGTCGAGGCGCAAGATCAAGAGCGCAAGCGGCGATCGGCGCAGGCGTTGTGGCTGGCGGCGACGCCGATCGCCGGCACGCTCGCCGATCGCTATCTGCTCGGCCGGGCGATCGACCTGAGACGCCTCGACCGCCAGCCCGGCGCGTTGCGCTTCCATCCGGCGCTCAAATGCCCTGAGACGGGGATCCTGCGGCCGGCGATGATCGCCGCCGTCGCCGGCGTCGACGGCTTTATGACCGTGCATCGGACCTTCCTGGCGCAGCTCGCCGGCGGCGACGTCGTCAAGGCTGACCAGGCCGGCATGGTCGACGCGAAGCAAAGTTATTCGGCCTTCCATGGCGGCGTGATTTCGATCTGGCGCGGCGATAGCGGCAAGGCGCTCAAAGATATGCCGGCGGGCGAGTGGGCCGGCGCGACCGAGGGCATTGAGGACGCGCTGTCGATCGCGATCGCCGAGCCTTCGATGCGCGTGGTCTGCGGGGTCGCGCTCGGCAATCTCGGCAAGATGTACCTGCCGGCGCAATGCGGCGGGATCTTCTGGCATCGCCACCGCGGCGACGGCGCGACGGCTGTCAAGCAATACGAACGCCAGCTCGACCTGGTGCGCGCGCGCGGCCTGGCGCTGCGCGAAGCATGGGCGCCCGAAGGGGCGAAGGATTTCAACGCCTGGCTGCAGCGGCAGGGCGACGTCGTCGCGGCCTGCCGCGTTCGGCTCGACGCGATGGGCGTCGCCGGCGGCGAAGATGAGAGGGCGTTCGCTGTGGGAAGCGGAGGCTGAGGATGCACGCGGTGCCGAGGGACGGCTGGATCTGTTTTCACTGCGGCGACGTCTTCAGGAGCTGGGGCGCGGCGCGCGACCACTTCGGATTTGACAGCTCCGCCGACCCCGCTTGCCGCATCAAGGCGGGACTTGAGGGCGGCCTGGTGGCGGCGCTGCGGCGAGCGGAAGAGGACGCGGCCAACGCATGGACCGCGCTGCATCAAGAGGGCTTCGACGTCATCCAGCGCTATCGCGACATGGCTTATCGGCACGCGGAACAACTGCGCGCCGCGGAAGAGGAAGGCTACTCGCGCGGCCTGCGCGACGCGCGGCTCGACGCGACGGGCGCCGCCGGCGGCGAAGATGAGAGGGCGAGGGCGTGAAAGCGAAAACGATACGCATCAGCGACGGCGCTTTATGGAGCGCCGGGCTCGCCGCCAACGTCAAGCGCATCGCGGCGCGCTTCGACAAGCTGCTCAATACCTACAACGCGCCGACGCCAGAGATCCGCGTTCCGTTTGTCGATGGGCGCGGCTGCACAATCGAAGCGCGCGTCACGATCGACGGCGGCTATGACAACGAAGATCGCCGCTGCGACGCGGCGATCGAGCAAGCGCTGGAACGGGCGCGCGTCATCGGCCAGGAGAGCGCCGCGTCGTGAGTTCATCCCTGCAGCCGATCCGCGACGCCTTCGCCGCTGCGGCCGAACCGCCGCCGCCAACGGTCGAAGAGGCCGAGCAAGCGCGGCGCGACGCCGACGCGCGCGCGATCAAGGATTGCTTCAAGAAACAGGGGCGCGACACGGCCTGGCGGCTGGCGCGCGCGCTCAAATGGTCAGCCGATGATTTCGAGGCGCTGATCGCGCCGAAACGAAAACCGCGCGCCGGCGCGTCCCCCGGCGGCGCGGCCAGCGCGGCGGAAGCTGCGCCACCGGAGGGCGGCGACGCCGCATCGCCGCCCTCCGAACCTGACGACGCCGCCGGCGGCGAAGAGGCGCGATGGAAGCGGCCGAAAGAACCGATCAAGCCGCTGCCTGATGATTTCCCGGTCAAGCCGCTGGGAAAGAGCGGCGCGGCCTATCACTATCTCGACCCGCTCGGCGAGCTGGTCAGTCTGCATTTCTCCGATCATTCGGCGATGGGTCTGCGCGCGCTGCTCGGGCCGAATATCGACTGGCTGTGGGCGACCTGGCCGAAGTGGAACGCCTCGACGGGAAATCAAAGCGGCTTCCAGGCCGATCGCGCGGCCGAAAGCCTGATGCACGCTTGCGCCAGGCGCGGGATCTTCGACGCGGTCAAGCGGCTGCGCGGCACGGGCGCCTGGCTCGACGAATTCGGCCGGCTGACGCTGCACGCCGGCGACGCCGTGCTCTATGACGGCGAGTGGCTTCCCCCTGGCGAGCACGGCCGCCACGTCTATCCGGCTTTCGAGACCGCCCCGCGCCCGGCCGAGTCGGGCGGCGATTATCGCGCGCTCTTCGACGAGCTGCTGGCGCTGCTCGATACCTGGAACTGGCGCGAAGAGGGCGGCGACGCCGAGCTGACGCGCTTCGGGCCGAACAAGCTCGCCTCGCTGTTGCTGTTCGGCTGGATCGGCGGGGCGATGTTCGGCGGCGCGCTCGCCTGGCGGCCGATGGTCTGGCTGACGGGCGAGGCGGGCAGCGGCAAGTCGAGCCTGATTAAGCTTATCGCTGCGATCATCGGCGACCTGGTGCAGATCGAAAACGCGACCGAGGCGAGCGTTCGCGGCTCGCTCAATCAATCGACGCGGCCGGTGCTGCTCGACGAAACCGAGAACGACCCGAAATCCTCGAAGAATAATCGCCTCGTCGACCTGGCGCTGGTGCTGGCGAGCGGTGGCAAGGCGGCGCGATCGTCGAGCGACCACAAGATTACCGAATTCGAGCTGCGATCGTCGGCGCTGTTCGGCTCGATCATCATCCCGCCAATGTCGGGCGCCAACGTCTCGCGCTTCGTCGTGCTCGATCTCGACGCCTTGCCGCACGCGCTCGGCTTCAAGATCGACGGCGTCAAGATGGCGAAGGTCGGCCGGGCGATGCGCCGGCGCATCGTCGACGGCTGGGGGCGGCTCGATCAAACCATGGAGCTGTGGAGCGCGAGCCTCGCCGCGCGCGGCCACAATCGGCGCGGCTGCGACGTCTACGGGACGCTGTTCGCCATGCTCGATCTGATGCTGTGGGACGAGCCCGCCGACAGCGATACGCGCGCCGCGCTCGCCGGCATGGTTTCGATTGAGGCGATCGAACAAAGGACGAGCGGCACGGACGGCACGGCGGCGATGCTGCAATTCATCGGCTCGACGGCGATCGACGCCTTTCGCGGTGGAACGAAATTCACCATTGGCGCCCTGATCGAAGCGGCGGCCCTGTTCCCGATTACTGTCGACAGCGGGATCGGCACGCCGAGCGCTTGCGCCGAGATCTTGCGCGAGCGCGGGATCTTCGTCGGCCGCGACGAGCGCACACAAGAGGATTTCCGCGGCGACCCGCCGGCCAACTGGCGACAAGGCGGCTTCCGCGTGACGCTGCCGAACCAACACGAAGGCCTGCGGCTGATCTTCGCGCAATCGCGCTGGCGCACGGATCCGGGAACGACCGGCGGCTGGGCGCAAGCGATGCGCCGCCTGCCGGGCGTGCTGGCGGAAAACTCGCGCAAGCTCGGCGGCCGCGGCTGGTCGGTGCCGGTCGACGTGTTTCTCCAGGTCGACAGGGAGGGCGGCTGATGGCCGAGATATTTTCGCAACCCGAACACGACGCCTGCCAGGCGAGCGCTCGACTGCTGCGCGAGCGGCTGCGCCAGGTCAAAGAGGAAGGCTGGACGCCCGCGCACGACGACGCGCACGCGCATGGCGAGCTAGCCTTCGCGGCCGCCTGTTACGCGCTTTCGGGGACTGGCTTCCGGCTGCAGAGCTACGTCTTTCGCACGATCGAAGAGCTTTGGCCCTGGGCTCGCGCCTGGTGGAAGCCGAAGGATCGCACGCGCGATCTCGAGCGCGCCGGCGCGCTCATCATCGCCGAGCTGGAGCGCCTGGAGCGCCAGCGGCGCCCGGTCATTGATGGGGATTCCTGGCGAGAGGGGGCAGGCGATGGCGCTTCTGCCGCTTGAAAGTCCGATCGCGTTGACGCCGGCGCAACGGGCTTGCCTGGTCGACCTAGCCGGCGGCGCGTTGCGTCTTCATGACGCCTGGGCGGCGGACGGTGAGCGCCGGCGGATTTTCTACTATGCGCGCGCCGGCTCCAGCGCGCGCCACGTCGGCGGAACGATCCTCGATCTTGGCGCGCTCGGCTTCTGCGAGACGGGGCCGAACTTCGACGACTTCGTCATAACGGAGGCCGGCCGGAAATGGCTCGCGGGCGCGCAATGAAGGTTCCGTGCGCCGTCCCCTTCTGCCGCGGCCGCTTCGTCGGCGACGATGGCGACGAGGGGCTTTGTCAACGGCATTGGGGGCTTGTCGCCGGGCCGCTGCGCTCGACCTATGAGGCGGCCTGGGCCAAGGCGTCGAGGACGAAGGTCGACGACGACCCGGCGAGCCTTCCCGTCTTCGACGCGGTCTATACGGCATGGCTGGCGCTGAAAGATTACGCGATCCGTCGATCGGTGTAGCGCGCGGCTGTAAGCCCCTCTCGACTCGGCGCCGGCGGCGGGGTTAGGCTCGCGCCATGTCGCCCGTCTTCGCCTTCGCGCTCGTCGGCTATTTCGCCATTTGGGGCGCCTGGATCGGCGCGACGCTTTGGGCGTTCGCGCGCTTCTGGCCGCCGGCGCCCTATGCGCCAGGCGGCCTTGCGGCCTGGCGTGAGCTGGCGCGATGGGGTGTGGCGCTGTTTGGGCCTGCACCTGGTCGCG
>Ga0265336_10000599_pt1 | contig 20172 bp, 24 predicted proteins | sample 42119metaG_FD_193583 | JGI IMG/M metagenome (GOLD analysis project Ga0265336, IMG submission 193583) | Rhizosphere microbial communities from Carex aquatilis grown in University of Washington, Seatle, WA, United States - 4-21-19 metaG | ecosystem: Host-associated > Plants > Roots > Rhizosphere...
ACTTTTAACAATAATAAAATTGTTTATGTGACTTTTTATATTGTTTCTGTTATATTTATTTTTATACTATTCATAAAGATTGATTTATTGATATACTAACACCTTCTTGACTCATTTCTCTTTTTATGTATTCAGCTAAACATTTAAATATTTGTATATCCATTGATGTTATAAGTTTTAAATCTAATGACATTATTGTTATCTTTTCTATTACTACTTATTTTTTATCTTCACTATACCATGAACCGTTAGTGTTATAATAAATAATGTCTTTACTGTTATAATACCTTTGTTAGTTCTGTTATACAGTTTCGTCTCAATTTTCAGAGACTCTTCAGAGGGTCTTTTATTTGCATTCGAATTCTTTTGTTTTCTCTTCTACTCCGTTTTTATATACGTAAACATAACCACCAAAAGTAGCTATTAAATCAATTACTTCTGCAAGTTCTATCATATCATCTATATTTTCTAATTGTCCATAATGTCCTATTGTATCAGTATAACCTACGATTTTATTTTTTAAGTTTATTCTCTTTAAAAAATTATTTAACATTTTTTCATTTTTAATATATTCTTTACTATTTAATTCATGTCTAACCATAATCATAATTTAACCACCTTTACATATTTTTATTTTCACCCTGACTGTATATTGTTTTCTTCACCTATTCACCCAACCTTGTATCAATAAAGGTTCAAAGGTTTATTGTGAGTACTTGCAATCTCATTATTTAGTTGTCAAGTTGTTGGATATCCAACCATTCTAGCCTATAGCCTTAGCAATTTGAGGACTGCTAGCAACCTAAAGACACAATATAAACTTACTTCTATAGTATATTCCTATTATGCGTAAATTACAATAGGTTTATACATTAATATTTATATTTATTTTAATACTCTTAATAGTTTAATTGAGTACGTTTAACATGGTTTTATTATGTGATATTTCTATATTATTCCTTCATTATAAACATATTCTTTTTATTGACTAATGTATACTATGTTACTATGTTTACTATGATATAGTAATTAAAGTATACTATTTTAGTATGTATTATATCCTAGTAATTTACTATACATTAATTTACTGTTAGTTTATTTAATAGATTTCTATTACTATAAATATAATTATATATAGTATTGTAATGCACATAAATACACTTTAAATCGTTTATTATGTTTAATATTGTTTTATAACATAGTAATACAGTTGGTATTATATTGTATTATATCCTACTATTATAGTATGTATTAATATAAGTTTATTCCTAGTTTATTAGTATACATTATTATAATTAATACCTATTAATATAATAAGTTTATATCCTACTATATTAGTTGGTTATAAGTGTTCGTTAAAACTCTGCGTGTTATAGATTCGACAAAAGGCGAACAATATTAGCTAAAATTGAAATAATGTTCGTGTTTTAGTTCTCTCAGGACAAAGCAAATAAAAGATACATTTTGTCGTGAGTAGCAGAGCAACAACTGACTAGTTTGTCCAATTGTATTAAAATTATGCGTTTATATAGTCAAATAGCGTCAAATATAGGCTGTATCTTCATATATAAAATATAGTATTTTATATAATGTAGTCTGTAATGTGCTTTATTACTACGTTTTAGAGACTGAGTATTATGCGGTTTATGACATGTTTATAAGATAGGTATATAGTAGTCTGTCTATTATAGATAATATATACCTTATGGGGCATAGTTTACAAATTCCAATTGTTTCCATTTTTACTATGCCACGCCATCACATCTATTCACACAATCAAGTCAAAATCCGAACATTGATTATCGTGAGTTAATCGGTATAATATCCTAATATAAAGGATTATACATTTTAATATAATAGTGACCAATTAACATGTACCTCACCTATACTTAACAATTCTCATAACATGAATACCTATACCACTACTCTCTACTACATTACAATTCAAATTAATTCTACACTCTCAAACATAGCAGAACTCATTAAATTAACCTGTCGATACAAAAGTAATATACTTACCCTACCTTGTTAAATTAGACATTTATTTATGGCTAAACACATTGATTCTATTGGTAAAAACACCATTATATATATAATAATAAACTAATATAATTTACCTTAACCGAATACTATTTTTACACAAAGAAAAAGCACCTTATATTTCAAGATGCTAACATTAAAAAATAATAATCTCAATTAAATTTTACTTTATCATTTCTCCTTCATGAATTCTACCATAGCATCCACAATTCATATTAATTGAATGTCCACAGGTTACATATTTACCATCAATAACCCACGCTTGATTTGTATAGTCAAATCCATTTAAAAGTTTTCCATTTAAATATTCATCATTTGATAATCTTGACATATAATGTCCTCCTTTAGTATTTTTAATTATTTTATTTTAGCTAATTTGTATTTACTAATATCAATAATATTTTTATCATGAATATCTTCAGTAATAATTTTGCTTTTACCAATTAGTAAATATCCTATTTGTTTCTTATGTCCATCAAATACATTTGTAATTTCAATTTGTTCATATTTTTGCTTTAGTCTTTCTGCATATCTTTCCGCAATAATTTCATCTTTGTAAAACTTTTGATATGGTTTCTCATTAGTATTTTGTTGTAGATACAATTTACTATTACAAGTAAATAATATCCAGTTACCAAACCAGAATGATAAATAATATCGTGTTTTACCAAACATATTAATCATTTGTGATTTACAGTTTTTCTTTTTAGATTTAAGTTTCTCTCTTTTAAGTCTAAGTTTCTCTTTAGTTCTATTAGATGTTCCTAAACTCATAAGTAATTCAATAATCCATTTTCCAACACGTTTATCGCTTATCATAAATAAGGTCATCCCCTTCGTATAATATATTTGTTTTGTGAAACCTATTTAAAAAGAGAATCTAGACCTTTCATGGTAGTAAAATCTATAACTTTAAATTTAATATTCATATTTTGTATTTTTACTTTTCTATCTGTACAAATAATAACTCTAGGTATTCTTCCATAAATAGCAGTTAAATCATTATCTTTTATAAACTTTATATATTTATCAAAATTAAATTGATTATTCAAATGAATTTCAATAAACACAGGAAAGACTATATCATTATCATTTATATAAGTTATTGCATCGGGGCGTATATTTACAATTGAGGATTCATTATTCCATTCTAGTACATTGTGATATTTAATAAGATTAACATACAATTCTGTTCTAATTAAATCATGATGGATTTTGCTAATATAACTTTTCTTATCAATATAATATGCAAAGTCATTACTAATAGTACTTCTAGTTCTTTTAAGAAAACCAATACTATATAAATATTGTAATCTTTTCCTACTATATCTATAAGATGTATTTTTAAAGAATATCTCATGAATCTGATTTGAATTTGCAGTATGAAATTTTAAACCATCTTCATCTAAAAAGTTATAGATATCTTGGTCACGTTTAGTAATCATAAATTAACTCCTTATTATAATTATAAATGAGTAACTTATATTTCTTGACATTTATTAATTCCATTAACTTTTTCACCTTTTGAATTTTCATATAACTGAACATTAAAATTATAATATCCACTCATAACATCTAGAAAAACACATTTATAACCTAAATATTTCCCTTTGGTAAAAATTAATTTATCTCCTATTTTGAATTCTTCAAAATTATTAAAATCTATATTATAAGATGTAAAAAATTCATCATTAATAATCTTAAATATACAAATACCTAAAAGAGTTCCACTTAAAATTAATATCATAATATCCTCCTAATTAATATTGATTAGTATTATTTTTTCTAAACTTTTGTATAATTTCTTGTTTTTCGTTTTTATAAATTTCAGTTTGTAATCTTTTTTGATTTTCAATTTCTTGTAATTGTTTTAATTTTTCATCTTTTACTTGTTCATTTTTCTTATTTTTTTCAATTGTTAATTCTTCTTTAGTTTTATATCCATTATATTGTTTTAAAATATTTCTAACTTTATCTGGCTCAATAAATAAAGCTTGAACCTCTTTTAACTCTCCACAATATTTAATTAAGAATCTTCCTGCATTTTTAATATCCTCTGCACCACCAACATCAAGAATAACTTCTGAATCTGTTTGAGTAACAGTTTTAAATGCAATTCTCGTAGGCATATTAGCTTTAATTGAACCTGATATACATTTAACATCTGGTCTTTGCATAGATGTAATATAATGTATATCTACTTTTCTATCCATAGAAACTCTAGTTCTAAATTTTTCAAGTATGTCATCATATTCTTTTTCAGATAATCTTGCAAATTCATCAACTATAACAATTTTATGTGGCAATGCTTTATTAGGAAATTTTTTATTCCATACACTAAGCTTTTCAATATAGATTTTGTTTTTAACACTTCTAAATAATTTAAGTCTTTTTTGATTTTCTTTTTCCATTTTATCAAGCAAAATATCAAAATCATTAGGAGTTTCACCATATGATTTAACTTTTTTACAATCTTCAAAAATTCCTAATCCAACAGATTGAAAGTCAATTAAATGTAATTCCAGATCATGTGAATTAATAATAAGAGATAAGCCAATAGTATCAAGTAAACTAGTTTTTCCCGAATTAGTTTCTCCTGCCATAAGTATATGAGGACATTTTTCTATATCTAAAATAAATTTACCATCATTACATTCTCCAATATAAACTTCTAATGGGTTTTCACAATCTTCAAATAAGTAATTATATCGAGTTTTTAAATTATAATCTATTAATTTTAATATTAGATTTTTATTAAACCCAAATTCCACTTTAGCATTAAAATATTGTTCAATTTGTTGTTGTTTGAGTTCAAAATCTTTTTGGCTAATACCTGCTGGCATGTGTATAACAAGTGTGGTTTCTTTTTCTTTTTTTGTTTGTTTTATAATTAGTGGAACTTGACCATCTTTATTTTCAATACCGCACATTCTAAAAATTTTTTCATATTTGTTTTCTTGATGTAATTTATCTAGTACAATTCCACCTAATAATATACAACCTGAAACTGGTATAATTGGAATACTTAAAGCACTTCCCGTAATAAAAGGAAGAAGTAAATTAGTACATAATAACCCACCTGTTCCAAGTATTCCTAATAGTTTAAATACATGTTGATTTGATTTATTAGTTCTATCCATAGTAACTACTCCTATCCCATTCATTATTCTTTTTCACTTCGTTCTCATTCATTCTTCATTTGCTTTTTATAAAAGCTTTAAAAATAGTATATTAGAAGTCATATAGACAAACATCTATATGACTAATTATGAATTATATTAGGTACTATTAAAGGAACTAGGTAAGGAATATATTATTTCTTTAATTTCGAAAGTTTATCTTGTGATATATTATTCTTTATTACTTCTTGATTTGGTTTATTAAATCCTATAATTTTTATTAAATCAATCATAGTATCAGTAATAACTCTATTCTTATATTCTTTGTGAAACTTCATTGCTTCTTTAGCAATATCACTTTTACCATTGGAATCAAAGTATTTTAATAATTCTTCTTCATCTTCTGCAAAGGATAAAGAACGTCTATAACTCATATTAATCACCAACCATTTCATTCATTCCTATTGAAGTTAATAATTGAGCATTATTTTGTAACTCTGCATGGGGAACAAATTCATCTTCAGATAGATATTTATGCATTGTAATACTACCTGCACCTATCATTAGAATAAAAGGAATAGTGTTAATATTCCATTTTAATTTTAAACTTTTATAAACTTCTCTACAAAAATCCATAGCTATAGGTTTTACTATTTCATCAACATAGATAATATTAGAATTATCAAATAAACCGAATTGTAATATTTCCAACATATCTTCCAATTTAACATCAATACCAGTTTTAGAAGTAATAGCTTCAGCCATATCTTTATAAACTTTTAATACACCAAATTCATCTGTATGCATATCAATAATTTCATCATTAGAAAATAAAATTTGATTTAATGTTAAAGATCCCCAATCTAAAATTATAGCCTTTCTTCCCTCAAATTTTTTATAGTCCATTGCATAATAAGCAGAACTTCCTTCAGGTATAACTTCAATATTTTCTACTAATATTCTTTTTTCTAAGTTATTTACAGATACTGTTAAAATATCACTAATATCAAGTAATTGTTTAAAACTTTTAACTGTCGCATCATTTTTCCATTGACTACAAGGCAAACCGACTATAACATTTTGAAAAATACAATCTACCCCATTACCTTCTTGAAATAGAGCATATATAAAATTTAGTCTAGCATTTTTATTTAAGCATTTGTTAATATTAATATCAAAGATAGCTTTATGACTGAATAATCCCATAGCATATTTTTTATTATCTATTTTCATAACATTGTTAGATTGGTAAATATTTTCTGAAATACCTGATGGAAATATTCGTTCATTACTTGTTTTAATAAAAGTAGTTCCTAAATCAATTCCTATTGATTGCATATAAACACCTCCAATTATTAATTTGTATGGATATAGTATGTAGCAGTTATTACTTTTGTAACTTAATTTTATTGATGTGTTTTTGTACTTATGAATTTTTATGTAAGAAGTATTATTAAGTATTACATTAGTAGTATATTAGGTATGCTAGTCTATGTTTCCTATTATTTTAAAATATTTTTAATTTATTGTTACTGACTTATATTAACATTATAAGTATAATTATTATAATTTGACATTATAGATTATTAGTGGTATTGTAATAGATGTAGTACGGGGCTATGGTTAAAATTCTAGAATGACTATACCCATATATACCTTATACCTTGAAATTTGATAGAATATTTGTATTGAATTAAATATAAATTTATTTGACAAATAAAATGGTATATGGTATACTTATTTTAGAATTAAAAAATAATTAAAATTTACATAAAGGCTGGTGATAGAATGATATATAAGCAAGAATTTGGGTGAATTTTATAGAATATAGGTAAAATTTTATATAAATTGAACATATTTAATTAATATGAGTAAAATATAAGGAGAATTTACATATGGTAACTAAAGGTATATTAGAGTTGAGTCCAAATTTCAATAGTGTTGATTATCAGATATTCGAAAAAGGAAATATATATAATTTAACTGAGAAACTTGATTTGCTCCTATGGGATAAAGTTTCAGTATTAATCCAGTAAAATAATAATATATCTTTCTGTGAAGAAGGTAAATTATTTAAACAAAAATGTCCTAGTGACAGTGGTATATTATATCAATATTTTATTGATAACAAAAATTTAGATGAAGTCCTTTGGAATAATGTAGGTAATATAATACAAATTGAAATTAAAAGCGAAGAAGAAAGGGATATAATAAGTTAAATGTAATAATTTATTAAACTGGTGATAGATGATGAGTAACACAATGATATATGGAACTGAAGATTTAGATACGGTAATGGGAATTCATGAGAGTATGAGTGAACACCTTACATATAGACAGTATAAATATGACAGAAATAGAACTCAAAGTGAAAGAATGAGTTTTGAATATGAAGAAGATATATTAGATGTTCTTAAAAATGAAGAATATGAATATATGCTTGATGCATTGGATGAATTAGGTATTAATGCAGAAGAAATATCAATAGAACAATATAGTGATTAGATATTTTACAATGGAGGAATATTAGTATGAGTTTAGCAGCATATGAACGTGAGACAATTATTAGATTTGATGATGAGTCAAATGAGACTACAGTATATACGTGTATGAGACCTATGATGACTAAATTAGATAAATTGGTTAAGAGTAATCCAGAGACATACATATTAGTAAAAGAGGATTCAGAGTCTAAGACATATAAGATAATGAATAAAAAATTAGTAAGCTTTAGGACTCCAACTGCCAAAAGAGAATATACTGATGAGCAGAAATTAGAATTAAGTGAACGTGGAAAGCGACTAGCTCAATCCAGAATCAATTCTACGGTTAAATTATAAAGAGATTATCTATATATTAAATATAAATATTTCGAAGTTATATAAGTTTACCTTTAATATTTATATTTTGAAATTCATTATAGATAATAAAGAGAATTAATAAAGTATTTAGAATGAGAAATTCATAGGCTTTTAATAAAATATAAAAAGGAGTTTTACATAATGAGAACAAAAATAACTAAAGAAATAATAGAAAATATTATAATAGATTATAATATTGGAATACCTATTATAAAAATTGAAGAAAAATATAAAATAAGCAGTAAAACAATTCGTAAAATTTTAATAAATAATAATATTAAATTAAGAACTAGAGAAAAAGGATTTAATAGGTATAAAATTAATGGAGAAGAAACTATCATATACTTAGAAAAAAGAGATGGTAAATTTGACGAAACCATAATTGATACTGAAGATTTACAAAAGTTAATTAAGTTAAATGTTTGTTGGCATAGTAGATTTAACCCAAATACACAATCTAATTATGCCCAAGCAAGTAATCGCTTTAAGGGAGACAATGGTAAAATGAAAGGTGGAACTCTCAGTTTACAAAGAATCATAATGAATGTAAATGATAAAAAATTATATGTTGACCATGAAAACCATGATACATTAGATAATCGTAAATATAATCTACGTGTTACTATTAACAGAAAGAATTTATCTCATAGACAAGGTGCTAACAGTAATTCTCAAACAGGTGTAAGAAATGTTAATTTTGGTTGGGATAGAAAATATTATAATGTTGCATTTATGAAAGAAGGAAAACCTTATATATGGGAATTTCCATTATCTAAATTTCAAGAAGCATGTGCTTTTGCGGATATAAAAAGAAAAGAAATTTTTGGTGAGTTTGCAGGTAATGCTTAATACATAAATTACATATGGGAGGTAGTCACTCCTCCCTATTCCCATATTACAATATTACAACTAGGAGGATATACATATTGGCTCTTAATAAACAAATACATATATATAGTGTTGATACTTCAGCATTTTATAAAAATAGAGAAAGAAAATTACATAATAAATTAAACAATTTATATAATTTCAGAAAAAAATTAAAAGACAGAATAAATAAAACTAAAGATGAAAATTTAAAAAACAAAATGGAAATTTGTTTGAAGACAATAAATAATAGTATAAAATATTTTAAAAATAAATTGACAAAAATGCTTAGTAAAAATATTATGATTCGTAATCTTGATTCAAAATATCTAAATAAATACAATGTTGTGTCTGTATTTGATTCTGTACTTACTAGGACTATGAAAGTTCCAATAAATACATTGATTACTGATATAATGATTGTACAGACATACTTTTTTGATGTAATTGAAGATATAATTCTAGATGGATATATTTAAAATGGAGAAAAATATGTATGTCTAACTGCTAGTGCTGGTCAAATCAGGACTAAAAAAACAGTATTTATAAAAGAAAGTATATTGCTAAAGCATCAAAATACATTAATGTGTGGATTAACTATTAAAGATATCAATGATTATGGTGGAGTAAATATAAACAAATATTTAGCATATTTGGCTTTATGTAATTCAGCTACTGATGTGTGGGAAGATTTTGATATTAGCAAAGTTATAGTTGTTGACGATATGGAACTGGTAGTTAGAGGTATAGTAGATTTTATTGATGATAAAACTTATGATATAATTAGAAAAGAGATGGATGTTCTTATAAATCATACTGATGGTATCGGAATGATTTTACCTAGTAAAAGTAAAAAGAATTTTATGGTGAGATTACCATGGATTAAAGGGTTATTGGTGTCATTTCCATTTGACAAATTTATTAATGAAGCTAATGAAAATTCCACAGGAACTCACTATGGTATGGTTACTGATATATTCAATAAAAAACATGATATTATAAAAGATGGTATAGAAGTAATTTTTACAAAGTCACAGTTCAAGATGTTTAAATATTATCATACATGGAAACAATATACTGATAATTTCGTAAAATTTGATTGTCAAGCAGGGATATGTAACTTAGAGGAAGATACTTTCAGTAACGCAAAAATTAATTATCAAATGCTTCAAACTCTTGTAGATATGACTGATGAAGAAATTAAAAAAATAGCACTAAAAACAAAAAATGATATTGCTAGACTTGGTTGCGATAGAAAAACAATGTTGAAAATATTAGGAGTTACAAAATCAAATATAAATAAGAATTATTTTCAACAAGCATTAGAAATATATCCACAATTACTTTGTGATACATATAGTAAAGAAATTTTAAAACAAACCAAAAAAAGTATGGTTAAACACGCTAGGGCAGGAAAACTAGAAATAAAAGGTAAATATACTTTTATTATACCTGACTTGTATTTCTTTTGTGAATATTTATTTTTGAAAAATAAAAAACCCGAAGGCTTGTTGAAGGATGGAGAAGTTTATTGTAATTTATATAAAGATGTAAGTAAACTTGATTGTCTTCGTTCTCCACATCTTTATCGAGAACATGCTATCAGGAATAATGTAATTGATGATAAAAAAGAAAAATGGTTTACTACTAATGGATTATATACAAGTTGTCATGATTTAATTTCAAAAATATTACAGTTTGATGTGGATGGAGATAAATCCCTTGTATGTGCAGATGAAACTTTAGTAAGTGTTGCTGAAAGAAATATGAAAGAAATTGTTCCTTTATTCTATAATATGATTAAAGCTAGTGCAGAGTTAGTTAATAATAAAAGTATATTTAATGGATTAAAACTAGCATATACTGGTGGAAATATTGGAATGAAAAGCAATGATATAACTAAGATTTGGAATAGTGAAAAAATAAATGAAGAAGCTATAAAAGCGATAAAACTACTATGTATGGAAAATAATTTTGTAATTGATTATGCTAAAACACTTTACAAACCAGATAGACCTGCTGATAAGAAAAAATTAATTACCGTATATACCAATAATAAAACCCCTCACTTTTTTATTTATGCAAAAGATAAAGAAAAAGATAAAGTTGAACCTATTAATAAAAGTGTAGTAAATCGGTTAGAAAAAATAATAAAAAATCCAAGAATCATATTTAACACTAAAGATATTGGTAAATTTAATTATAAAATGCTCATGAGTAATGAAAATATTGATTTAGATGAAGATATTATAAAAAAGTATACTGAATTAGATTTAAAGAGTCATTTTATGATTAATGAAAATAAAGATGAAGAAATTAGTAATGAAGTATATTTATATCAAACTATTAAAAATAAGTTATTAGAGATTAATTGTGATATTGGTTATATAACGGATGTTTTAGTAAAATATTTATATATACAAAAAAATTCAAGTTATAAGACTACTTTATGGGAATGTTTTGGAGATATTATAGTTAATAATTTAAAAAACAATATTAAACTTGGTAATATATATTGTGATAAATGTGGCGATTTAGTAGAGAAAACAGCAAAAAACAAAAAATATTGTGAAGATTGTGCTAAAGAAATACAATTTAATCAGAAGAAAAAATGGGATAAAACAAGGAAAAATAACAAAAATCCGAAAAGCTTGGAATAGTTAATATAACTACATTTCAGCCAACACATAATTTATATGAATTCTAAAACTCTTTAAAATCAAGGGTTGTAGGGTTTATATAAATTCGTTTTCTTTAGAGTTAATGGTCTCTAAGGGAAACATGCCTAATGTACACGTAAAAGAGATATGTTTTTCGTTATTAGGATAGGAGTATAAGAAATTATATTACTATTTTTATATTAATTTAAATATAATTATTGGTCGATATAATTACAATAATAAAAATAAAGGTGGTTGAATAATAGATTGAAAATGATTAACCAGTCTACATATAAAGACATGAAAGAATTAAATATCTTAAAAACAATTTACATTCTTGACGAAAGAACGGATAAAAAATATCCCGAAAATAATTATCGTACAACTAAAAATGGGAAATGCTATGTAGTTGAACCAGTTTTAAGAGCTTACTATGAAGATATATATGGTATAGATTATGTTCGAAAATTAAAATGGTAAAGGTCGAATTTATTTGAATAAAATATAATCTCAAAAGGAGATTAATTATGCATAAAAAGGTAGTAATTGATACTAATATATTGATGAATCTTAATTTTGATATAAAAAAATATGATAAAGTATATATACCTATTATTGTACTTGAGGAACTTGATAATCATAAATTAAATGGTAACGATGAAAAAAAATTTAAAGCACGTAGAGCAATGAGAAATTTAGAATGTGCGACTAATGTAGAATATATATTAGAATGTTCTTTTAGTTTACCTCTCAATTTACAGAGTACAAAACTTGATAATAAGATTTTAGCATTTGCCAAAGAGATAACTAATACTGATAAAGATGTAATATTTCTTGTAAATGACTTAAATTTATTAGAGAAAGCAAAAAGTCTAAATATACCTTGTAGTAAATTACAAGAAAGTAATTCTGATATATTACATAAAGGATATAAAGAATTATCTGGTGGAACATATTTTATTAATAAATTATTTGATGATATTAATAATGGAATTAATGAATATGGATTTGTAATCAATGAATATTTAATTATGTATAATGAGGATTTAGATGATATAAATGAATATAGATTTGATGGACATAAATTAGTTGATTTAAAATTACCTCCATCTAAAAATGTAAAAGGTTTAAATAGTCAACAAAGATGTGCTTTAGATTTATTAAATAATAAAGATATTCCTATTAAAATTATTGCTGGTGGATTTGGTTCTGGTAAAACTTTAATGTCTGTAAAGACTGGACTATATCATGTTACTCAAAAAGAATATTATAAAACTTTATTATTTTTGAGAAATCCACTTCCTACTGATGGCACAGATATAGGATTTTTGCCTGGAGATAAATCGGAAAAGATATATGATTATTGTCGTCCTTTTCTACAATATGTAGAGAATGATAAAGACCAGTTTTTTGCTGAAAATTTAATTAAAAATGAAAAAATTAAAATGGATGTAGTTTCATTTTTAAAAGGAGTAAGTCTTGATGATTCATTTGTAATAATGGATGAAGCTGAAGATTTAAATGTAAAATTAATTAAATTAGTTGGTTCTAGGATTGGTAAAAATTCATGTATTGTATTTACTGGTGATTATAAACAATCAGAGAATAAATATAAATATGATAACGGTTTAACTAAACTTATAAAATCTACCGTTGGAAATGAATTAGTAGGTGTAGTAATTTTAGATGAAGACGTTCGTAGTTCGGCAAGTAAAGTATTTGCTGATTTAGAATAACCTAGTCGATTAGGTAAAATAAAATAATGGATGTGATTAAATTTTGAGTGAATTAACTCGAAAAGAAAATGAAACAAATTTTGAGTGGAAACTTCGCTTATGTAAGGCAAAAATAAATAAAGATATAGACCAAGATTGGCAAGAAATTGTTGATGTTTTGGGTTTAGATATTCATTTTGACCATCTTAGAAAAACCGCATATGGATTAATTGAATATGATAATTATCTTAAAAATAATGGAGTAGCTACTAGAATATTGTCAATATCAGACACACATGTTCCATTTCAATTGCCATTAGATACATTTAAAGATTATATTGGTCAAGTTGATATATTACAGTTAAATGGTGATATTGTTGATATGCAAGCTATTTCTAAGTTTCCTAAATCTTATAGAGTTAGTGTAATGGAAGAAATAATTTTAGGAAGACAATATATTATAGATTTAATTGAATATATTAAACCTAAAAAAGTAGTTATTACATATGGTAATCATGATATAAGATTTCAAAATTATCTAAGTAAAAATTTAGATAGTGATTTATTAGAACTTATGCCACAAACAGCATTAGAATTAATGTTTGTTGATGGATTTAATCATTATGATAAAAGAAGTAAAACTAAAACATGGTATGAACCATTACAAAAAGTATTTACAGATATTGAAATTGATTATACTGGTAATTGGTTTTGTCAGATTGGTGAAACTATTTTTTGTCATCCTAGTGCATTCTCTACTGGAATATTAAAAACAGCAGAAAAGGCTATGTATTTCTTTAGAAATGAAGGGTATATATTTAAGAGTTTGGTTATGGCTCATACTCATAGAGTTGGAGAATTTGTTATTGGTAATACAACAATATTTGAGCAAGGTGCTTGTTGTGATACTAAAAAGATTCATTATTCAGATGGAAGGTTAACTAATTCTCAAAAAGAAGGTTTTATTTATCTTTGCCATGATGATAATGGTAATGTAATTAAAGATAAAACCAAATTAATCCAATTAAATTAGGAGTAAAGCTAATAAAACAGTCATTTTTAAGCTAAGTTTTTAAACAAAATATAAATTATAGGAGGACTATATTATGAAAACATTTGAAACAGAAACTATGTATAACAAAGAAACTGGTGAATGGGAAGAGAGCTATTTTATAGACTCATGTGAAGTAGAAGTTGAAGAATATATAGAAACTATGGCTAATGAAGAAATAGAAGACGAATATTGTGAAGAAGATTTCGATGATGAAGATGATATTTCAGAAATAGTTAAAGAATATATTGATAGATTAGATAATTGTTGTGGTTCGGATGAATGTCTAGGCGAAATTATTGTAGATTTATATAATTTGGCTTTTGAAGACGGAATGAACACTGCAAAACTTGATATGATTGATTCTATTTCAGATAGTTTTGAGGACTAACACATGAATGATTTAACAAAAGTATGTCAAAAATGTGGCAATCCAATTACTGAAGGTAAATTTTGTGATGCTGATTGCAGACGTTTATATTTTGAGGAAATACGTAAAAATAATATTGAAGCATATGAGAGTATAATAAAATAATCCCTATATAATCAGAGATTTATAGACATTTAATCAAATAATATATCTTTTGCGGAATGGTGAAAGATAAGCCGTAAGGGCGAATAAAAGCATTTCTAATATATTAGAGGTGCTTTCAATATTAATTTAATATAAATGGAAGGGCAATCTCAGGATGTAAATCCAGCCACAATAACACGAATTAAGTTATTATTTTTGGCTTTACGCCACCGTGAATTAACTAAATTACCTATACTAAATAGTCGGAATGAAGACTTAAAACTCATTTCCATGGTGTTTCGCTACCAATAAATGCGACCTATATTTCTAAATCAACCTAACTTTTGTTAGGCAACAGCAAGTATTTTAAAAAGCCCTTCATTGGGTAAATGTTATTTTAATTCAGATTAAGCCTCTTCCCTATTTGTTTAGTGAAGGGGTTTTATTGTGCATTAAATGTATAAATATAACGGGTAACGACCTATCGTTGGAGGAAAGTAAAATGGCAATAGAAATTAGAACGGAAATAAAGAAAGTCATATGTGAGACTTGTGGTATTGAAAAGAATCTTGAGAAAAATTATTATTTATCAAGATTTAAAACACAAGAAAGAATGAAAGTATGCAAAGATTGCTTTATTGAAGAAATTAGAAATACGGGGAAAATGCTTGACGTATTCAAAAAATATAATATTCCATTTTTATATGATTTATGGGAATCATTATATGTTAAACATAATAGGCAAGAAACTGTTGGTGAATATATGTCAAAAATAAATTCATTACCTCAATATAGAAATTTAGAATGGAAAGATAGTGTTCTAGATAATAGTAATGAATGTGAAAATAAAAAAGAAGTAAATTTTTATGATGATATTGTAGCTAATTTACAAAAAGAAGCAAAAATATTAAATAAAGGTTTAGAATTTTATAGAACTAAGAGTGATATGAACTTATATATTTCTACTTTAAAGTCATTACGTGAAACATTAGAATTAATTGCTAAGTATGATTGGAAATTAATGTATTCTCAATACAGTACCCCTATTGACGGGAATTTAACAAAACAAATTGCTGTTTGGGAGCAAAATCATGATAATCAGATAAGAAATTATAAAGTTTGGAATACATCTGGAACATTAACTGAATTTTTTGATGATTTATCTAAAGATTGGGATGATATGCCAAGTAATCAAAAGGAATTTATTGCAGAAAAAATAGCAGGATTAAAAAATAAAGTAGATATGATAACTTTATTAGATAATATGAATAAAGAAGCCTTGTAACCCTACTATGAGTAGATAGAATTGTTCTTTTATAGGAAGTTTTAAAAAGTTAGTCTTCCTTACTTTCCTTCGCAAAATGTCAGCTATTGTAGCGTTTAGAGTGCAAGACTGTTAGGGATTAAAATTAAATATTTGTGTAAGTTGAGAGTCCTCTATTTTTTATAGAGGATTTTATTATTTATATAAATTAGAAGAGGTGAATATTATAGTTTATTTTTTATATGATTCAGATAAATCTATAAAAATTGGATATACAAAGCATAAAGAAGTAATTAAAAGAATAAATCAGTTAAAAACAGGTAGTGCTACTAAAATAATCCTACTTGGAGTTATAGAAGGTAATTTAGACCGAGAAAAAGAAATTCATAAAATGTTTAAATATTTAAATATAAATTTAGAATGGCATTTAATTGATGAGTCATTATTGAATTTTATAAATTCTAATAATATTCTACCTGTTTATATTGAATTTTTAGATGGTAAATTACAGGTTTATAAAACGATGAAAAAATAAATGTAATTGGATAAAAGGAGATGGATTTGTGGTAGTACAGAAAAAGAACAATTCAAAAGAAGTAAGACCTAAAATGAATTTAACGTGTACCTCTTGTGGACAGTTGAAAAAAGACACCGAGTTCTATACTTCCACGAGTGTATTCCACTTGGGAACTAAAAGGATTCCTTTTTGTAAAGTTTGTCTTAAATCAATGTCATTAGATGAAAATGGAAATCTTGATATTGAAAAATTTAAACTTGTATTGAAAGAAATAGATAAACCATATATATATGATTTAATACAATCATCATATAGTGAATCTAAAAATACTGAAACTAGAACAAATAATGATATTGTTGGAATATATTTTAAAAATATATGTTCTCTTAATCAATATAAAAATTTAGGATGGAAAGATTCAATATTTGAAGCACTAATAGAGAATAAACCTAGTGGAAATATTGTTTTCAACTCTCAAAATCAAGTTGCTGAAAATAAAAATAATTATGATTTAGAAGAATTAAAAGATAAATTTGGGGATGGATATCCTGATAATGAATATTATTTATTTGAAAGAAAATATCAAAAATTAAAACCGAGTGTAAAAGTTTTAACAACCTTTCATGATGAATTTTTTAGAGAATATTGTGTTGATAAAGTTAAAGAAACATTAGCAAAAGCAACAGGTAACTTTAAAGAAGCTAAAGAGTGGGCATCAATGGCAAAAGATGCAGCAACGGCAGGTAAATTAAATCCAAATCAAATGAGTAAAGCAGATTTATCTGGAGGTATGGATACATTTGGTCAAATGGCTAGAATGGTAGAAGAAACTCCTAAAGGAGAATTACAGAGTATATTACCTAAATTTATTGAAAGACCTAAAGATAAAGTTGATGTAGTTTTATGGTGTAATGTTAATTATGTAAGAGATTTAAAGGGTATGCCATCTTGTACATATAAAGAGATATATAAATTTTATGAAGACAGAAAAGATTCTTATGAAAATAGTTTAGTGGATTATGATTTAGAAGGTGATGATAATGGCTAAAGTTTTTCAGAAAGATAATTTTAAATTTAGTCGAGAATCTTCAAGAACCGATATATATAATCCAGATTTTATGAGTGCGGTACAACCTAATGAAAACAATGCTATATCTTTTGACGAAAATTTAGATAAATGGGAGGAATTTGTACAATGGTCAAAATGGTTTCCTGACCTTTGGTATGATTTAATAACTCCTAAAAAAGCAGGAATGCGATTAGATTTAGACCAAAGAGCATTTTTAAGAAGTATGAGTAGATTCCTTAGTACATATGCCGTTTATCCTAGAGGCTTTGGTAAAACTATGTTAGAAATAATGAGTATTTATCACACATGTATATTTTTCCCAGATATTACCATTGCTATGTCGGCACAAACTAAAGAAAATGCATCATCTATTTCTGAGGAAAAACATAATGAATTATTGAAATTTTTCCCATTACTAAGAAATGAAATAGCGAAAGCAAATTTTTCAAATGATAGCGTAGAAGTTATCTTTACTTCAGGAGCTATTTATTCTATTTTAGCAAATTCTCATACAACTAAAGGGCAACGTAGGCGTAGACTCAATATTGAAGAATCAGCTCTGCTAAATAATGATTTATTTAAAGATGCGTTAGAACCTGTAGTGAATGTACCAAGAAGAACTATTGGTGAATTAAGTACAATTAATCCTCATGAACTAAATGGAATGATAAATTTTTTAACTACAAGTGGATACAGAGGTAGTGATGAATTTATTAGAAGTTTAAATATGATTGATGAAATGGCTGATTTAAAAGGTAAAATTGTTATGGGGGCAAGTTGGGAATTACCTTGTCATTTTGGAAGAGGTGAAACACGTTCTCAAATATTAGCTAAACAGAATGACCCTACCACTTCTGCTGTGTCTTTTGCAAGAAATTATGAGAGTCGTTGGGTTGGAGCAACCGATGGGGCGTTAGTTAATATTAATAAATTAATGGAATTGAGAATTATTCCAAGAGCATCATTACAACCAAGGAAAAATAGAGAATATTATTGTGGTGCAGATATAGCTAGAAGTGCTTCCAGTAATAATAATAAATCTGCTTTTGTAATTATAGAAGTAGAAAAAAATAAAAATGGAACTATTAAAAGTGCAGTTATTTGTAATATTTTTGTGCCTGAAAATGGAACTAATTTTCATGACCAAGCAATGTTTATAAAAAGATTAGACAAGGTTTATGATTTTAAAAATGTAACTGTCGATATAAACGGAATTGGACAAGGTGTTTGTGAAGAATTAATGAAAGAAACTATTGACCCTTTATATACTGACCCATATGAAGCATGGGATACAGTAAATACTGAAGATGTCCCTGAAACAGATAATGCTCCTCAAAAAATATTTGGATTAAAAGCACAGGGAATTCAAACTGATATAATTACTAACTTTATAGACTTTGTTGAAAGTGGAAGATTAAAATTATTAGTTCCTAGTAAATTAATTGATTTTTCAGAAAAACAAAAGAATGAAAGAGACACGTCTATGATAAAAGCTGCCCATTTTCAGACTGACCAGTTTGTTGACCAAACAGCTAATTTAAAGTTAGTACAAAAAACTGGTGGAAAATTGCAACTTGAACAAGTAGCAAAAAAGACTGATAAAGATATTTGGTCTGCTGTGGCATATATTTTATATTATTTAAAACAGTATGAGGATAAGAAAATAGAAGAATCAGATACAAATCCCTTACAATATTTATTTATAAGTGGCTAAATATAATTTTAACCACTTCCCTACCCTACTCCAAAAAGAAAGAAGGTGAAATTTTGGGAAGAAGAAAAATAACTAATACTGATAACACAGATAATAACACTTTAAATAATCTTGAACCAGAGAAACTTAATTATGGTTTACTGTCACAAATGAGTAATACTAATTGGTTTAATAATCCAATGTGGCAAAACGAATTATTAAAAGAAATATCAACGCTTTCAAAGAAATATAAACGTGATGATGTTCTTAAATGGTTAGAAAATTATAAATTTCATGAACAAGAATTAATGGAATTAAATCAATATCTATTAAATAGTAGTCAACATTTTAGAAGAGTTGCAGACTATTTTATAGAGATGTTAACTTTTAACTATGTTTTATTACCAGTGGATTCTGATTTAACTGAAAAAGAAATAGACTCTCCTGCTTTTAAGAAAAGTTATAAAAGTTCAAAGAAATGGTTTGAGAAATTCAATGTTCAAGATGAGGGTAAAAGGGTTTTTAGAAATATAATGGAAGAAGACGTTGCATTTTATTATAAAAGAGAAGATGTTGATAAAGTTACTTTCCAAAGGTTACCTTCCTCTTGGTGTAAGATAGTAAACAGAAATGCTTATGGATTTACATATGCTTTTAATTTTATGTTTTTTTGGAGATTGGGAATAAATATAAAAGATTATCCACCAGAATTTGAAAAATATATAAATGACATTGAAGAAGGTAAAAGAAAAGATAATTATTATGCCTATTGGGTAACATTAGATGCTGAAAAAGCAGTAGC
>Ga0265336_10000604_pt1 | contig 20110 bp, 37 predicted proteins | sample 42119metaG_FD_193583 | JGI IMG/M metagenome (GOLD analysis project Ga0265336, IMG submission 193583) | Rhizosphere microbial communities from Carex aquatilis grown in University of Washington, Seatle, WA, United States - 4-21-19 metaG | ecosystem: Host-associated > Plants > Roots > Rhizosphere...
CAACCCAGTACCGGTGTAACCAGGGCCAGGAGGAGTCGCAGTGCCCGTGTAGTTCGATGTCAACGCAGGCTGCGTGTACAGGTCGAACGGTGAGCTTTTGTAATCTGATACTTCAGACATATTTCTTACTTTTAATGACTAATAATTTAAGAGCCGAGATAACTAACGCCAATGGTACAAGCGGCTGCATTCGTACTATTCCACACGAAGGTGAGATAGCTACCAGCAGGCCAAACATCATTCAGGAAGTTACCACTTAGCTGTGTTGTCGTTGAAGACATCACGAAGGAAGTGGAGCTTGTCGCCACTGTCGCTACGAACGCGCTATTGGTATTGCCAATATTCGCAGGGGCATTCGTTGAAGTCGTAGCCGCCGTGAGAGTCAGTGTTGCAACAGATGTCCCAGCAGCAGCAAGACCTGAACAACCAATTTCAGCATTCTTGATGTAACGAGCCGATGCATCGCTGTTGAGTACTGATGTTGAGGTTGCACTCGATGAACTTGGTGTCGAATTGATCATCGCAATCTTTGCCGTGTTGAAGGTAGTTCCCACTGGAGAACCAGCGAGCTGTGCCTGTCTCGGGTACACATAGCCTACGAAATACGCACCTGCGATAAGAACAACCAGAACTGCGAGAGTTAGTTTGTTCATAGAATTGCGTAGTTATAGGTAAGACCCGCTGTTTCGGAATCACTTGAGGTGACAACGAATTGTCCCTGTGTCACCACAACCTTCCAAAATCCCGCAGGAATTGCTCCTGTTGCGGAGACAACAACCGTAGAACTCGGATGGACTGTGGCATCAATGACCGTATCGGTATTCCCAGTGGTTCCCCATGAGCGAGTGGAATTAAGACCATTCTGCATTGCAGGGTCGTATTGGGAAGGTTGTTGGCTGGAGTAACCAGCCGCGCCAACTGTAGTCATATTGTTTTTTTCATAGACTGATAATGACTACGAGTTAGTTAACACCTGTGATGCCAGTTAGCACCGCCTGTCTTATGGGGTCAGTACAAATGAGTTGCCCACCCATAATCATGAAACCGTTGACGGCTCCCTGAGCGTAGGCCTCGATCCAGTTCGTCCATGTGAATGCCTTTGTGGCGTTCGCAGGATTGTACTCGTAGATGTTACCCTTGATGTTTTTGTCTTCAAGAGAGACCGGTTCACCCTTCCACCAGTTGAGTCCGTAGAACTTCAAGTAGTCGAGGTTGAGGAGGTAGAAGTTACCAGTGGTGCACTTCTTGTCTTTGAAGATGGTCAAACCATCCCAGATGAGGCCTTTGGCCTTGTAACCCGTACCGGCGTCCATGTTCTTGAAGTCGGAGTACGTGTTGCGCTGGAAGGGCATGAGCAACTGTTCGACGTATGACCACGTGGTGTAGTCGGTATAGGCGAAGTCAGGTGCCACACGACCATCCGTGATGGTGTTGGCAAGTTGACGAATCTTGAGGAGCGAAATCGTTCCTGAAGAAGCCGTCACTGTTGCGTTCAAACCTGCGTAGGTGGCTCGTGAGAGGCCTGCGTAGGTCGAGAGCGTGGAACCGTTGTCTACGATTCCCGTAAGACCCATCGGAGCCTTGCCGTTGAAGGCAGTACCCGAACCTTGGAAGAAGGTACCGATGTCATCTGCACCGTCTTGGGCGCGAGACTTCATCATCGTCTTCATAAGGTTCAAGGTCTGCATCTTGGTCTTGTTGACCGAGAGGTCAGAGCCGGCGAGAGCGACGTTCGTAGCAGTGAAGGTCGGGTAGAACGTACCGTTCACCGTGACCGGCTGCTGCGAAGTCGGCAGGTCATCGAAGCCGTTGAAAGCAACGGTTGCAACGCCTTTTTGATATTTGAATGGGAAGACCATTTGAGATCCGTCCCACCGTTCGGTGTTGCCAAGAAGCTCGCCGAACAACATGTTGTCTTTGAGCACTTGGTCTACCCAAGCCGACGCCAGAAACTGGTTGGTCGTCGCTTGGACGTTAATGCTAGGAGGCATATAGATTAGTAATTTTGTTACCTATTAATTATTTGTCCTTTTAAGCTGCTCGAAATGTTTTTCGACATCTTTCCACGAGTTCCCCGTTTTCACAGTTGTCGTGGTGTCGCCTGAACGAGTCATTCCGCGCGATGCAAGTTCTTTAGCGCGACTTGCTGTTTGAGGTTTCGCACGTTCTTGGAACGCTTCCCATGCGGCGGGAATATCCGCGAACTGGTCTACCTCTCCATCCTCATTCTTGTGGGATACTCGGCGTAAGTACTCCACGAATGCGGCGCGTGTCTTGGTGTCCGTTGAAAGGTCTACTCCATGCTCTTCTTCGATTTCCTCGAATCCTGCATTGAGTTCAGAAAGTGCGGCGTTGTCCTGTTGGACTTGCGCCTGCTCTTGTTCTTTCAACTCTTCCAAGAACTCTTGTCTCGCTTCTCCTTTCAAACCGCTGAAGTAGGATGACAAATCCTTAAGAACCTGTTTTTTTTCTTCTGTGTCGTTGCCGACCAGTTTGATGAACGAAGGCGGTAGTTTGATTTCGTCCTGCACTTCTTGTCTGAATTGTTGTTCAACTGAACGCGGTTCAGACTCGTGTTTTGCCAGACGCTTTTCAACTTGTTTCTCAATGAACCGTTGGAGTTTTTCATCCTTCGCCCAAGAGACTTTCTCTTTAGGCTCGGGGATTTCTTCTGTATCAGCTTCCGCTTCTACTGAAGGTTCTTCCTTGAATATCTCATCGGGTTTCTCCGTGATGCTATTCAAGAAATCTGCTGTCTTGGTCTCATTTTCCATAGGATATTTACATGGGTTCAACTTCAGGCGGAACCGCAAAGAGCCTCTTATGGTTAACGATTTACTTGGGCTGTTCTTTATAGTCCGCAACCGCAGAAAGGACTTGTGTCAAAGAGCTAACCGTTCACTTGATCTCCTACGACTGGTTCTGTCGCTTCTACGGGCGCTTGGACTCCTTGGTCAGTCGGAGTGCTCGAAGTATCCGTTGCTTCAACTTGTGCAGTTTCGACTCCGCCGCTTGTACTTTCAGGTACTGCTGCTGGAGCTGTTGCCGGTTCATTGTCCATGTGTGATTCTGTAATTATGTCTGCTTTTAATTCGATGTCCTGTTCGTGAATGTGGATTTTCATAGTTATTGGTTGTGTTCTCTAGTTATTTTAGCGTCCCGTTCAAACTTTCTTTCTGACTTACCACTTTTCCAAACTTCTTTCGTTGTCATCTTGTGGCTTCCTGCTGGGCCATCGTGCTTTTCTCCTTGCAACGCATGACCTGTATACATTTTCTTGTTTCGGTTAAGGTCATAACTTGCAAGAGCTTTGGTCTGGGAAGTTGGTGCCTTTCGCCCTCCGAGTCTTGTTGCCATATCTAATCTTCCTCTGAATCGTTATTCTTCGCACCAAACTCTTTCTTGGGCTTCTTCCCTTTCTCATCCACCTCCTTTCCTTCACTCATGTCCATGTTGCAAACTTCGCACTTCTCGTCTTTTCCTTTTTTGTGTTTGTGCTTGGCTTTCTTCTCAAGCGCTTTCTCGTGTGATTCCATGTTTTATTCGTTACTTTTAATTTTCTTCTCCTGCCGACCTTTGGCTTTATGCAATGCCTTCTCTTGAGGAGTCATTAGTGATGTTGCCCATCCATTAACTAAATTTCCTAACTGACTCGATTTTCCTTTCCTTTGAGCGATGTTACTCAAAGGACGATGATTGATGTGTTGTTTTGGCATAATTTATCTGTAATCTTCCCTATAACCTTTCTCATGTTCTGCTTTCTGATTTCTTTGGTGAGCGGCACCGACCCTGCCAGCCCAGCCAAACATCTTTGAGACATTCCACTTTTCTTTGCTCTTAGTTGCATCCGTAACTGGCGTTTTGTATGACAGTTCTTTTGATTTATCTCTGTTGTGAAACGCGGTTTTTTCGTCAATTTTGTACTGTTTGTAACTCTTTCCTTCCACACGAGGAATACCATTGGAATAAAACTTGGCTTTGTACTCTTTGGGATTCTCCTTCTTGAGAGCACTTTTAACTGTCCAGTGCATTGCGTTCTCCTGTGGGGTGCTCATATCAATCTTTCTTAGCAAGCTCTGCTAATTTCTTCCAGTTCACATTCTTTCTTCGTTCGATTCCAAATCCTGCGTCCTTTGCTGACTGCTCGGGAAACTTCAATACCTTTTTTCCTTTCATAACTGTATTTCTGGGAGAGTCGCCAGTCTTCGTATACTTCATCGCCTTCTCTTGAGGGGTCATTTTGGAACACCTAGATTTTTAATAGGAACTTTCGCGAGGGAAGAAGATGCTTCGGGCGCTGCAAGCGTACTAGGTGGAGGAGTCTGCTGTCGAGGCTGTATTGGGCTTACTTGACCGCCTTGTGGCATACCACCACCTTGTTGTGGCTGTGCGGGCTGTGCTGCTTCAGGGAAGAAGGTCTGCAAATAAAGCTGCGGATTGGTCGTCCACATGACGAGCATCTTTGCGCTGTTGATTGGATCTGCGTCATCAATCTCTTTCATGAAATTAATCGGGTCGATGGCTTTCTGTTCCCATCGTTGAATGGCAAGATTGAGTTGTGAGGACTCGTCTTTCGGCTTCATGCTGTTGGGAGCAACCGAGACAACAAATTTCCTCTGAAGGTTCTCGGCAGTGAGTTGCACGTATTCCACTGCTGCTGCATTTCCCATCACTGCTGCGAAGTGCGGCTCATCGTAGAAGACAGCATAGAGCTGCACCCACCAGTTAAAGATATTCTTTGCGGTTACTTCGAGCCGGTCGCCAACTCCACCACCAATACGAGAAGAGTCATGTTCCGTATCGAGGATGTTGTTACGTACTGCTTCGTCGGGATTGTTGCTTGGGATGAGGCCAGACGTGCCGTAAATCTGTCGCAGGCTGTTCATGTCACTATCCTGTGCTTCCATGATCCCATTCGGAAGAGGAGAGGCAGGAATACGTTTCACCGCTTCCATATTGCCGTCAGGAACGAGGAGGAAACCTTCCTCGTAGAAGGTCTGTACCGCTTGTTCTGCTGTCTCAGACGTGAACGATAGACCAGAGATGGCAACTGCGTTGTTGCCCGACGCGAGGTTCTTTGTTATCTGGTCATCGCGGTCGGAAATCCTGTCTTGATTCGGTATATTCTGCTCGATGAGGTTCGTGAAGTCGTAAGGTTCCTCTTGGAGAGAAAAGATGGAGAGGAATGTGTACGGTTTCTTTGGAGTGGCAAAGTGATTGGGCTTCCCTTCTTCGTAGTTGAAAAACTCGTTCTTGTGTTTGTCGAGCACGATGTCTTGGAAGGTGGTGAAGCAGTAGTCATCGTTCCACCATTCTGTCGCAACGATTCTCGTGCCCAACTTCTCATTGACCTTGAGCGTGATGTAGTCCTTGTGCTTGGGGAATTTCTCAATAAACCACTTAGCTTCTTTCTCGATACGGTCTCCGATGAATCCGTGGAAATCACCGAACTCATCAACGTATCCATCGGGATCGAGCACAAGATTCTGCGGCTTGCGAAGCTCTGTAGTAATATCACCTGTGTCTTCACCTGTTACAGGGTCAACATGCGGTGCCCATCCATGCTTCACGGCACCGATGAAATACTCTCCCCACTGCCACACCATGATGCCGAGCTTCTGTCGCATGCCGAGAACATCAGCATGATACTGCAGCATTGTCTTGAGGTCGTTTGATGCTGCTTTGCCTTCGTCGGTGTTATCACTGAACACGACCGGCTCGGGATTTTCTGCGAGTGAAGCGGGAACGAACGTCGCTGTTGCCTCGAAGAGAAGGTTCTTTGAAATGACTCTATCAGCCTGACCCGTGAAGTTACGCTGTTTGCCTTTGAGGTAGGTTTTGTTTCTCTCCTGACGAGCTTTGACTTTCGGATAGTAACCTGCAGATTTAGATTCCCACTCTTCTTTGAGAGTAAGGAGTTCTTCGTCAGACATCGGCAACTCAAGCAGGTCTTCGTAGTCTCCTTCAACGCCTTCTTCGACAGACTGTGAGTCCTTCACCTTGTTGGTGTCGTCGGAGACAACCATTGTTGCCCCGATGATATTCTCTTCAAAAGCGTCGGCCATATTTATCTCTTTTCTGCGTCCAGTTTAGCGCGGTGAGCGTTGACCCTTTCCTTATGTGCCGCTCTGTCTTTTAACATTGATTCCTGATTTCGCTGCCATTCACCCGAAGCCATTTGTTCTTTCTTTCTTTTTTCTTGATACAAACTCAACTTACTCGGCCCGCTATTGAAGATTGCGTTCATCTTTTTTCCAAAGTCCTTCATCGCCTTCTCTTGTGGTGTAGACATATAAAATGTTATTTACTAAAGTTGGTGATTTACAGCTGTGCGTTTTGTTGGTGTGTGTCTGTCAAATCACCGGCTTCAGAAAACAATATGCAAAAAGGACGCCGCGACTTGCGACGCCCTGTTAATTAAAACATTAGGCCTACACCATCAACTTTACATGAGTGAGGGTATCGTTGTCAATTTTCTGTTGTGTGGAATAGGTGTATAACTCTATCTTTATTGTTTTTAGTTCTCCCTCATGGAAGTTGAGCGTCGCGTTGCCAGTTTTGATGGCGAAGACGCCCGACTCAGCAAGAAATCGGAGTTTGGCCGCAATATCAGGCGTAACCTCGATGCTAATCAAATTGGTCAACATATCCTTGTATCTTCTTACCTAATACTCTACGAGCAGAAATAGTGTTGTTTTGACTGCTGGCCATTGGGAACTTCATCGTATCATTACGCTTGATGAATGAGGCCGAGGCGGTTCCGAATCTGTCGAGACCAACAAGGGCATATAAAAGTGTGTGAGCGTAATGATCTGCACCGTTACGCTTCCATATCAGCTCTGCCCCGTAGTTCGTCGCTACATCCTTGCCTGGCTTGTCCAACGCAACTTTTATCTCCCTATACACGTTATCGAAGTGAGATGCCCAATCAGTCCACTCTTCGACCTTTCCATTGAGTCTGATACGTCCTACATCACGTAGCTGTTCGACCATCCATTGAAAGTACTGATTGCGGTCTACTCGTACCGTCCCCTGTTCCTCATTCTCGCCCCAATCCACCATCTCCTTGCTCTTGCGGTCTTTGCGATAGAAGACGAGAAACACACGCCCGGGATACTGTGCTTGAAGCTTTCTAATACCAATGAGGTCGCCGCCTTGGTCAGCAATGATGATGCTTGTAGTCCAACGCTTCAACAGCTTCTCAAGGTCGTCGTAGTTGAGCGTGGTGCCGTAATAGAACGCTCCTTGTTTGTTCATGCAGGTGTAGTGGATAGGAAGGCCGGTATCTACTCCGATGATGATTCTATCAGCCTGTTCGTTCACTTCGGGGACGACGTTCTTGAGGACAACAGAAGAGGGGATTTTGTTCTCTGAACCGACATAGGGAAGGCCAAGGACGTAGTTGTAGAAGTATTGCTCGTTCTTCTTTGGGTCGTCCTTGGCATCGAGGATAGCTCTCGCTGTTATCCAAGCACACATGAGTTGGGAGACATGATAGCCAGAGAATCTCCCTACCGCCGTTGCTTTCCACTCACCTCTGCGGCGCACATCATCCGACAATTCCTGTTTGCAATACTTACACTGGTAGCACTCCCTAATGCGGTCAATGGAATCAGGCCATGAGAGGATTTGTCGCTTTCCACACGGGCAGGTGATAATCCACTCCTTCTTGTCGCTCTGTTGCCAGTACACATCCACTCCATGTCCCGCGACACTAGGATGCGAGAAGTACCATCGCCATCCTCCCACTTGGCCTTGCAAGCGTGTTTCGTATTGTGTAATGACATCAGAATTCGAGGCATCCACTTCGTCATGAATATTGCATTGTGAAGAAACCATCATCGCCTGTTTCTGTGTGTACGTTCCGCGATAGTGAATGATGTTATCGCCCACAGATTTCTGCTCGATTGAATCGTGGTCTTTGACCCATGACATGAGGATAGGATTCTGAGCGATGATGCGGTTCACTTTGCCCCCGCCCATGTCGTACACATCATCTTGCGTTGGCAACGTATAGATAATGTCTTTGTGCAACATCTTCGCTACATGGAATGATTTGATGATTTCAGTTTCCGTCGCGCCTACCTGCGGAGCTTTCAACATAACCTGAAGGGGACTCGTGTCGTTCAAGAACTCCCACATGAATCCTCTATCTCCTTCAAAATCAAACGGCAAACCTGATGAGGTTTTCATCTGATGCTTCTTGACCCACTCGCTTGGGATGTATTCTCTAAGCCGCTGATATGTTTGCTCGATGGTTTCTTGCATATTCCTTTAGGACTTCGAGCAATGATTTGTCTTCTTCAGTGAGCGGAAGCTCTGTCGTGATGTTCAAATGCGCTGATTTCTCTACGGGTTTGTAACCTGCACGATCAAGAATGTCTTTGGAAGCTCCTAATGCTACTGGCAATGCTTCGTCTTGTTCGCTTAGTTCAACGACTCGTTCAGCAGCTCTGTTCGCCTTCGATTCAAGGTAAGCAATGACATTAGGCCTATTTAGGTTTTCACTCGCTATATTCCCTGCAGTACTTGGGTCTTCAGTGTCATACACTTTTAAAGCTGATTGCAGGCCATTGCCTGTCTCTAGATACTCTCTGGCAAACTTCTTTTGCTTTGGCGTTATTGTCCTCGCCATACCTCTCTTATCCCGCAATCTCTTCTTTGATAGGTTCCTTGGGTTTGTTCTTACTTCCCGCCGGTCGGCCGCGCTTTTTACCTAAAACCTTGTCAGTAATATCGTTACCAGCTCGGTCAACAACTTTCCCCACAGTTGCGTGGATAGTTCCGTTATCAACCAGCTTTGCAAGCTCCTCATAGCCTTTTTCAGATAGAGCTGTATGCGTAGGATAAAACTGCTGTGCAACGTTCTCAAACCAATACTTCTCTATCATCTTCTTAAGTTCGATGTTGTTCTCATCCTCGAGGATATTCTTTGTGGAGAGCGGCACGGAATCTAACATCATCGTGAAATCTCCACTGTCGTCGAATTTGAGTGCGAGGTTTCCCTTGTTGGTGCGGCCGATAGGGAAGTCAATGTAGTTGACCTTGAGAAGGCGCATGATGTGCGCGACTATCTTTTTGGTTTGAGTGAGTTCCATAGCTTTATTATAGCAAACTTATAATGAAAATAATAATGTCGTAAAGAGGGTTGGTGGATAGTGATAAACTTAATATCCTGCATGCACCGATTGCACACGACGGTTAGGCTGGTAATAGGATCCGGAGAGACTTGAGGAGCTATGTAGGTCTGTATTTTAACCTTTGTGTACCACCAGTATTTTCTGCAACGAGGGCAGCGTTTTAACCAGCCATGTTCAATGAGGTAGTTTCTCATAGTTTCTTTGGCCACTTAAAGTCATTGAAATGATTTCTAGTTTCTTTTGGGTGAAGTCGTTGCCAATTCTTGGGTAGCATGCCCTCCATGAGGGGATACACATCAAAGTGCATTTTTTTAAGTCTTTCCTTCCTCGTTTGAATCTGCTCTTTTTTACACTGTTCAATAAATCTTTTATATTCCTGTCGTTCATGAATGGAGAAGAAATCCCACCACCTTTTTTTTATCTTCCATTTAAGCGTTGAGAATTTCATAGTCCCATCATTGGATTCATCGTGGCTTTTTGCATGAGTTCTTCAGGTGATTTGGGCGGTGTTGTGATGACACTGCTTGTAGTCAAAAGCGTAGAAGCTATACCGAGAGCGTTTCTTATAGCACCCAAAACTACTGATGCCGCGTCGACGAGACCAGCATCGAACATATCGACCATTTTACCTGTCTTTGCGTCAAATCCTTGCGTCAGACTATTGCGAAGGATTGCCGGTTTAATTCCAGCGTTCTCTAATATTTGTTTGTAGGGTCTTTGTAAAGCATTTGAGAGGATTCTTGCGCCAAGAGTGTCAATCTTTTCAAGAGCCACGGCGCAGTTATATAAAGCAATACCACCACCTGCCACGATACCGCTTCTTAGGGCGGCTCGGCTAGACATGACCGCGTCTTCGCACTTGAGCAGAAAATACGAAAGTTCCGTCTCACTTTTTGCGCCTAATTTCAATATCGCCGTCTTTGTAGTAAGCCATGAAAGACGTAGTTTTGCATCCGTTGTTCCTTCTGCTTCCAATTCCTTGAGGTGTTCAGAAATATCTTTTATCCCAATGACTGTTGTTTCTTCTTTGTCTACAATGATGGTGTCGCATGTTCCGAGCCAGTCGAGCCTGAATTTGTTTCCCAATGAAGTACCTGATGCATCCTCGATGATTGTTGCACCGGTAATCTTAGCGAAGTCCTCGAACACATATCCTTTCCACAAAGTGGGAGCTTTGATGATGAGAATATTTATCGCTCGCTTCTCACTCTTCTGAAGCTCGATGAGCGCCCGAGCTACGTTCGAGTCCATGTCATCGGTGAAGATAACGAGGTCTTTCGTGCCTCCCGCAATGAGCGCCTGAAGAATGGGGTCGATGTCTTTGAGGTGGCTTATCTTGTTTTTCGTAACGAGGATTGCCGGTTTGTGGTAGAGGGCTTTTTTCCCGTCAGTTGCCATGTAGGGAGAGAGATAGCCCGTATCCACGAATCTAACACCGTCAATGAGGCTAAAACTCGTTTGGTATGTGCCACTTCCCTCGAGGTGGATAATTCCGTCTTTGCCAATTGATGTATAAATTTCACCCAACACTCGAGCAAGTTCTTTTGATTCTCCTGCAATTTCCGCGACTGCGGGGATGTCTTCAACGGTGATTTGCTTTGTTTGGTCATGAATAGAGGCTTCGATTATGGGTAAGCACTCGTCCAAAGAGTATTTAATGTCCATCGAAGAAGCGCCTGATTTTATTCCTTCTTCGAGGATAGCGTTGAGTAACACTGCCGTAGTAGTTGAGCCATCGCCGCTGTTGTTGTTACTCCGGTCGGCGGCTTCCTGCAGATGTGAGAGGCCAAGTTGTTCGATAGGGTCAGCCAGTTTTATTTCCTTGATGATAGTTGCGCCGTCGTTTGTGATCCGGTGGAATGGGTACAGCTTGCTCTCGAGCATCACGTTATTGCCTTTTGGCCCCATCGTCTTCTCGACGATGTGGGTTGCCTTGCGTATTCCTTCTGCAAGACGGGGAAGCGCGTCCACGTAGATGTTGTCTTCCTTATTTTGCATATTGTTTTGCCACTTCTTTTATAGCTAGAATTTCCTCTTTTTTGTCCTTGAAATCTCTTCCCTTCAGAAGCCCGTTAATTTCCTTCAGAGATAAACGAGTCGTGGGAGCAATGTAGTGCTTATACGTTGCCTCAATGTTTACATCGGGATTCATACGCGCTGAAACTCATGCCCCCAAAGCCGGTGTTGTGGAATGAGAAATTCTTTCTGATGCCAACGAGCGTATTCTATGATGTTCGGCTCGCCTTTTACGAGTTTTATCACATGCTTTTTCCCACACCGAACACAACGTTCAAGGACGGCATCTTGTGTGGATGAAATGGTGGAGAATTTATGCAACCACGAGCCTCGGCATTTTGAAGCATAGAAGTTCATATCAAAAATTGAAGTATATGGGAATTCCAATATAAGTACTGAAGCGCGGCCCATTTCTTTCAAACCCTTGAATCTTCGTTATTTTACATTTCTGCCTAATGCCCAAGACAGAATTGGTATATAACTTCTGTTTCTTAATCCATTCTGAAAGTTCCTTCATATTTTTCACCGAAAATGGAACAAGGTGAATCTGCATATTAATCTTCAATCTTGGCGAGGAGAAACTCCCCCGATTCCCTTACGAAATAATACTTCTGTTCGTCAATGACGAGTTTTTCAACTCCGAATACACTGAATCCCACGCGGTCGCCCACTTTTATGTGCAAAACTTCCGGCCCGATTGCTATGACTTCTCCGTACTCGTTGAGTGTTCCATCATCGCTCACAAGCACCTGTTGTTTTTCTACAGGCTTGATGAGCAAATAGTTAAACAAAGGCGATACTTTCATGCGTCGTTAGCTATTCTAGTAACCTTGTCGATGGGCTTCTCACGGAAGCGGGGGATGAATGATGCCTTTTGATCTGTGGGCTTTTTGATTATTTGGGCAACGACTGTTCCCTCCTTCACGGGGTCGCTCTGTAACTTCCGAGGTTCGTACTCGGATAGTTTCCACAAGTTGCGAAGCCGCAAGAGAATCATACTTTTTTCCATTTCCAATCGGGTTTCGCGGTCATTAAAATCTCTATTCTCGCCTTTGCAAACGATACGCCAATTGTTTGCCCCCATTCTTTGTTTAATTCCTTCTGGGTCTTGCACACATCGGCAACATCGCCGTCTCCATGTAACACCAAGAAAACAATCTTGTGTCCCTTCTTTCTCATGGCGTCAGAGGACTTGCAGTCGGCGTATACCGCTCATCAGCCAAATACACCACCGGCTTTAGTCCAAAAACATCGTTGCCTATATTTACTGGTTGCATCATGACAGCGGGACGGAGTTTTAATCCTTGAAGAAACTGATTTGCTTCTGCGACACGTTTTTCGATGTCGGCACGTTGTTCGATGGAGTAGTTTTCGGGCGACATAAAGTCATTCTACCACGTTTTGTTCCGCTGTGAACGCTTTTAAGGTATTTTTGGGGATTCTTATTACCTTGTTTTTCTTCTTCTCCTGTGGAATCATCTCAAAGAAAGAGGGTGGTAGTTCCTGCAATGCCCTTTCTGACGCTCTAATTGCCTCGCCACGCTCTTTTAACGACGAAGGTGTCCAGGCGGCACCAAGTTCTCCAATATCTCCTTTTACGTCGTTGAAGTGTCCATTGGGGCCGGTCATATTAGGGAAGCCCTAACTCTTTATGCCAATCAGGAAATATCTTTGATTTCGTCCGGCGTTTCTGCAAACTAACGAAGAAGGCTGATCTAGCAGCAGGGACTCTCTGATGGTTCTTCCGGTTTACTGTAATTCTTCTTTCACTCATAGAAATTTATTAAACTTCAATCTGGGATTTTTCATTATTTTCTCCAACTCAATCCAAGCCTTAAATAGCTTCAAATGATTTGAATTTCGCCACTACGAATAAAGAAATGAGCATTGCAATCCGTGCCCGTCTTTGTGCCGTGAGTGAAATCAATACTTGGTGATAGAGTTAGATTCTCGAATGAGTCGCCCGTCATTGTCCACGGCTTATCTTCAGGGTCAATTTTGCCCACAGGAATATATAACTGGCCGCCACCATCAACATTCAAGCACTTCGGGCACTTGAACTTTATGTGAGTCTTGTTGTCGCTCCACTCAGGACTTAAATCAATTAGTTTCATACTCAAATAAATAATATAGTTCTTTTTATATGTGGTTGGTTGGTGAGCCGATTTCTGTTTGTGGTGATTCCGCGTTTGGGGTTGGCTCACGTCTGTACCAATAGAGGTTATCAGCGAGGATTTCTACTTTGACGGTTTTCTGACGTTCGCCCATTGCACCATCTTCGGCATCGTGCCAGACCGCGTTGGGAAAGTCTGCGCCATCTTCTGTTTCCAACACCACACATCCTTGGTCTTCGAGAATCATTTTAACCACTGCTGGCGTTCGCTCAAACCATACCTTTGTGCCGATTTTGAGATTGTCCCAATTAAAGTCCTGTAGCTTGAGGAGTGTTGCGCCTATCTTTAGTGCGGCGATATTTGGTTCACGGCAAAACTCCGAGAAGCATTGTTTTCTGTTGCGGAAGTACCGTATCTCGCCTCCCTTGCGATATTCGTCTCCCGATAAGCCACTAGACTTTAGGTACGTTGTCGGGAAGTACTCAAATCCCCAGAGCGTGTGATGACCATCAAACTCGGTTTCGCCCAAAAACCACCGCAAATCTTTACCACCATAATTGACCTCTTTTAATTCAAGATTTTCCTTCTTTTCCCATTGAGCATCTCCAATTATTACTTCGTGCTTAGACATAATCTCTTTATATTAAATAGGGTTAGTAGTGGGGGATTACTTCTTTGAGGGATTCTTTTTCTTTTGAGGGAAAAACTTTAGCTGGATTTTCTTGACCGGAAATGGTTCGCCCGATTTCTTACACAGTTTGATAAACTCTCGTTCGGTGTAGTTCGGCTTGCCGCGAGTAATGGTCAATTCGAGGTTGCCCCGTGAGAACGATTGACCGTATCGTGTGCGGGTGGCGCGAATAATCTCCTTATCACTAATATATTTTGTGGCTTTTATCGCTTTCGCCGCCACGAGCGTTTCTATAAGTGTGTCGTACATATTAGTTTAGTTTTTCTTCTTTTCCACAAACAACACAGTACGGTTGACCGAACGTAAAGTGATTTCCACGCCAATGGATAAAACGCTCTCTTAGATTCGGGAATAACAACATCGGCTTAGCCGCTTCCCAGTGTTTACCATCTCTAGATGTTGCACTATCGGGACTTAAATAATCTTGCGCTGTTACTTGTATATATCTCATATCATGATTATAGCCTCCGACTATCAATAGTCAATGAGACTTTGGGGAAAAGTATTTCTCGCGCTTTTATTTTTTGCACACTTGTCTACCTCGATGATGATGCGAGTTGAAGAAAATATATTACAGAGTCTTGATGAAGCCGCAGGATTAACACCTCGATGAGTGACCTTTAAGTGCTTCTTGGTATGCATAGACCTAGTTCAGATGGGGCGGCGACACAAGTGTTACAAAGTCGTTTTCCACCCTTTCGCAACTATACCCATGCATACCTTAATTGTTTGTGCGATTCCTGTTTATATAGCGGTGACCCGAAGAGGCCGCTGGTTTCTCTGTGAATGTGCTTTATGAAAAGTAAATTGGTGCATAGCAAAAATCCCCCATTTCTAGGAGATTTTGGCCGCACCTGTAATGCTTGTTGAGCACGCAACACCGTTGCACGCACAAAGAGCATTGTACATTACAGGTTTCATAAAGACAATCTACACCTCACACGTTCCTCACGCAACTAGGTGGAAGTGAACAAACAGTGCATAACTTGATGCCTATCCCTTCACGACATAATTGACCGAATGAGCGGCAAATACGGTCGCACCTGCTCTCTGTCGCTTTCTTTTTCTTTCTCGGAAAGCATTTGGTACGGCGTGTTTATTTGCATTTGCCAACGGTCTTTCCATTCGTGCGGAAGTACCCACGCCTGAATATCGTTATTCCAAGCCAAACGTGAGTGAAGATAGTTTTGCCACTTTGCCCAACGGATATGTTCAAGTTCCGCGCCGCGCTCAACAAACTCTTTTTCTTGGTCTGGTGTCATAGGTTTTTATTATACAATATCGTGTCCAGTGTCGTCAGGGGATAGGCGTTAAGTTATGCACACCCAATCCCCTTCCCTGTCATGGATGAGGGTGGAATGAAGTGATATTATTCTTGTATGACTTTGTGCAGTCTCGTAATTATAAATGGCGGCTTCCTTTGCACAAAGGGGGAGCTGCCGTTTTTGATTATGAGGTATGCAATGGTTTAAGTTTTACGGGGCTGATTATTTAATTGACCCGAAGATGTCCGAGTTGAGTTCCGGCGAGCGCGTTTGTTGGATAACGCTACTCTGTTTCGCCGGTGCCTCGGAGAATAGTGGAAAAATCACTCATGTATCCGAGACTCATCTTTTACGGCAGTCCGGCATTAAAGAAAACTCCGCCGAGTGGAAAGATACTACTGGAGTTCTGAAGAAGTTCTTGAAGTTGGGAATGATAACGCATGATAACGGAAAGAGAGAGAGAGAAGAGAGAGAGAGAAAGAAGAGAAGTTTCTAAAGAAACGGGGAAAGGGATGCAGCGAATAGCAGAGTTCGTAAAAACATTACCACCTTCAAAGAAAATTATATGAGTGAACAGATAATCATAGAGGGCGACTGTCTCCAAGTTATGCGCGGCTTCGCTGATAAGTCGTTTGATTTGTGCCTCACTGACCCTCCCTACGGTATCAAAGCTGATTCGGGCGTAGGTGGATTTGGTTCGAGCGATACGAGCAAACACTACAAAGATGACTGGGACGCTTATACCCCCCCCAGAGAGGTTTTTGATGAGATTTTGCGCGTGTCTAAGAGTGTTGTTATTTTTGGCGGACAATTTTTCACAGATAAACTTCCCCCTAACGGACATTGGATTGTGTGGGACAAAAAAGGAGGCATATCTTTTGATAATCCTTTTGGTGATTGTGAGCTTGCGTGGACGAATATCAACCGTAAATCGGTCAAGAAGTATACCTGTATCCAACAGGGATTCGTAGCAGAGGAGCGCGATAGGTGGCATCCTACACAAAAGCCTGTAAAGTTGTTCGGCGAGATTATTCGCGACTACACGGAAGAGGGCGCAACAATCCTTGACCCGTTTGCTGGTAGCGGAACGACAGGACTTGCCGCGAAGTATCTAAATCGCCCATACACCCTCATAGAAATTTCCCCCAAATACATCGAAATCGCCCGCAAGAGATTAAGTCAAGACATGCTGTTTTGAGAGGATAGGGCTAGAGGGAGGAGAGTTCCTGTTTCAGTGCGATTATTTCTATCTTCCAGAAAACACCTTGATAACCCCTATCACCCCTTCAGTGAAGGCAACAGGTGCCTTTTCTCACAGGTATTTCAAGTGTTGTTTGAGGAAATCAATGGTTTCAGCTGCTCGACAGCTCTGACAACGAGCGTCTATCCAATATTCGTAGTCTTTCGGGGTCTTGCAGTGGAATAGATCTTTGTGGTCTTCATAGTCTTTCGTTTTGCAATTCCCTCCCCATCCCTTTTTAAGATAGCGGATCGTCGCTCTTACCGCAGCTCTTTCAGGAGTGTGTTTATCTATTTTCATACCTTCAGTGAAGCTAGTAGGGAGGCGTAATGAGCTATGACTTCTTCCCAGTTCTTTATCGGATCGACTTTCCACCTGCGGGCTTCGAATTCTTTAACAACTTCTTCACCGTAATCTTTAACGAGGTGGGTTCGATATGCCACTTGTTGCCCTTGTCCAACACCATTACAGCGGCCGCATTGAAGGTGAATCTGCCTGTTATCCCACGAGAGGCGATTGTTGCTGCCAGAAAGTGCAACTGGGATAAAGTGTCCTGCTTGAGCGTTCTGGCCCAGAAGGTTCTTAGATGGACATGTGTAGCAGTCTTTCTCCTTTGCCCGCGTGTAGGCTTTGACTGCTTCCCACGCTTTTCCTTTAGCACCTTTGTAGCGCATTGTTCTTTCATGGTAGCACTAAAGTCTAGGCAAATTTGCGTATATCCGGCTCCTCAATGAACTAAGCTCACTCGGAACAGCAATCATGTATCCCTCCAACTCAATCAATCTTTGTCCTCCTTCCGAGACTTCCCATGCCATCTTCTTTCCTATCGCTGTCTTTTCTTCAGAGTTCATGAGAAAGAGAGCACGAGCTTTCTTGAGTTTTGATATTTCCAGCGCGAGGTCGGTTTTGAAGTGGGTAAGAGCGATGTGATAGTTTTCCAGTTGCTCCAAATTTAGCCTTTCATCCTTCACTGCTTTTAGTGTGTCGGAGAGGTTCATGGAGAGTTAGATGCTCTTAATTTCTTGCCGTATTCGGGATATTTCTTACGGCGAATGAGCTCCTTTTCACGATTCTTCGCATAATACTCTCTATAAGAAATCCGGGCACATTCAAAGCAATATCTTGTACCGTCACTCATTTTAACAAATGCATGTCCTCTACGACAAACGACTTTCCGAGCATTTAGTGCTCCGCGACCGGTGCCTCGCAAGATATTTTCCTTCAAAGTACAGGCATCGAGATGTTTAGGGTTTACGCATCTTGTGACCTTACAAAGGTGGTCAATTGTCATTCCTTTCTTGATTTTACCCCTGTGAATCTCATACATGAGACGATGTATATAAATATGCTTCCCGTCTAAGTTTGCGTGACCATACCAGTGGTTACCACTACCCGCAACAGCGCCACTCCAAATCCAACATCCGGGTTTGGGATTTTTTTTAATTGTTTTGTAGATTTCCTTCAACGTCATAGACATTCGTTTTTGCTCATTTCCTCGGCAATCTCCCAAATTTTCTTTTGCTTTCGCGCTGCCTTGACTTTTATACGAGAACGTGTGGTTTCTAGAACTCTGATAATAACGTACTTACCCTTAGTTTCAGCCATATATGGATATATTACCACACTATGCATTATATGCAAATGCAGTTATACCCCTTTTTAATTGGGTATGCACTTGCATATATTTCGGTATCTGTTACCATCTGTCTTAGTGAAGGTGGCACCGGCAGCTCGGTTCATTGTAGGACATCAAAACGATTGGTGTCTGACAACGAGCTTGGCTGTTCGACAGCCTTTGCCTTCATTAGAAGATTCAAAATATCTTCGAAAGCCTTTGTACCTTTCATTGCCTCTCTCGGGAAACGCACGTCGCCTTATCACTTACAAAGGCGATAGGGCGATTGAGCTGGGGAGGGGCAATAAAGGGAAAGGTGAAAACCTTATTCTTATCAGTAGTAACCATGAAGAACTACAAACAATTCGGTAAGATATCTTGTAAGACGATGAGACAGATACATTGGGAGATGAGACTTAGAAGGTGGAAACGGATAGCGGCAAAAGCAAAACAATTCTTTAACAGCTTCCACCGGATAGACGCAGGAAGCTCGGTTTTTGCAGTCATTGCACTTACAATTATCACCGCAAAACAATTCGTATGAGCACCGAACGAAACACTCGCTGGCTGGAAATGTCCCGAGAGAACTTCGAGGAAGCTACCCTAGAAGGAAACTGGGATACCGCTAGAGCAATTATCCAAGATGTAAAAGGCTTCTCAAAATCATCTGCCGCAGTGTTGGAAGCCGAGCTTATCAGGATTCAAAATGAAGAAGTTGACATATGAGTATTTTCTTGAAAAGAACAGCAAATCGACCCTCGATGATAGTGGGCATTCCCGCAGACGTGATAGCGGATATGGAAATTGTCTTAGAATTTGTGGAGCGGTGGAACAAAAACGATGAAGAAAAACTAGCTGCCGACGCCGCTGTACGAGTTCAAAACTTCCTCAAGATGTACAAGGATATTGAGGCCGAGAATGATGCGAAAGAAAACCTCCTTGATAACCTCACCAACGCTGATGAGCTAAAGCTAAAGAATGCACACGCAGACGACTATCTCGGAACAGACGATGATATGCCGGACGCGTATGAGTTGTGGTTAGAAGGCCTTACGTCCGATGAGCTTAAACAACTCTTGGTATGAAAGACCACTTCGATAAGGAAAACCCAGAGGGAATCTATCGGATTCCACAGGAAGATGCCACCTCTTATAAGGCCACCCTACACGTCCCCATTGAACAATATGGCTTTATAGCTATCGAGTGTGAAAACACGCCTACGGGGCTTGTGGAGGCTTACAGAGCCATAGCAGCAGCGAACACGACTGTCGTAAATCAGTTACCGGCAAAGGAGTTCAACGCGGCCATTGACGAATACCTACTCACGAACGCACTGAAAGGTGGAGTTGAGATTTACTATCGAATGTCGCCACAACAGCAATTCACCTTCCAAGAAATCAAGAAGTCCCTTAAGAGAATTAAAAGCCGTGAGACTAACGTAGAAGAATAATATGGAAACAACACTTGTATCGTTCAAGAACGACCCGAAGCTCAAAGAGATGTTAGTGGATGAAATTGAAGTACATCGCAAAGCAGATCAAATCATCCAACGAACCTACGGAGAAGGTTCTAACGGTGATTGGAAGGGCTGTGCTGTCGGTTGCAGCATTCACTCTCTCAATAAAAAGCTTGGTAAAACGTACGCAACGAATGACCATTCTGTGTACGAAAAAGAGCTAGGCATTCCCGAATGGCTTGCACGACTTGAAGATACGATTTTCGAGGGATTACCGATTGAGGAAGCAAAGAAGTGGCCGACGAAATTTACCAAAGCTGTTCCTGTTGGGGTAAATCTTGAACCTGTTAAATGGAAGTTTTGTGCCTTTATCCTGAAAGAAGGGATTGAAAGAGTGTTAAAACTTGATATAAAAGACGACCTTAAAAAGAAAGTAGTTGATTCCATACAAGGAGTTTTGAAATTACACGAAGACGCAATCCTCTTAGGAACATGGGCGGAGTCGGCGGCGTGGTCGGCGGCGTGGTCGGCGGCGAGGTCGGCGAGGTCGGCGGCGAGGTCGGCGGCGGCGTG
>Ga0265336_10000609_pt1 | contig 19903 bp, 12 predicted proteins | sample 42119metaG_FD_193583 | JGI IMG/M metagenome (GOLD analysis project Ga0265336, IMG submission 193583) | Rhizosphere microbial communities from Carex aquatilis grown in University of Washington, Seatle, WA, United States - 4-21-19 metaG | ecosystem: Host-associated > Plants > Roots > Rhizosphere...
GGAAAACTCGTCATAACCACCCTTGTGCGTTCCGATGAGTGTGGAACCTACCCAGAGCGTGGTTGTTTGACCCGCGCCCTGGAAGTGCAGAACGGTTCGTCCATCGGCAAAGGGATTGCGCAAAGGCAGCAGCATACGATACCACCCATGACCGCGAAAATAGGGCTTGTCCGGGTCGCAGGCGTCCTCCGCGTTGAAGCAGTGAGGTAGATCAGTCGCCGTCCAAAAGCCGTTTCTATCTGAACGCCAAACCTCTTGAGGGTCTTCAATTTGACCTTGATGGAATTGCCAGCCATGGTCCAGCCGGGTTGCGGCAACAACAGCACCGCCCTCCGCAGTCTGGGATTCGATGGTGGCTGCACGGAGCGGCGCGAGAAAAAGAGCGGCTGCAGCCGAAATGGATGCATCCAGAATGAATTGCCGTCGTGACGCGTCAAACAAGAAAGCCTCTTTCCAGAGGGCAGCATTGCGGCTGCACCCTGCCAAAACCACCCCATCATCTGCGCGCAATTTGCTCCTGACAAGTGACTAACCGTTTGGTTCATGCGGGGGAAATATCTTGTTTATAATCTATGTATTAACGGCCGGTTATCTCTTGTGTCAAACATGCCGGCTACTTTTGAGGAGCGGAAAATTTGCAGAGGTGTTTTAAGATTTATGCTGATTACTGAAGACTTTACCGACCGAATCCAAACAACAGATCGGGCGAGTATAATTCAACAAAATCAATGGGTAGAACAATCGCAACTCGGGAAGGGTGGCATCCGCAATCGGAGAAAGACCGGGAAGCGATTCTACGTGAGTTGCACGAGATAGTCACCAGCCAGCATTTCTGCGGCAGTAAACGGTATCCTGTCCTACTGCAATATATTGTTGAAAATACGTTGGCGGGAAGATCGAACCTGTTGAAGGAGCGAACGCTGGGTGTCGAAGTCTTCGACAGGGCGCCAACCTACGACACGAATGCGGATACCGTTGTGCGCTACACCGCTGGGGAAGTGCGCAAGAGGCTCCAGCTTTACTATTCGGAGCGCGGGCATAACTCGGAGATTCGCATCTCTTTGCCCGCTGGCTCCTATGTGCCGGAGTTCCTGCACGGACACGACGAGCCGGAAGCGGTAGAGGAACATGCAACTCATGCTGGAAATGCGACCAGCCATGGAAACGAAGACCAACATGACATCGCATTTGCCGCAGCGGAACAGATATCCCATTCTTCGGCAGACCGGGATAGTACTGCACCGAAAATGTGGTTAACCCGGCGAGCCGGCAAGAGCTTATTGTTGGCGTCTCTGGCTCTGATAGTTCTGGCTGCAAGCATTGCAGCACTCAGGTATCACGCCGCGCAGGAGCAATCTGCAGTCAATGATTTCTGGGCGCCTGTCTTCCACGATCAGCACACCATCCTGATTTGTACGGGCGGAGTTGTTTTTCAGCAAAATGCTTTTTCTGGCGTCATCACTGCCGGCAAAGACAATGAATATCCGTTTGTCTCCATGCAGATTGCCTCCGCAATTGCTCAGATCAGTACGCTTGTGGAGCATTCTGGAGCAACTACACAGTTGCTCTCATCTCCGAGCACTCCTTTGACGGAACTGCGCGATCACTCTGTAGTGCTTCTGGGCGGCTATAACAATCGATGGGCAATGAACTTGTTGCAACCACAGCGATTTCAGTTCACGCCGGAGCCGGTGGAATCGATTATCGATAAAATGCAGCCTCAGGCGCACTGGTCGCGCAACCGCTCTCTGCCTTACTCCAGCGCGGACGATTTTGCGATTGTTGCGCGCTTTCGAGATGCGACGACTGGTAGTTGGGTTGTCGTGCTGGCGGGCTTGGGCCGCAATGGAACAGAGGCCGCGGCACAATTTGTGGCCAGCCCAGAGTATATGAAGCAGCTCAGGGAAAAGATTGGCCAGAATTTTGCAAACCGAAACATCGAGGTTGTCTTGAACGTACGCGTCATCGAGGGAAAAACAGGTGCGCCCTCGATTCTGGCCGTGAATGTTCAATGACCACAAACCTTCCGCCAACTGCGCCAGATTTTACCGTCAGACCCAAAGTAGAGGCTGCCGGATAGGGTAGTTACGGATGATCTCCTTATCCGCCGGATCGGGATTCAACGACTTCCACAGGTTGATATATTCTTGTCGATGACCGGCGGTTCCGGCGAAGAGGAGGCCGGGGGAGCGAACGGGCAAAGCATCGAAATGCTCAACATCTATCGCCCACTTCCACGCGCTCTTGTCCTTAATATACGGATAGATAAACTCCGCCGCCTTCGCAAGCCCGCGTCCGTCTGAGAGTTGAAAAGAAAGAGGGTCGGGGGAGAGTCCATGGAGAGATTGGCAGAGACCGGCCATCATGTCGAAGTTGAATATTGAATAACTGTACGGCTTGGTGCGTTCGAGCTCGCGGGGAAAAGATCCATTAGGGTTCATTTGATTGGGTAGCAGAGTCTCGCGGTAGCGCCTGTAAACCTCTTTGCGCACGGCATCGTCGCCAGTGAGACGAGCAAATTCGGCGACCTGGATTGCCCAGCAGATGGCATGATTGTTTTTAGTATCGCGTTCCGTTGTTCCCCGCTCACTCTGAGTGAGCCAGTTGAGATAAGTGGCGAACCAATTTTTCACTGCAGCGCTATCTAGTGCACTCATCATTTTTGGGGTTAGAAAGCTGGCGGCCCTTGCCACTTCGATCAGATGCAGCGTGTCGATGACGCCAAAGGAGCGACCCGTCGAGCGGCCCTGAACCGCTTGTGCGTAGAGCAGGTTCGGATTCATCCGCGTTTCCTCTGCGACAAACCAAGCACGGAGGTGATCGCATGCCTTCAGAGCGTAGCGACGGTCTCCGCTCAAGAGCCATGCGGCGGTCAGCGCGGGCATCTGAATCGAGAGTGCGATCATCACCCGGCGATGGTCGTCGAAGTTCTGCGGATTGCTTTGTCCGTCACGGTTGATATAGGTAGCGTTAGGGTTATTCGGGTCGGGCCAAAAATAGTCCGCTTGGGAGTAGTAGTCGTGCAGATTGCCGGCGTTGCGTTTTGCGGGGAATGCGGTAATGGTCACCGGGGCCTGAGCGATGTATTGGTCAGCAGCCTGTAGAATCCGCTTGCGATCCGTCTGAGCCACAAGCCGGTAAGCATCGAATTTATTTGAGGATTGCGGCAAAGCCCAGGCAAGACCAGCAACCGTGGAACAACCGGCCGCAGCCACTGTTTTCAAGAAACTTCTTCTGCCGAGTGCGGTTTGTTGACGCATTTTCTCGTTTCCGGATTTTTATTTTCAGCTTGAACGCGCCAATGGCGCGACAGAATGGAAGATAGCGTTCCGACAGGAGACACACTATTCCTTAAAGGCGAAATGTTTCAAGTGACTCACCGTTTGTCCCAATTTAGGCACACTACAAGCACCAACAAATCGCGTTCATTTGAATTTTATTTGAGTTCCGCGTTCGTTTTTTCAATGAAATGATTACACTTGACTCGTACCAAATTCGGATCATGAATCGCCTGCCGCATAGGCGCGAATCCTTGTGACAAACGTGCTCGACCACAAAAAACGCGCTTGATTCTGGATCAAAGTTTCCGCTGCATAAGTTACTCCGGGCAATCTCCATTGAATATGTGCCATTGACCAATGATGCGGCAAAGATTCTGTCATACATCGCATTTTTGTTGATGTATTATTGTTCATTCAGACATGTATTAGTTGAGAAAAACAAAATCGGATCACTAATATTCCACGAGCATTAATGACAGGATATGAAATGACAAAGACAGTACGAATGATGAACCTTGCAAGACAGATTTTACTGCTACTCGCAGCAGCAGTTGGATTGGTTGGCTTGACGGCGAGCGCGCAGATGATCGCATCGCCCTCGCAAGCTGAAGCGGCTGCAAAGGCTCCATCGCCGGTGGACCGGGCAGCATCGGGGGATTCGCCGGACGACCTTGGCCCGCTGGCTACCGATCTTTCTCCAGCCCTGACTCACGCCGCAGTGCGTAAAGCCGCGCGCAAGGTAGCCGACTGGCAGCTTGCTAGAGCAGAGAAGACATTTAATCAGCAGTGGACCTACGCAGCTTTGTATGACGGAATGCTGGCGGCATCGAAGGCGACAGGAGACACCCGCTATCACAATGCGATGGTCAGGATGGCACAACGCTTCGACTGGAAGCTGCTGAACGTCCGGTTTCCCCACGCTGACGACATGGCATTGGGGCAGGCCTATCTGGATTTGTATTCGGAGACGCGCGATCCCGTAAGGATGGCAGACACCAAGGCAAATCTGGACAAACTGATTGTGCGCAAAGATGACCCATCCAAGCTGCTCTGGTGGTGGTGCGATGCGCTGTTCATGGCCCCTCCAGTGCTGGCTCGTGTCTCTGTGGCAACAGGCGACCGGCGTTATCTGGACTATATGGACCGCGAGTGGTGGCAGACTTCGGCAAGCCTTTACGATCCGGTAGAACATCTATATTTTCGCGATAGCCGTTTCTTCACGCAAAGGCAGTACAACGGACAGAAGATTTTCTGGGCACGTGGAAATGGCTGGGTGATGGGCGCTTTCGCAAAAGTACTCGAAGTTATGCCGAATGACTATCCCAATCGCGGCAAGTACATTGCTCAATACCAGGAGATGGCCGAACGGATTGCATCGATTCAAGGCAGTGATGGGTTGTGGCGCAGCGGACTGCTTGATCCGCTGGCCTACGATTTGCCTGAGGTTTCAGGCTCGGCATTTTTCACGTATTCGCTGGCATGGGGCATCAACCACGGCTTACTTAACCGGTCCCGGTTTGAGCCGGTTGTACTTCGGGCCTGGGCCGGGATGCAAAAGCATATCTATGCAGATGGGCGTCTGGGATCGATTCAGCCGATCGATGGCCAGCCGGGAAAATTCAAGCCTTCTGCGAGCTACGTGTATGGTGTCGGCGGTTTTCTACTCGCTGCGTCTGAAGTGGACGCAATGGCGGAAAGATGATTATGGCGAAGATGAATAAATAACACCAAAACCAGTCTGTTAAGGGGTTCGCTTTATAGGTGCAATGTGTCTCGTCGAGCCGGATAACATCGCTTGTCTTTACTCCGCCTGGTGTTCGCCTCTTGGAATAATTGACTCGCGATTTATCCAGCTCCACTAATAATCCGTTTATTGAACCTTCCCGATAGTTCCCTCCTTGTAAGCCTTTTGCAGAAAGTAGAACGCCAGCTTTTTTTCGCCTTGATCCGAGATCAGACCTTTGCGATTGAAGCCATCCTGAACGCCGGGAAGCTGGCGGCGGGGAGAGCGGAAATCCATCAGTATCCACGGGCTCATTCCGCGTAATTGTGGAATGCTGTTCAGCATGGGAAGCTGATGACGATAGATGCTGGTCTGGTATTCCTCGGTCCAGCGTTCGCTTTCCGCGCCGTGCAGACCGGCCTTGGCGTCACCCCCAAATTCGCTGATGATGAGCGGTTTGTTATAGGCGATCTTCCACTCGGTTGTGTCGGCTCCCTCGGGGAGCTGCTCATACCAGCCGATATATTCGTTTGCTCCTATGACGTCGAGAGCTTCTCCCAACGCATCATCGACATATTTTATGTGTCCTTCCGAACGAACGAGCAGCGCCGCTGTCACGAGCCGCGTCGAATCCAGAGTGCGAACATCCTGCGCCAGCGTTTTGAGGAATTGCGTGCGCTCCGGAGTGTTCGGCGTTTCGTTGGCAATCGACCACAGAAGGATCGAGGCCTTATCACGATCTCGGCGAATCTCCTCTCCTAACTGCTGCTCGGCCTTTTTCAGAACTGCTATGTCGCCGAAGTGTTCCGCCCAGTAAACCGGAATCTCCGACCAGACCATGAGGCCCAGCCGATCGGTAGCACGTGTCATGCGCTGATCGTGCGGATAATGCGCCAGTCGGACGTAATTGCAGCCAAGCTCCTGCGCCCATCCCAGCAACGTCGCAACGTCCTGATCGTTGTTGGCTCTACCACCGCGATAGGGAGCCTCGGCATGGATTGAAATCCCCCGCAGAAAAATTGGCTTGCCGTTGAGCAGAATCTTCGAGCCGCTGACTTCGATCGTTCGGAAGCCAATTTCATCTTCCAGCGCATCTTCTCCGGATTTCAGCAGCGCCCGATACAATTTTGGATGCTCTGGAGACCAGAATTGCATTCCGGCAGCACTTAGCTTGATTGGTGCACTACCCTGACTGTCTACAACGGCATCAGCTTCCAGCTTGAGTTCGGGAATGGAAACACTCACACTCGCACCAGGTGCGGCATTCTCAATATGCACCCACCCTTCGACCGCTGTCCGGCCTGGATTCAGGTGCATGTCATAGTCGTCAATGAATCTTTCAGGAACATCCACAAGCGATACATCTCGGGTGAGTCCGCCGAAGTTATACCAATCCGTATTCAATGTCGGAACGCCGTCTACCTGCCGAGTATCATCCACTGCGATAACCGCAAAATTTTTTCCCGGATGCAGCAGTTTCGTGACTTCACAATCGAACGGAGTGTAACCGCCTTCGTGCTCGCATACCAGATTTCCGTTGACCGAAACGATGGCTTTATAGTTTGCAGCGCCGATATGAAAAAAAATACGGTGATGTTCGCGAGGGTGGTAGTCGAAGTCCCGCTGATACCAGATCACCCCTTCGTAATTGAACAGTGAGTCGCGTTGCGTATTCCAGTCGCCTGGAACTTTGAGGGTGGGCGATTTGCTGAAATCGTACTCAACCAGTTTGTTGTTTCCGGGAGCCGGAGCTTCGTTCAGAATGTATCCATCGTTACGCACTACACGATGAAAGTTATACAAGCCGTCGGAATTTGGATCAATCAAAATGTGCCAGTCGCCATTCAAGCTCATGCTCTGACGGTGATCCACATCGACAAGAATCGTTGGGGTTGACTGCGCATTTACCTGAATGCTTCCCAAGATTAAAAAAGTGATGATTGCAATACTGCATCGGGTCCAATACGCGAGTTTCACGGAACACATCCTCCAGCCTCTCAGTAAGTTTGGGCCGGCGGGCAATCGCTCGCCGGCCCTGGTGAAAGTACAACAGTTAGTTAGAAGGTCAACCTGCCGCCCAATTGGATAACGCGTTGGGTGCCAGCGGCTGAGGTGATGGTGCCTTGACTGGTCGCCGTGATATTCCCGGCGGACGGGTTGTTGAGACTCACCCAGTTCATGACGTTGGTTATCTCGGCGCGGAACTGGAACACCGTTCCTCGCGGTAACGTAACGTTGCGGAGGAGACTTGCATCCAAATCCTTGAGGCCCGGTCCAATCAGGGAGTCGCGTCCAACATTGCCGTCTGCGCCGCCAGGGCCGATTCCCCCTGGCAGGCCAGGCCCGTTGGCCGTGAACGCAGCGTTGTTGAACCAGGCTGTCAATACGCTAGTTTGGCTCTGGCCAGTGGCACCGCATACACGGCAGCGATGTGGATCGAGTTTGGGACTAACTCCAGGAACGGCGTTGGGGCGATTCTGGTTCGCACTGTCAAAGTTCTTGTTGGATCCAGTGTTTACCGTAAACGGCCCGCCACTGATCAAATAGACAACCGATCCGATCGACCAGCCGTTGACCGAATGCTTCACGATCTTGTTCGATCCGCGGTAGTAGTCGATGTTCCATATGCCGTTGATAGCCGCATTACTGTCATGGTTTTGATCCATAAGGCCTTTATCTTCCTGAAGGCCTCCACCGATGGCACCCAATGTGTTATTGGAGAGAGTGAAGGGCTTGCCGAGGACACCGAAATCCTGCGCATTCTGCAATCCATTCTCCACGAAATTTGCGCTCTCCAAGGCGCGGCTCCAGACATAGAAACCGCTGACCGTGAAGCCGCGTGACATCTTCTTGCTCGCTGTGATTTGAAGCCCATTATAGTTGGAGGTCTGGCCTGCGATCAGCTCGGTAATCCCGGTCAGGGTGCCAGCCGCACCAGGAGTGCCACCATCATATTGACGACGTTGGTCTAGGCTGGCCGCTCCCGTGCTGGGCGTGCCAAAGACGGTTGAATATGGCGCGTAGTTGGCATCGACGAAGGTATTCAAGTTACGGCCAAGGGTGCCTACATAGGCTGCCGTCACGCTGATCCTCGCAGGCAATTGCCGTTGCACGCTAAGGTTGAACTGGTACATCGACGAATCTTTCATACCCAGGTTGATGGCTTCAATGCTTTGGTTCGGGTAGAATTTCGGAGCGGACGGCGTATAGGAGTATGGGAAGATGCCGCCACCGGGAGTCGTGCTTGGAAAATTGTAAGCGGGGCCACCGTATACATTTGTGAGGGATGGGGTGGCTCCAAAGTTGTTGCGAATGGAGAACGGCATAGCGTTGCCGGGCTGGTTCCACTCATTGCCGCTAAAAGAGCCGTAGAAGATACCCGCTGCAGCGCGAATCGAGGTCTTGCCGTTCCCAAACGGATCCCATGCAAAACCTACGCGAGGCGAAATGTGGCTGTACTGCATGCCGATGATGCCGCGACCGACGCCCTTGTCCCCCGGGAAAACCTGGCCGAGCGGCGCAGCCGGAGTAACGGTGGATTGCTGGCCGGGAACAAACGATGCAGTCCTGTCATGGGCATCCACGGGAGGAGTATCGATGTCCCACCGGATTCCGATATTGGCCGTGAAACGGGGTGTGATGCGGTAGTTATCCTGCGCAAAACCTGCGATGTGCCATGTGCTCAGATGCGTGACATAAGTCGAGTCCTGCTCAAATGAACTAACTTGACCAGCTACAAAGTCAGCAAGCGCATTCCCCGTGCTGGTAGGCGCAGAGGTCGCGAAGTTAACATCGCCATAATTATTCAGATTGGCAAGGAACATGGTCTTGTCGAGCGCGTACTCTCCGCCAAGGGAAAGGTTGTGTTTGCCTTTGGTAATGGTGACTACGTCGCGTAACTCATAGTTGTCGGAACCGGTGACCGGGCCCGCGTTCGGGTTTCCCGTTTGAAAGCCAGCACCAACGTTTAGATAGGGCAGCCCAGCCGGTCCCTGGATTTGGAAGTTCGAGCCGAAACTGCCGAGGGTTTGGTTGGCTGGGCCGGTCACAGGGATGAGAGTGCGTCCGCCCATGGCCCGTGTGAACGTCAGCCAGATTTGATTGGCGGTAGTGCCGCTGAAGGTGTGAACATCTGCAAGGTTCAAGTTCGTCTGGCTCGCTGCGGACCGATTTCCGGTCCAAGGGATGTTGCCACCACCGCTGGGTGTTGACGCGGTCTTGATAAAAAAGTAGGTCCCTGTCACATGGTCGTTGTTGCCGAAGTTCTCGTCATACTTTCCCAGGTATTCGTCTGAGTCTGTCGGAGTGGTGTACGTCCCGACGTATTTCGCGCCTCCGCTCGCCTGCGCTGCGCCGTTGGGCAACGGAATGGAAACACCGATTGTGTTGCTTACATTCAAGAAATTCTTAGCGGTCGGGTCCAGGTAAGCATAAGAGAAGCCTGGGTTAGCAGGGTTCGAGATTGCGACGGTGTTCATGCAATTCAAAGTAGCAACCGCGCAATTGGGGCTACTGTTTGTTCCCTTTGCCTGATTCGGATATATCCCAGACCCAGGAACCGTGGGGGCTTGCCAAACAGCCGCCGTTACGCCAGCCGGTTTCGGGTTGAAAAGAATGAACCCATTGGGATTTGAGGCTGAGGGAGCGTCCGCGGTAAAGTCGCCCAGACGCTCGGCAGCCGTGGGTGTCACAGCACCAGTGAGCGGTGCCGCTTGCACCTGGCGCAGACCGGCATAGCTGAAGAAGAAGAAGGCCTTGTCGTGCTTGATGGGGCCGCCGAAGGTTCCGCCAAAGTTGTTGCGATGGTAGGGGCTCTTCACCGGTTTCTGGGTAATGGGGTCTTTGGCCGGAACCCAACTATAGGCGTTGAAATCGGTATTGCGGTTGAACTCGAACAAACCGCCGTGAAACTTATTTGTTCCCGATTTGGTGATCACCGTGACCACAGCGCCGGAGAATTGGCCATATTGCGCCTGGAATGAGTTGGTTTCGACGCGGAACTCTTCGAGCGCATCTGGGTTGGGAGCTGGGTTGCCGTAGTTGCGCATACCGGTGATGTTGTTGCCACCATCCAGATAAAATGCGACGGTTCCGTTGCCGGAGTCGAGTGAGCCGTTGACCTGGACAGCCGCAGATGGCAGTCCAACGGTCATATTGGGGGTGCCGGCAGGGTTCGAGGTGGGGCTGTTGCTATTGGCCATCACACCCGGTATAAGCGAGAGCTCGGCGTAGGCGTTGCGATTGACCAGAGGCAGGCCGACGATCTCTGCCTGCTCAATGGTCCGACCCAAGACCGCGTCAGCCGTATTGACCTCCGGGGGAGCCTCGGAAACCGTGACGGTCTCAGTCTGTGCACCCACAACCAGTTTGATTTCAAGCGTCAGCGTCTGGTCCACATTGAGGGAGATGTTCTGTTGCACAAAGAGTTTAAAGCCGGCTGCTTTCGCCTCAACCTTGTACTTGCCAACGGGAAGGTTATCGATGCGGTACTCGCCCACACTGTTGGTCGTCGCAGACCGCGAGTATCCAGTATCCACGTTGATTGCCTTCACAGTGGCCGTGTTGACCATCGCGCCTATTTGATCCGTTGTCGTACCCACGATGGACCCCGAAGTGCTCTGTCCAAACGCTATGATGCTACTGGTAAGAATGAAGACGAGCGCCGCGAGAATTCGCGTACTCGCTGATACCCGCAAGTATTTTGCGAAATTGCGTGTGTTCATATTTAAAGCCTCCTGAAAATTGCCGATTTCTGGACGAAATCCATCCCGCTGCTTTCGACTACGGTTGCGCATTCCACCTTATCCTCTTTGCGTACGAACGCATGGCGGAGTGCAAAGCTTGCGTGTTCTGAATCGCCGAGTGTAAGCCTAGAACCGATTTCAGAACTTGTCTTGTGAATTGGAAGTGAAAAAGTGTGAATCAGAAGTGAAAAATGCACGGAATAGACGTGAATCGCTATCACCTCTTATAACTTATTGAAAAAATGTCAGTTTATTCACGGTTTGGGTGCCGTTCCCGAATCTGTTAATATTGTTAACGTTTCGGTGATCGTGTTGTTAATAATACAGTTAGATAATACTAATAAACTCCCTCGCCCTTCGTGAATATATGACTCAAGCTATCTGTATGTACCAGTGACAATTAACGGATCAGTCTGATCGACTACACATTGCTGGCCCAGATCGGTACTGAACCTTCGCTCGTCAGTTCGTAGGCTCAGGGAGAACTTCGATTGCATTGACCACTGGATAGTTAACCACCGGCATGAAAGAAAGCTCAATCTTTCCCTGGGAACTGGCTTGAATATTGTCGAAGGTCTTTACGACGGGGCTGGTTCCCCCTTCTGCCATGATGTCAAAGTTTTTCAATATCATATTGCCATTGCAGGAGACATCGAATATGCGGCTTCCGGGACCGCCATTCCCCCAATTATGTTTGCCAAACCAAGGCTCGTAGAAAAACAACGTGACACGGTAGTTGCCGGGGGAAGCGACGGGGATGTCATAACGGAAACGCCCAATCCGATCAAAACTGTATATGCCGAGGCTCGCAGCTTTCGCAGAATTAGGTACCAAGCCTCTTCGGCCTCCGCTAAAGTATCGATCTGAGAGCCAAAGCTGGTTGGTGGAGTCAGTGATTGAAAAGGGACTCACTGAGATCCGAACCGGCAGCAGATGATCGGAGTCAGCAGGGAGAATCTCGACCGCATTCAACAAGGAAACTTCGCTTGTGTAGTCCAGATGGATGGCGCCATCGTTCTCAGGACGAATTCCAGTCAGTACGTAGGAGGTTGCAATGCCGTCTCCACCCGCATTATCGACTACGTCAAAGTTGATATCATTCCCCGCATTGATGGAGAGGACGGCGGGGTGGGTTGCCGTCTGCAAATCGGATGTCTCAGCGAAGTGGAAATGCATCTCGTACTCGCCGGGCTTGACGGGAAAGACGCAATGGGCGATTCCGCGAATGCCGCCCAGATATAGGTACGTATCCTCCGTCCCTGTTATTTTCTGAGTGGGCAAAGTGACACTGTTGCCGCTAGAACAGTACTGTTCGGGCGACCAGGCAAACCCAGAGTGATCGACATAAGCCTTGCGGCCGGTTCCCATCAGGGCGCGAATTGTATTCTTCGGTAGTGGCATAGCCACCAGCGAGGCTTGGTGGCGGTTTACAGCCGCCTTCGTTGCGATTTGGCGTGCGAAGAGAATTAAACCGCACAATAGTATGAGCGCAGTTAAGTATCCAACGGGTACAAGCCAGCGTGAGAGTCGCCTAAGTGGAGTCAGACGGGCGGATGGGAGACCCAGTTCTGGCCCAGTTGAGGTCAATGCTGTTGAGTCTTGTTTGTCCAGGTTACGATCCACGTCTGTATGTATGAAGGACGGCACATAATGGCCAAGCGGAATCAGAATATTGATGGGACGATTTACCCCATCCGACTGGTAGATTTCATCAAGGCGCTTGCGAAGTGAATGGGCGGTTACCCGGACGATGGTATCGGTCTGGGGGTCGAAATTGTCTCGCCGTCCCAGAGCCTCGGTCGCAATTGCGTATTCGGTGGCCTGGTCATCCTGATTGAGGAAGTGCTTCTCACAGACAAAAGTCAGCATTCGAGTCAGATTGCTGGACCTGCCTAGCGCCCCTGAGGTCAGTAGCCAGTTCAACTCTTCTTTCTCGGCCTCAAACCTGCTGGGTAACGCCGGCGTTAGCACACCAAATCTCCTGTTTGTCCGGACTTTCCAAATCACTTTTCTGACTAGGAAGCAATATACCACCTGATGGCTACGCTCGCATGATGAACGGCCTGCTGCATGACCTGATCATGGATGGAAGCAGCCAAAGCCTCACAAATAACACACCAACTAACATGGTTGCAATCATATACAGGCCTTCAGGCTTTGCACACATGGGGTCACTGTTACTTCAGATGGGAAAACCCTGGTCAGAGCATACTGCGCAGGGAATCTGGTGCATTGGAGGGCTATTTCTCTGGAGACAAGCTTCCCTCAAGTGTTAGGTCGATATCAACCACTTTAGCGACCTTGAGGATGAAGATACTGGGGTCTTTCAGCCCCCACTGGACGTAGGGAACTGTGAAATGAGTTTTGGCTGTGAGAGTCGTCCCTTCGATATGAATCTGCATGGGCACCGTCAGGTCATGAGGAGTGCCGTGTAGTGTGAATACGCCGGTAACCTGAATGGTTGAATCGTCGGATGCTGCGACGACTCCTTGAAAGCTTTTGGGCACGAACAAGACATCAGCATAGTGCACAACATCCAGCACATCGCTGTTTATCTTTTTATCGCGGGCCTGATCGCCGCTGTTGCCGCTGGCAGCCGCGACGACCACCGATCCGGAGATGGTATGGGCACCGTTATCGAAATCAATTGATCCGCTCTGCACGTGGAAGGTTCCATTCACATGATGCGTGTTTCCGCCCAGAGCGAAGGCTACTTTGCTTGCATCGGGATTAACGGTAAAGTTTCGGTGTTGGGCGAACGCAATCGTGGTGAGGGTCAGCGAGAGCGAGAGTATCAAAGATTGTGCGAGGGTTTTCATGTTTTGTCTCCTTTGGGGATGGTGTGCTTAACGGTTCTGATTCGGATATCTGATCTGCTGGGACAACCAGAGAGCGATAGAAGCAATGTCGTTGTCCGGCAAGTATTCGTGCCCGGGCATATCTGTCCCGGGGACGCCGAATTTTACGATTCGCGCCATGCTATCCCGTCGCTGGGCAAGGTCGCCTGAAAGCGAGAGATGAAGGTAAGGTCCAACCGAAAGATCGGGTGGAAGCCGCTTAAAGTGACCTGCCCAGCGCGTTTGCCCACCCGCGTCGTGGCAGGTGGCGCAGAAGCGATGAAAGAGCCGCTTGCCATCACTAACATCAGCAGATGTCATGGCAGAAAGAATTGGACGCCAGTTCTCCTCCTCCAACTGATGTTGAGGCAACCCGATTCCGTGCAGGCTTTCGAGGTAACTCACCAGATCATCGCCGCGCTGGTCGCGGAAGAGAAATGCATAGGATGGCATGATGGACGAACTGCTAATCTCAGCGGGATTGTAAAAGTGGAGCTTGAGCCAAAGCGGTGAACGGCGTCCGCCAACTTCGGAGAGATCGGGGCCTTGACGGCGATTGCCGATCAGCGGCGGACGTTCACGACGGAGTTCCTGAAGAGACTCAGCTGGTCCCCACATCAGAAGGTCCGGCGAATTCGGACGGATGTATTGGGTGTGGCAACTAATGCAGCCTTCGGAGATATAGACTTGCCTGCCTCTCTCGATTGGTGATAGCTGTAAAGGGCTGTCGCCGGCCGTCAGAATACGATTCAGTCCAAAAGCAGCAAGGAGTATTAGCAGAGTCAATGTGATTTCGCGCTTGTACTGCTGAATCACGCTGTGCGACCAGACCAGCAGAATGACTGCTCCGGCAGCCAGCACAAATAAGGGAGGGATGCCACCGAGGTTCTGGCCCATGCCGATGCCCATTGCGGAGCCTGACCAGCCGGCAATAGCGTAAAGCCAGCCGGCTTGTCGTCCGCGCTCCAAAGCGGTAGCGGCCGGTGCGAGCAGTGCGGGATAGGCGACAAGTGCAACCGAATACAGCGAAACTCCAATAGGATAGAAAACTGATGCCAGGGCAATTCGATGTGGATCAAGAAGAAACATGCATGCGACGCCCAGCGAGAGAAATGCCGCCAAAAGAACCAAGAAAAGACGTCCGCGGCTGAGCAACCACGCGCTTGTCAGCGCTGCCAAAAGATGAAGCGCTCCGTTTACAGAGAGGTGAACCGATCCCTCCCATGTACCAATCTTCAACTCTGGCGTCTTTTGAATGACGAAGAATGCGGCAGAGTCTAGCCAGACTAGCGCTGTGAAGCAAGCCAATACATGAGGAAACGACAAGCTTGTTTGTCGAGCTGCTGGCGTAATTTCTGGACTCGGTCGCATCGGTGCAAAGGTTAGGCCGATTCCTGCGAGACACAGCAGGCCAGCCGTTGCGGTCTGCATCTCTGTGGACGCATTGAAGAATGGCGGAAGGTTGCAGACCAGATAGCCAACACCCGTTCCCATACCAACAAGCAGAAGCGGATAACGATCGCCTATCCAGCAGCGCAGATGCGTAACAAGAGTGACGGTAAGCAGGCCCAGTCCTGCGCCAATTATGAACGACACAGCGACACTCGCAAAATGACCAAAGGGAAGAAGAGAAATGAATGCGGCCGCTGCTGAAACACAAAATCCAATGCGAAGCCGTAGAGATGGCGATGGCCATACGCTCATGCGCGACGTCAGCAAGCTGAATACAATTCCGCCGACAGCCATTGCGGCCATGACGACAGTTAGTTGCGGGCCAGCCACTCCAAGGCTAGCCAACCGCTTGAGAAAAGCGAACTGCGCAAAGATCAAAAAGTAGACATAGATAATCGCGACAAGGCTGACGCCTTGCCACCCGGATGCGCATCCATCACCGCGTGACATGGGCCAGCCAGCCTCTGCGAATACCAGTTGTCTGAATCAGAACGCACGCCCCATCAGTGATGGCGATCGTGAGCCAGCCCGCCGGCAACATGTGCGTCAGAATCTGCGTGATGACAAAGATGGCCACACTGGCGCGGATAATGGACGTTAGCAGCCAGACAGCTTCCAGTCTGAATCGGCTCCCCCGGCGAATCATAAGAAGTGCGCCATAGAGGCATGACAAACCAACGGAGAGAACAAATGCTCCGATGAAGGACAGAAAAGGCAATGCGTCTGTGGGCGCGTGCAAACGCATCAATCCAAGCGTGAATGCCGGTGTTGTCATGAGCAGCGCGCCGGTAATGGTGTCGGAGAGGCCGATCAGCAATTGATAGCCAATGAGGATGGGACGATTCATTAAGCTGCCTCCTGCGATGCATGATTTACAGAAGATTCGCGAGGCAGTGTTACCGCACTGATGAGCCAGTCAAGCGATGTAGCCAGCATCACGAATCCAACGACAAGGCGAGCTATGTAGATCAAATTGCGCGCAACTCCGGGGAGAATAGTGAACGCGGGATCAAAGCCTTCATGCCAGCCGGCCGCCGTCATCAGCACAATATAGGCAAGGACTGCGAAATTCCATCCGTAGAAAGAGCGCGTGCGATTGAATATCCAGCCGTCCTCGCCGAGCAGTTGGACAAGAATGAAAATCAACAAACTGGATGTAAAGCCGGCCATGGATAGCAGAGAATGGCCGACAAGACCGTCAGTGAATTTGAAGTGGTCGAGAATGCCGGGAAGAAACAGAACCCAGCCTGTAAGGACCAGAGCCGCCCACCAGCACAGGAAGGCAATGCGCCAGCGGTGCGTATTCGCATTCCAGTTGAAGGCTGCATAATAAACGGGTGTGAGCGGAATCCAAATAAGAAGGCTGCCCAGCGAAAGGAATTGCTCGGGGCGATGATGGCTGATGTCGGCGTGGCCAAGAGTAAAGCAAAGGAGAAACTCAGCCACCATGATTGCCCAGAAAATTGCGATTACTTTCGACCGCTTAGCTTTGCGGCGCGTAAGTCCAAGCGGAAGCATGAGCAGAACAACGACAATAATCAACGAGGATTCAAGCTGGCTTGCGCCGGTTGGTCCGCCCGTGTCGGGGTTAATGGCAGGATAATAGTTTGAACTGGACGCAAGATAGATCGCGATGGGAACAGTCAGCAAAATCACAAGACCAAAGATCTTTGCTCCTTGAGCAGCGTAATTTCCCGCGCTGCTCCATTCGCGGATAAACGCAATTGCGAGCAGCGACCAAAGAATAAGCATGGCCAGCGGAAACAAGACGCGCGCGTATCCCGACCAATCGAGGAACAGCTTGCCGCTGGAGTAACCTGAGAGCCATGAATATACGCCCACGCCGAGGGCAGCGGACCACACCCAAAGCACAGGCCTACACCACACCGTAAACGACCCGCGATCCGCGCCGTAGGCCCTAAAGAGAAAACCTACCATAGGGAGACTCGTCCAGCCATAGAGTACCAAGTTCAAATGCACCATGATCCAGCGGCCGTAAGTCCATTCGCCCAGCAAGTTGTTGAGAGCGGGGAAGAGCAATAGTATCGAGATCAGCAGGCCAACGGCATTGGCAAAGACAAGCCAGAACAAGGCGTGTGCCGTGGCGCTGGCAACTGGGTGCGGAGCACCAGAGGTGAGCTTCGCATCACGCGGGTACGATCTCATCGATCCTCCCATCGTGCATTTCCAGCAGGCGATCGCAGCGCGCTGCAAGGCTGCGATCATGCGTTGCCATCACCAGTGTCACGCCCTCAGAGGCCACAATCTCTAGCAGCAACGCGAAGACCGAGCCGCTTGTTTGTTTATCGAGCGAACCAGTTGGTTCATCGGCCAGCAAAATCTTTGGCCTATTCATCAGTGCACGACAGAGTGCGGTGCGCTGGCGTTCGCCACCGGATAATTTCTGGATGCGATGGCTCAGCCGATGAGTGAGGCCCGTACTCTCCGCAAGCTGGTGCAATCTCGCCTGCGAAGTGCGCCGATCCGTGCCTGCGGCCATCGTCGGGATGAGGCAATTTTCCTCAAGTGTAAGATCAGGAATCAGGTTGTGGAGTTGAAAGACGAAGCCCACCTCGTGGCGAAGAAGGCGCAGCAGATTGCGGTAGCGGTTGATCTCGACGCCGTTGACCGATACCTGGCCGCGGTCGGGAGCATCTAGGCCGCCAAACAAGTGCAGCAGCGTACTCTTTCCGCAGCCTGACGGCCCGCATAGCGCGATCGTCTGGCCCTCGTAGACCTCAAAGTCCGCGCCCTTCAGAACCGCGATCGCGCCATCGTCATAGCTCTTCCATACGCTTTCAACGCGAAGAACGACGCTATGTTCGTTTCTCGTTTGCGATGTAGATAGATTCATTCGAAACGCAGCGCCTCCACCGCTCTAACGCGCATGGCATAGGTTGTGGGATAGAGTGCGCCTGTCAGGCCGGTGAGCAAGGACATCAGAATCACGATGAGTAAAACGGCAGGTTGAAGCGTCACGTCAACATAACCGTGAAGCGCGGGAACCAACTTGAGCGCATAGAGCAGGCAGCCTCCAATCAACAACCCCAGAATCGCGCCTGACAAAGTAATCACAGCCGACTCGCCGAAGATCATCGCAGCAATCTGTGTATTTGAGAAACCGCAAACACGCAGGATGGCGATTTCGCGAATCCTCGTAAATACCGACATGATCATGGTGTTTGCAACGCCAAATCCACCCAGCAAAAGACCGCAACCACCCACAGCCCAAGCCGTAGCCTTGAGAATTTTAAACTGCGAATAGGAGCGCGTAAACTCCGCGTCTTCAAGGCCTATCAGACTGGAAAATTTCGCATTGACCGTGTTCTTGAACAGCGCCGCGTCGTCCTTGTTGCGCAGCTTGATGGTGATGACCGAGGAGTTCCCATCCTTGTGGAAGAAAGCTTGCGCGGAGCTGAGCGGCATGAACACGCCTCCATCTTCAAGGCCATTGGCTGTCTTCAAAATTCCAATGACGCGGAATACTCCGTGACCGATCGGTACATGATCACCGAGTTTTGCGCTGAGAAACTCCGCGGCTCGCTCGCCGAGAACCACACCATCGGAGTGCTGCCCGAAGGTAAGTTTGTCACCGGCAGTCCAGGCCGCCTTTCGGATGCGGGCGTCGGCGGCAGTTACGCCAAAGCAAGTGATAATCGGGTGATCGGAACTGGAGACAATGCCGAAGAGCACCGGATCCGCATGAGCGACCATGGGCCAGCGCGAAATCTCCTCCAGCGCCGCCGCCGGAACATTGCTGAAAAAGAGATCAGAGACGTTGCGCTCAAAGACGATGATCTCGCTGTCGCTCGACAAGATGCCCGAAAACATTCCGATAGCGCCTTGCAAAACAGTAACCACAGTCAGCATGGCCGCAACGCTGAAGGCAATGCCCGCAATACTGATGAACGAACGGATGCGATGGCGGCGTAGATTGGTCACAATCAATTTGAGAAAAATCACGAATGCGCTCCAATGGGAATTTCGTGGAGGTTGCCAGTAATCCGCACAAGCTCTTCTTCCAAACCGCTGCGAAGTCTTTCCAGAAACGAGAGCCCGAGCCTTGCTTGCATAAGCCGTGCAAGCGTTTTGTCTCCCAGATCAATGAACCTGGTAAGGCGCTCGACGGCGCCGGGAATGCCCATCGCGGAAACCACGTTGGGTCGGCCGAGCAGAAGGTCGCGGGCAACGGTCTTACCTGCCTTTGCCTTGTTGTCGAGCACGTCCTTCAGGTCATCGGTCATTTGATAAGCGAGACCCCAGTACAGAGCAATCCTTTCCAGAAGTTGAAGTTCCCGATCTGAAGCGCCGCCCAGCATCGCCGGCAAAACCAGCGTGAGCTGGATCAACGAAACGGTTTTGCTCCGCGCAATCCGCTCGGTTGTCTCGCGGTTATGCGGCAAGGTCGCGTAATGAAGATCCATGCTCTGGCCATTCAACAGCCCGTTCACACCGAGGCTCTGCTCGATGTAGATCAGCGCACGCTGTTGACATTCCGCGGAAGCGGCTGAAACCGCTCGCCAGCTTAACGCGTAAGCGCGATTGATGAGCGCCAGTGCGGCCAGGATCGCTTCGGCCTCGCCAAATTCAAAATGAACACAGAAAGTCCCGCGCCGTTCCGTCGCATTGTCCATGCAGGGCAGGTCATCGAAGATGAGCGAGGCCGTATGGAAATATTCGAGCGAAATAGCCAGATCAAGCGCCTTCATGGCCTCCAGCCCATAGGCCCTCGCCACCAGATAGACCATGCGCGGACGGATGAGGCTGCCTGGATGGTCAAGCACATGGCGCAGCGCCTCCTCCAGGTGCGAATCAATACTTGGCGGTAAATGGATGCCTGTGCTGAAAGCATCGGCGAGTGGCGTT
>Ga0265336_10000615_pt1 | contig 19718 bp, 13 predicted proteins | sample 42119metaG_FD_193583 | JGI IMG/M metagenome (GOLD analysis project Ga0265336, IMG submission 193583) | Rhizosphere microbial communities from Carex aquatilis grown in University of Washington, Seatle, WA, United States - 4-21-19 metaG | ecosystem: Host-associated > Plants > Roots > Rhizosphere...
GAATTACTGGGCCTATTTTCCTGTCAATCCCAACAGTCATTATGGACAAAGCGGCGTCTCTCCTCAGGGGAATTCAAGTTCCTGGAAAGGCGAAGTTGCTCCGGGCATATACGGCGTTCAATTTTATCCGGACAATCAAAAGATCTTCGCTGACCCCGATAAAGGTTGGATCGCCTATGCCGATCGTTCGGATACGGCTGTCTTCGCAAAAACTTTTCCAATCTTTGAAGACGCTCAGTATCCGGACAACGGAGCACGCGTTTCAGTATATGTCAGCGGGAACGGCCCCCCGCCGTACATGGAGATTGAAGTGAAAGGTCCGATGGTTGAACTTGCTGCCAACGGGGGGGAATATGATTTTACTGAAAATTGGTGGGCTGCGAAAGTTCGGGATCCAATAGTGGACGTGGATTCTGTCGGCGCGATTGCCGAACGATTAGCCTATGATCCTATCGCGCAAACCTTGTCTGCCGTTTACGGCGTATTCTATAGCGGCACTGCAAAAGCAGTCTTCACCGATGCGAAGGGAGAGATTCTGTATGAGGGGGTGCCGCATTTTGTCACGCCCCTTTCGGAATTTTTATTCCAGGAAAATCTTGCGATTCCTAACGGCGCGGCGACTGTACAAATCCGTGTCTATAACAACGCCGATGAATTGGTTGGTGTTCTTGATACTGCGGCTGTTTCTCACCTCACTGCGGTCGCTGCAAAATCTCCTGCGGCGATCTCATCCTTTTACCTGTTGCCGAACTATCCCAATCCTTTTAATGGCGGGACGGTGCTGACGTTCTTCTGTCCGCGATCTGCGCAAGGGTCTCTAAGAATCTATAATCTCCTTGGAAAAGAAATTGCCACGCTGCAAACAGGCGCGTTGAGCGTGGGTGAGCACCGCTACGTCTGGAAACCTGAAAATATGGCCAGCGGCGTTTATATTGCCAGGCTGGAAGTTGTGGGGGTCCGACAGATTCAAAAATTGATCTATATTCGTTGAAGGACAATCTTCCCATATTCTGATCTCCTGCGTGGTTGTCGGCGCTATGATCCTTCTGAATTGGCAGCACCAATGCTCTATGCCCTCCGATCCGATCCCCGTATCGCACGGGATAATCTCGTAATCCAAGGAACTTATCGCCATTCCTGACCTGTTAAAATATAAGTACATACTTATATGCAAATATCATTGTATGACCGATCTGTGCAAAGAAATCAATGAATTTGGCAAAGGGATCGGAAACAAGAGCCGTTATCGGATCCTCGAATCTCTTATCAAAGGCCGGAAAACAGTCGGCGAACTCGTTCGGATCGTTGAGCTTTCACAGCCTGCCGTCTCGCAGCATTTGAAAACGCTCAAAGGCAGCGGTCTCGTCGTCGACGAGCGCCGCGGCCAGGAGGTGTACTATTCTGTCAACGCTGAATATCTGCTCGGCCTTCTTAAAAACTTGTCGGACCGTTTGAAAAACAGAAAATCGCAAAGACATTGATACATCATGAGGGCAACGAATATTCTGGAAACGATCGTACCAAAAATACATGTCATCGTCGGCAGCACCCGCCAAAAACGCTTTAGCGAAAAACCGGCCGGGTATATCTTCGACGAGTTGAGCAAGAAGGCGGACGTCGCGTGCGAGCTCGTCGACCTTCGCGACTGGCCGCTCCCTTTTTACGACGAACCGATTTCTTCGGCTTCGAACAAGGGAAATTATTCGAATGAGCTCGGGAAGAAATGGGCGGCCAAAGTCGGTGAGGCGGATGGATAGATCATGGTCACTCCGGAATACAATCACGGATATCCTGCCGTCCTCAAGAACGCGCTGGATTGGGTCTTCCCGCAGTGGAACGGTAAGCCGGTCGGCTTCGTGGGTTTTGGAAATGCCGGAGGGGCGCGGGCCATTGAACAACTCCGGCAAGTCGTTATTGAATTACAGATGTTTCCGATCCGGAATGCGATTCATGTTCCCGCCGAAGTGTATATGACGGTGATGAAGGAAAGTGTTCCGGTGAATCCCGCGCTGTTCAAACCGCTGCGCGAAGGGATGCGGGGAGATCGCGTCGAAACATTCTTCAATGAATTGATCACCCTTGCCAAAACACTTAAAGCGGCGAGGAATTAGCCGGCCTCATCGTGGGTTGAAAATGGAATTCAATGTCCGGCATTTTTGTTCACTAACGCAGAAGAGTGAAATCGCTGATCGGAAATTATGACTCAGAATGAATATATTCCCGGCCAATGCAACATAGGTCCGGATGAAATAGCGCGCCGGCGGAATGTCGGCTGGGTTTCTCTCGCCATATCCCTCGTGCTGATCGGAACGCTGGAAGGTGCCGGAGTTGATCCTTGGTGGCGCCTGCTGGTCTTCTTTCCGGCAGCTCTGTCTGCGTCCGGTTTTTTGCAGGCATTCTACCATTTTTGTTCGGGGTTTGGCCGCGCTGGGCTCTATAATTTCGGGGCTCTTGGCGGAATTCACCACATAGACGATGATCTTTCAAAGGCAAAGGATAAGAAGAAGGCCTATCAGATTATCCTCTACTCCGTTTTGATCGCGGGAGCCGCTGCAATCATTGCCGTCGCATTGCCGTGACAGGTCGTTTCAGAAGTTGATGAAGATTCTGTAGGATCTTCAGAAACGTTATCGGCATCTCGATTGAATTTCATTAGAAAAATTGCGAAATTCAGTATCCATTGCCAATTCAAACAGTCAACAACCCTGATCGAGCAGTTCATTTATAGAATCACGTCGGGATCCCGTAGTACCTGTTGGAACAATGGCGAGTTCCATTCCTGCGCCGGCCGGATCCGAAGATGGGGTGCAGGCGTTATGTTAAGCGTCTCTGCCATACTCAATATATACGTTTGCAAATGAACGACGGTGATTTTCTTGTATTTATAGAAATGAAATAGTACGACGACATGAAGCAGAAGAATAGAAGAATAGAAAGATCTGTATCCACCTGGGGATGGACCCTTACCGCAATTGTGTTTCTCTTTTGGCCTCTTCAGGCGCAAACACGTGCCGGTTCGGATTCGCTGCTTGGAACTGCCACACTGCAGAATTGTGTGCATTATGCCTTGTCTCATCAGCCGTCGGTTGAAAAGTCTCTCATGGATGAAGAGATAACGGAAAGAATTATTAAAGGCAAGCTAGCGGATTGGTTCCCTCAGATCAATTTTAATTACTCTTACGAGCATTTCCCCAACGTTCCGACGTCTATTGGAATGGCAGGCGGTGTGACGGAAGTGGCGACCGGCTTGCCATATGTCTCAGTCGGTCAGTTCTCTTTGTCCCAGACTCTCTTTAATAGAGACGTTTTGTTGGCGAGCAGCAGCGCCGGCGATGTCCGCCGCCGCGCGTCAGAACAAACGGTCGCCGACAAGATCGAAGTCACAGCAAACGTCAGCAAAGCATTCTATTCGGTGCTGGTAACTCAAGAAGAAATTGAGTTGATCGACGAGGATATTGTACGTCTTCAGCGAAGTTACCAGGATGCATTCGATCAGTATAAAGGAGGCATCGCCGATAAGACCGACTACAAGCGGGCTACCATTTTGCTGAACAACGCGAAGGCCGAAAAAAAACAGAGCGAAGAATTTCTGAAAGCGCGGTACGCCTTTCTGAAGGAACAAATGGGCTATCCGCCGGCGGCAGTACTGAAGCTGACCTACAGCAGCGGTCAGATGGAGCGGGAAGCGCTGCTCGATACTGCTCAATCAATTCATTATGAAAACAGGATTGAGTATCAATCGCTGCAGACGCAAAAGAGACTGCAGGAGGACAATCTGGATTATTATGAATGGAGCTTTCTCCCCTCATTGACGTTGTTTGGAAGCTATAATTACAACTATGCGAGCAGGGCGTACGCTCAACTCTACAATACTAATTACCCGAGTTCGGTCGTAGGACTGCAGCTCTCTTTCCCGATTTTTGAAGGGGGGAAAAGGTACCAGCAGATCAAGCAAGCCCAATTGGAGCTCGACCTCTTCGATTACGACTTTATCTCACTGAAGAATTCTGTTAATACGGAATATGCCGAAGCGATGGCAAATTACAAGAGCGACCTGAACAATTATCATGTCCTTAAAGAGAACCTCGAACTCGCAAAGGACGTTTATGAGACCATCCAGCTTCAATACAAAGCAGGAACGAAAACGTATCTCGAAGTTATATCGGCCGAGACCGATCTGCGGGCCGCGCAGGTAAATCACACGAACGCCTTGTACCAGCTGCTCAGCAGCAAGCTGGACGTTCAAAAGGCTCTCGGAACGCTTCAATATCAATAGCAAGAATTGCCGGGATTTTAAAACATCATCCATCTACCTATGAACAATACAATGCGCGTGGTAAGTTTAGCAATTTTCCTGTCTTTTGTCCTTGCGGAATGCAGCAACAATAATGCCGGCGCACAAAAAGCGCCTCCGCCTTTGCAGGTGGCGGTATATGACGTCAAGCTTGGTGCTTCAGTGTACTATGATGAATACCCGGCGACGGTCACTGCGATCAATCAGGTTGAAGTGAGGCCCGAGGTTTCCGGCTACGTGACGAACATCTATTTCAAGGACGGCCAGCATATCAGCAAAGGAATGAAACTCTATGCGATCGACCAGCAGCAATATAAAGCCGCGTACGATCAAGCGATCGCCAATTTAAATTCTGCAAAATCAACTCTTGCGAAGGCTCAACAGGATGCCGACAGGTACCGCGACCTCGCCAAGAGAGATGCCGTCGCACGGCAAACGTTAGAACACGCCCAGGCCGATCTGCAATCGGCGAAAAGCCAGGTTGCGTCATTAGAGGCGAACGTCAAAAATGTGCAGACGAACCTGCGCTATTCCGTCATCGAAGCCCCGTTCGACGGCACCATCGGCATCTCGTCCGTGAAACTCGGGTCGTCGGTGGTGGCGGGGCAAACGCTGCTCAACACGCTTTCATCCGACGACCCAATGGCCGTCGACTGCGCGGTGGATGAAAAACAGATCGGACGATTTACCCATCTCCTCCAGGCGGGTGACAGCTTGCGCGATTCGACTTTTACGATCGTGCTTCCCGATCAATCTGCCTATCCGTCTCCGGGGCGTATCAGCTTTCTGGATCGGTCCGTCGATTCTCAGACTGGGACGATCCGGATACGGGTGATCTTCCCAAACGCAAAAAATGCTCTCCGGGCCGGACTAACGTGCAATCTTCGCGTGCAGGCCAGCAGTTCCGCCGAAAGTATTCTTATTCCATACAAAGCAGTGGTGGAACAGATGGGAGAATATTTTGTGTACGTGGCCAGCAACGGCAAAGTCTCCCAACGCAGAATTGGTCTGGGAAAGATTATCAACGCTATGGTCATTGTTAATGATGGACTGCAGGTCGGAGAACAGATCGTCGTGGAAGGAGTTCAGAAATTACGTGATAATTCTCCGGTGACAGTTATTTCCGCATCATCGCAACCAAGTGTGGCAGCCGCCCAGAGCAAATAATCCCTAAACAGGAAATGTAATGATTGCAGATCTGTTTATTAAGAGACCGGTAACAGCCATAGTAATTTCTATCGTCATCGTGTTGAACGGTATCTTGGCCATTTCCAAATTGCCGATCAGTCAGTATCCCGATATTACACCGCCAACAGTTCAGATAACGGGCGTCTACAACGGGGCGGATGCTCAAACCGTCGAACAGACCGTCACGACTCCGATCGAATCCCAGGTCAACGGAACCCCCGGCATGGCCTACATGCAGGGGAACAGCACGAGCGACGGACACAGCACGATCACTGTCACGCTGAACGTCGGCACAGACCCGAACATCGCGGCGCTCGACATCCAGAACAGGGTCGGCATCGCAACGCCCCAATTACCCGACGATGTCAAACGGCTCGGTTTGACCACGCGGAAAAGAAATCCGAGCATCCTGATGCTGGTCGCTATTTACTCCCCCGGCGGAACGCACGGCGTTACCTTCCTGGACAACTATACCAACATATTCGTGCGGGATGCGCTTCTGCGGGTCGACGGCGTCGGCGACGTATTTACCCGCGCGGATGACTTCAGCATGCGCATCTGGCTCCAGCCCGATAAGCTTGCGCAGCTCGGTCTTACGGCGAATGATGCGGTGAATGCTCTGGCGGAGCAGAATCTGCAGATCGCTGCCGGTTCTGTGGGGGCGCCGCCTCAAACCAACAACCAGGCATTCGAATATTCCGTATTTACGAACAGCAGGTTGAATTCTGAAGAACAGTTTCGGAATATTATTGTCCGCACGAACCCGAAAGATGGGTCTGCTGTTCATTTGCGCGACGTGGCTCGCGTTCAGCTGGGCAAATTCAGTTATTCGAGCAATTCATTCGTCGATGGCAAGCGAGCGTCGTACTTGCTCGTCTATCAGGCTCCCGGGAGCAATGCCCTCGAAGTGGCAAAGGGTGTCTATGCCGTCATGGATGGCCTGAAGGTATCGTTTCCAAAGGATGTCGACTACGTCGTCCCTTTTGAGTCGGTCTCCGTCGTGAAGGTATCGATCAGCGAGGTCGTCTGGACGTTGATCGAAGCTCTCGGACTTGTTGTTCTTGTGGTATTTTTGTTCCTCCAAAGCTGGCGCGCTACGCTGATCCCAGTGCTTGCCATCCCTGTTTCGATTATTGGCACCTTCGCTTTTTTCGTTCCTCTCGGATTTACGATCAACACGCTGACCATGTTTGGTTTTGTGCTCGCGATCGGCATCGTCGTTGACGATGCCATCATCGTTGTCGAGGCCGTCCAGCACTATATCGACCACGAAGGTATGTCGGCAAAGGAAGCCACACACAACGCAATGAAAGATATCTCTGGTCCCGTTATCGCGATCGCGTTAATCCTTGCCGCAGTATTCGTGCCCGTCGGATTCCTCCCCGGAATCGTCGGGAGATTGTATCAGCAATTCGCGATCACAATAGCAATTTCCGTGTTGATCTCTGCCTTCATCGCGTTGTCGCTGACCCCCGCACTGTGCTCCCTGTTCCTGAAACCTACTGTGGTCGGCGCCCATTCGAGAGGGCTGAATAGACTCTTCTTCAGGTTCAACGAATGGTTCGAACGGACGACAAATTCGTACTCAGCGGGCGTCAAGAAGTGTATCGATAAAGCTCCCATCGTGCTCGTTCTGTTGATATGTATTTTCGCAGGCACGGCGATCTTGTTTAAGAGCAAACCGACGGGTTTCATTCCGACTGAAGACGAAGGACGTCTGTACATCACGTTCGAATTGCCCGAGGCATCCTCGACAACCCGAAGCCTGGACGCGTTAAATTCAATGATGGATATTTTGAAAACAACTCCGGGTATTGCTCACTTTGCGGCCTTGGGAGGATTGAATGCGATCACATTCGCGACAAAATCGAACAGCGGCACAATCTTCGCGCAGCTGAAGCCCTGGGATGAGAGGACGGATAAATCATTGCAACTGGCCTCTTTGATTTCCACACTGCAGCAGAAACTCTCTATCGTCAAGAGTGCGAATATTGTCGTGATATCGCCTCCCGCTATCCCCGGCCTGGGGCAAACAGGAGGCTTCTCGTTCGAGTTGGAGCAGCACGAGAGCACCGACGACATCAAACAATTCGAGAACGTGGTCCAGACGTTTGTTGCCGAAGCCAACAAACGGCCGGAGTTGAGCCGTGTCTTTTCCTTCTTTACCGCGCGCACGCCGGGATTTCAATTGGATGTCGACAGGGAAAAATGCAAGAAGCTGGGTATTTCCATCTCCGACGTCTATTCGACGATTCAGACATTTCTCGGGAGCCGCTACGTCAACGACTTCTCGATCTACGGCCGCAACTTCCACGTGGTCGCGCAGGCCGACACGTCGTACCGTGCGGATATTCAGAACATGTCTCAATACTATGTCAAGAATTCGGCCGGTGAAATGATTCCCCTCAGCACGCTGACGACGTACAGGGTCACAGAAAGCGCGCCGATGATTTCTCATTACAACCTGTTCCGGACGGCGGAGATCAACGGGAACGCCGCCCCCGGCTACAGCAGCGGTGAAGCTATTACCGCGTTGCGGGATGTGGCGGCAAAGGTCCTTCCTTCCGATTACGGATATGAATTTTCAGGTTTATCGCGGGAAGAAATTAAGGCAGGAAGCAGCACAATAACGATCTTCGCAACGTCGATGCTCTTTGTATTCCTATTCCTCACCGCGTTGTATGAAAGCTGGTCCGTGCCGTTCGCCGTTTTGTTGGCCGTCCCCATCGGAGCATTCGGCGCTATCCTCACTCTCACCCTGATCCCGAGGTTAAGCGACAACGTGTATGCGCAGATCGGCTTGATCACATTGATCGGCCTTGCGGCGAAGAATGCCATCCTCATTGTTGAATTTGCGAAGGAACGCGTCGACAGAGGGATGCCGATGATTGAGGCAACGATCGAAGCAGTGAAGCTGCGCCTGCGTCCGATTCTTATGACGTCGCTGGCGTTCATCTTCGGCGTATCGCCGCTCGCGTTTGCGGAAGGCGCCGGAGCGCAGGCGAGGTCGACAATAGGCTGGACTGTGCTCGGCGGGATGCTCTCCGCAACGATGCTGGCGATTTTCATCGTTCCGGTCCTCTTCATTACGATTACGCGAATCGCTTACTCGAACGAAAAGCTGGAAGAGCTGCGTTTGAAAGGATTGGAAGCCGCAGGAAAAATACCCGGAGAAGACTTGTAACGTTTGCTTAACCGCCAAGGCGCCAAGCTCGCCAATACATCATACGTATAGCGGGCAATAATCCCCTAGGCGCTCTTTGAGTCTTAGCGGTTAAACAAAAGGCTGTCTACCAACGCCCTGTCGCTAGTTCGACTTCTTGAATGCCTCCTCTGAGACATCTTGTTGTTCATCCCTCGAATAGCCGGGACAAAGACTGATATCGTTGAGCAGCATTTTACTGTGTCGGATGTCGACGGTGTCGGTCTGCAATCGGTAGGGGAGCGAAGGGACCTTTCGTAAAAACTCTTTTCCCGCTTCAATGTCGGCATTATTGTTTCTATCCAGTCCCCGCGTTATCAAGGCCACGCCTAGCTCTTTGACGATCTCGATCCTTGTTGAATCAAGGATGTACGCTCTCGTGCAGTAGGTGACCGCTTTGTCTAGGTCGCCGCTGATGCCAAATATCCAATTCAGCATGAAAAAGGTCGGGCACAAACGGTAATAGACGCCTAAGGCGATGCAGCTGGACGCCTGAAGATTTTCGCCGTTGGGAGTTGTGTAATCAGATGTGCGATCGACCGAGATGAGCCAATCATTCTCGATTTGCTTCGCCGTAAAGAGTTCGGAGAATACTCCTTTCGTCGTTGCTCTCCGTGCATACGCTAATCCCCGCATAAAGTAACATTCTCCTTTGTCGGGAGCGCAGCGGATCCCCTCGTTTGCAATCACTACCATCGTATCATAGATCGCAATTTTCTTCTCTTTGTCTTCCGATTTGTTTGCATCGAGCTTCTCGCCGATTTCGTAGTAGTCGAGGCACATCATCGCACGAATAAGATAATCGTCGGGCTTGAATTTCAGCGCAGACTCGCACTCATTCAGCGACTCCTTAAACTCGAATTTGCCAAGATGATAGTCTGCTTTCTTGAAATGAAGCGCGTACTGGCTTTCCTTCGATTGAATACCGCCGGCAGTGTTGTCCTTTTCCTGTGAACGAGCATGATTCGAACACAGGATCGTTAAAGCGAAAATGAATTTGGCGGGGTTTGTTGCAAAGTCCTTCATCGGCTCCTCATGAGAATGAACAGTTGTGCGAAAGGGCCGGCGATCGCCCTCCGCGGATTTATTATTTTAACAAGATCATTTTTTTGTGCAGATGGACGTCGTCGGCCGTCAGCCGGTAAACATACATACCGCTTGAGAGACTTTGGCCCGAGAACGGATACTCGTAATTTCCCGGGATCTGTCGCGCGTTCACGAGAGTCGCGACGTTCCGTCCTAAGAGATCATAGACCCTAAGCGTTACGTTCGCTGAATGGGAAAGTTGGTATCTGATCGTTGTCGAACCGTTGAATGGATTTGGGTAGTTCTGTTCGAGCGCATAGGCCGAAGGAGGAACTGCCGCGGCAGGATAGGTCAACTTAAGAATCCATCCGTCTGGGTCGAGAAGAACAGACGTCGGCATCGCAGGAAAGCGGACTGTAAAGGTCTGGCTCTGAGCGTTATTAAACACGCTGATCGTTGTGTCTTTCCCCGGCGAAAGAATTCGCACGTCGATCGGCATCGCAAAAAAATCCGGGTTAAGCCGGCCCGGGACCTGCGCAATACTCAAGGTCACCGCGGACGAATCTCCGCTGTTCTTCCAGTTCCACGAATACTGGTACACCGGATAGCCTTCTCCGTAGATCCATTCCTGGAAAAAATATCCAAGATCCTTTCCCGATACAGTCTCGCAAGCTGTCTGAAGATCTTTCGTCGTTGCGGTAGAATACTGCAGCGACGGCTGATTGGCATAGGCTCGGAGAGCGTTGAAGAAGACGGTGTCGCCGAGCACGTGCCGGAGCATGTGCAGCACGAACGCTCCTTTAGCGTAAACGAGTGCATAATTGAAGAGAGTTTGCGCGTTTGTCGTGTCGGGCTCTCCCACCGCTCCCTTTCCCGCTATTGCGTTGCCTTGAAGCAGATTGATAAAATCCCAATACGATGACGTCCCATATTCTTTTTCAAGATAGACTGCCGTACAGAATTCTGCAAAACCCTCGTGCAGCCAGAGGTCAGACCAGGTCCTGCACGTAATTCTGTCCCCGAACCATTGATGAGAAAGCTCGTGCGCGATGACCTGCTCGTCGAATGTCCCGATTGATGTCATGGTTTGATGTTCCATGCCACCGCTTGCGAATTCCGCGTGACCGTACTTTTCTTTGATGAAAGGATACAGTCCGAAGAGATTTGAGTAGATCGTGAGCATGTCAACAACCCGCGGGAGGGATTGAAGAGCGGCGGCGTAGTGTTCAGGCAGCACATAATTGCGTATTTCCATCGAATCGGTGCTGGAATACCGAAACCAATTCGAGAATTGAACGTAGTCGGTAAGCGCGATGGAAATAAGGTATGACGAAATGGGATAACGCTCTTTCCAATGGTACGTTGCTTTTCCGTCGGCCCGAAAAGTCGTTGAAACGAGAATCCCCTGGGACCCGACTTTATAAGCCGAATCGCACGACACAATGATGTCGACAGAATCGGCTTTGTCGCTCTGGCTGTTCTTGCATGGCCACCAGTCTCTGGCTCCGTACGGCTCGCTCAGCGTATACACCCACGGCACACCCGTGTGGGAATCGAATTCGAAACTCCCGAATCCGGTTGGCACCGGGACACCTTCATAGTAAACATCTGCCGAAATAATCTCGCCCGATTGATATGAATGATCAAGCGTGATGCTGAAGGAACTGCTCTGCTGCAGAAAAGGACAATCCTGTCCGTTAACCCGGACCGAATCTATGTGCATCGTGCTCATGAGGTCGAGCACGAGTAATTGTGAATTATCCTGACGGCAAATTCCGCCGATCGTGACATCGCCCTTGAGAAAATCCGGGCTTGTGGAGATGTCCAGATCAAGTGCATAGTACGTGACGTCGAACCAACTGCTCGCTGCCGACTCTGTCTGCAATTGTCCAAAAGCCGATTTCTCAAAATCAAATTTATTGCTTTCCTGCTGCTCGGGTTTTAACGCGAAATGAGGCTGGGCAAGAGCCGCCTGGCAAGATGCAAAAAGCAGGCACATACCTAATAGAGACCGTAACAATAACACATGCTCGGTTTTTTGCTCCCACGTCATTTCGAATCTCTGCCCGCTTTTTCTCACAAGAGGAATGTAAGCAAAGAAATTCACAGGAAAAAGGGGGAGTACCAATTTGGAAGTTTTCGGCCTTCTTCCCGGTGTTACCAGCTAATCACTACAATAGACTGCAGCCTTGACTTATGTTTCCGAATGACAGCCATTTGCCCAGAGGTCTGCTTTCCCAGAAGTCGGCTAAATTAACGAAGATATAGAGCCTTGATGTGCCTGACTGCTCAGTGTTGCTCCGAAGCGCCGGTTTTTCATGCCTGCCGATTATTTTTTTTGTATATTACTATACACCAACGAAGATGATCAATTAGGGAAAGCGATTCCTTGTTAAGTAAACTGTTAACCAAACTTAAGTCGGTCTTCCTTAAGGGAGACGGGCTTCAGGGCAATAAGCCCAAAGACATCTCACCTCCCCCTGCTCCGGCGACTAACGAAAAGAAACCCGCTGCTGATTCCCGTAGAAGGACTCTTCATCCGGAGCGTCCACGATCGGCTCCTCGGCCAAATCGAAAGAAGGAAACGCGCGAGGAGTACAGCGCACGCCATGCAAAGCGCGAGCCGCAGCAGATTTCGCCCGCTGCGCAGCGCGGTATTCCTGCTGAAGCGTGGGATAGTTCCGTTTTTGCTGTCCCGCCGCTAGAAGGGAAAAAAAGGTTCCAGGATTTTGACCTCCCTCCGGAAGTACTCCACGCGATCTATGACCTGAAATTTCAATACTGTACTCCGGTACAGGCAGAGACGCTTTCCAAAGCGCTCGCGGGCGACGATGTCACCGCCCAGGCGCAGACCGGAACGGGAAAGACCGCCGCGTTTCTTATTACAATTTTCAGCCATTTTCTTGCGCATCCCATCGAAAGCAAACGGCCGCTTGGTACGCCGCGCGCGTTGATTCTCGCCCCCACGCGTGAACTCGTCATGCAGATAGACAAAGACGCCCACGATCTTGGAGTGTACGTTCCGTGCCGCACGCTTCCTCTCTTTGGCGGAATAGACTATCTGAAGCAGCAGAAACAACTGCAGCAGGGACCGTGCGACGTGCTCGTGTGTACGCCGGGACGCTTGATCGACTTCAAGAAGAAGAAGCTCGTTGATCTGGGCAAAGTCGAGATCCTGATCCTCGACGAAGCCGACCGTATGCTGGACATGGGGTTCATTCCGGCTGTGAAATCGATCGTCCTGAGCACCCCGCCGAAATCGGAACGCCAGACAATGTTCTTTTCCGCAACGATCTCGTCCGACGTGAAACGGCTCGCAGAATCGTGGACGCGGCAAGCGTTCCAGGTGACGGTGAAACCCGATGAAATCGCAGTGGACAGCGTTGAACAGATCACGTACATCACGACGCGGGAAGAAAAGCCGACGCTGCTCTTCAACCTTATCATGCAAAAAAAACTCGAACGGGTTTTGATTTTCGCGAACCGCCGCGACGAAGCCCGCCGATTGAAAGAACAGCTCGAGGCCTACGGCATCAGCTGCGCGCTTCTTTCGGGGGACGTGGACCAAAAGCAGCGTATCAGCCGTCTGGAACGTTTTCGCGAGGGAAATATTCGCGTTCTTGTCGCTACGGATGTAGCGTCGCGGGGAATCCACGTCGAAGCGATCTCGCACGTCATCAATTATAATTTGCCGCTCGATGTGGAGGAATACGTTCATCGCATCGGGCGTACCGGCCGCGCAGGAGCGAGCGGTATCTCCATCAATTTTGCCGATGAAGAGGATTCGCATGAGCTTCCGAAGCTGGAGGAATTCCTCGGCAAAAAGATCGAATGCGTGTTTCCGGAAGAAGATCTGCTGACGCCGATACCCGAGAAGTACCCAAAGCACGGCCCGGTGCATCACGAGCGTAAAATTTCTTCTCGACCGCGGTATAATCCGCGAAGAAAGCGGTAGGCTTATGAGCTATCCGATTGCTTCAAACAATCGGATGGCGACAACATGCATCCCCCCAAAAGTATATTGAAGGAGCAAGGGTTATGAAGCGTCTAGCGTGTATTGTTCTCTTCGCGGCGGCATTTGTCGGCGCTGCTGCTCAGCCGGCAGCGGAAAAAATCGACACCGCAATGATCTCAAAAATACGTGCCGAAGGAATGAACAATTCCAGGATCATGGAAACGCTCAGCTATCTTTCGGACGTGTACGGTCCGAGATTGACTGGGTCTCCTGAATTCAAGGAAGCCGCAGACTGGGCAAAGAAGAAACTCGAAGAAATGGGTTTACAGAACGTAGCTTTCGAAACGTGGAAGTTCGGCAAAGGCTGGTCGATGAAGAATTTTTCCGCTGAGATGACCGAGCCCCGTGTCCTTCCTCTTATCGCTTACCCGAAAGCGTGGTCTCCTTCCACGAAAGGGACGGTGAGCGGTTATGCCGTATATCTGGACGCAAAAACGGACGATGACCTTCAGAAATACAAGGGAAAATTAAAAGGGGCGATTGTGCTCACGAACGAACCGCGTGATCTGAAGGCTCATTTTACCCCGGATGCCGACCGGTTGAGCGATGAGGATCTGTTGAAACTGGCTAACGCCGATATGCCGCGAGGACGCGCACGCGTTGGAAGGAGGGATACGGCGGCGTTTCGGATCCTCAGAGAACGCGCAGCAGAGGCAAGAAAGAGAATGGAATTCTGCCGGCAGGAAGGTGCGTCGGTGATCGTCGAAACATCTCAGGGAGATGACGGAACGCTCTTCGTTCAAGCGGCAACGGTGCCTCAATCTGCGAACGCGCCGGCGGGGAGGAGGATCAATCCATACGACGAAGATGCTCCAAAAATTCCCGTTCAGATTGTTGTTGCCTCAGAGCATTATAATCGCCTCGTACGGATGATCCAAAAAGGAAGCCGTGTCAAATTAGAAATTAATCTCGACGCCGAGTTCTATGACGATCAGCCGGGGACCAATATTGTCGGAGAAATTCCCGGTACGGACCTGAAGGATGAAGTGGTGATGATCGGCGGTCACTTCGATTCGTGGCACGGCGGAACCGGTGCGACGGACAATGGCACCGGCTCGGCCGTGTGCATGGAAGCGATGCGCATTCTGTCATCGCTCGGCGTGAAACCCCGGCGGACAATTCGTATCGCACTCTGGGGAGGAGAAGAAGAAGGACTCCTCGGATCCAAAGAATATGTTGCCCGGCATTTTGGCGAACGGGACACCGCTCAGGGAAGCACGTTCGGCGAGATCAAGAAGAAGCCGGAGTATGAAAAGTTTTATGCGTATTTCAATAACGACAACGGTACCGGCAAAGTGCGCGGGGTCTACATGCAGGGGAACGAAGCGACTCGTCAGATTTTCAGAGCGTGGCTTGGACCTTTCGCTGACGTGGATGCATCAACCCTGACGATAGAGAACACGGGCGGTACCGACCATATATCGTTCGATGCGATCGGACTTCCCGGATTTCAATTTCTGCAGGACAACATCGACTATGAAACCCGGACGCATCATTCCAACATGGACGTATACGACCGTGTCCAGGAAAATGACGTGAAACAGGCTTCGGTCATCATGGCAGCGTTTGCGTACGATGCGGCGATGCGCGATGGAAGTTTTCCCCATAAACCGGTTCCGCCCCCCAGCGTGCCAAGGGCACCGTTTTAAATCTCGAAACATCCGAAGAACCTCACGCAAAGACGCAAAGGTGCTAAGGTTCATTCGCGTGCATTTGTTGCGACGTGGCGTCTTTGCGTGAGATATTAGCTTTGGACTTTTCGGAAACTTCATTTTTTCCCATGAGAACAATCGTCGTTTTCAGCGGTGCCGGGCTCTCTGCGGAGAGCGGCATCCCGACATTCCGTGATTCCGGCGGCCTGTGGGAACAACACCGCGTCGAGGACGTCGCATCGCCGGAAGGATGGGAACGCGATAAACTCCTCGTCCTCAATTTTTACGAGCAGCGTTTTCTCCGCGGTATGCAGTGTCAACCCAATCCAGCCCACGATGCCATCGCGAGACTTAAATCCCGTTTCAACGTCGTGAACATCACGCAAAACATCGATACGCTTCTGGAGCGTGCGGGATCGACAAACGTATGGCACCTTCACGGAAGAATCGATTATCAAAAGTGCGAGCTTCATTATTCGATCCCTGCATACAGCGATTCCTCATATTTATGCGATTACCGGGCGCAGATCGTTTCTCCCACGAAACTGGGGGACAAATGCCCGAAGTGCGGCAGCCAGCTTCGACCCGACGTCGTCTGGTTTGGCGAGGCGGTCGACATGCGGCCTGAGTACCTGGATGAACTGGTGAAATCTGCGAATGTCTTTATCGGAGTCGGAACGTCCGCACAAGTCTATCCGGCAGCAAGCCTGCTTCCGCTTTTCAAAAAGACAAATCAAAAATTCTTTATCGATCCGCATCCGGCGTATGATATGCTCGACGGTTTCGAAGTTCTAAAAGGGACTGCAAGCGGGCAGCTCCCCCGTTTAGTAGTCAGGCTTTTGAGCGAAGACGATGCGCGGTAAAAGCAGCCGGTCATGGTTATGCAACCGTCAGACCTCTTGGACGAGAAATCGCAGCGAGTTGAAATAGCCCGTAAGGAGGGTCGAGAGGGTATCCGTCTGCTTCCTGATGCCCTGCCCTCTATTTTCTTATCTTGACTTTCAAAAGTTTTTCCTTAAATTTCAGTTCAAGGAGACCGAAACTGATCGAGAATTGTTAGAGATTAACAAGGTAATTGGCACAACGATGTTCCCGGAATACGGGACATTAATTCCTCTCTAACAATGACAACCGAATTTCATCCGCGAGAGGAGATTCGGTTTTTTTTATTTCTGAAGTGATACCATGAACCTCACGTCAAGAATATCCACGACAGTGATTGCGCTTTGTGTCGGTGCCGCCGCGGCCATTGCAGGCGACACGTATGTCGCAAAGTATGCCGGTGAATTTATGGCGATCGGCGTTGGCGGAAGGGCGCTCGGGCTTGGCGGCGCATACGTTGCTCTCGCCAACGATGTCACAGCCGGCTATTGGAACCCTGCCGGGCTTGCCCGCATCAACTATCCTGAATTCTCTTTGATGCACGACGAGCAGTTCGGGAGTCTTGAAAATTACGATTACGCCGCGGTGGCATTCCCCTACGGGTCGAACGATACCACCGCCTCAACCGTCGCCGACGAGGATGGGACGATGCGTCCGGTCGTAAATTACAAGGCTGCTGCATTCGGCATCAGCGTCATGCGTCTCGGCATCGACGGCATACCCGACACGCGCGCTTTGGATACCAACGGAGATGGAGTGTTCAACGACCTTGACGGAAGACCCGATTATTCCCAGGTTACGTTCTTCAATTCCGCAGATTGGGCGGTCTATTTCTCGTACGCAAAACAGTATTCGGAACATCTTTTCTACGGGGCGAACCTCAAGCTGATCCGTCGCGACATCGGGGATTATCATGCCACGGGTATCGGGTTTGACCTCGGCGGAATTTATCAGCCGACAGAAAATTTTTCTCTGGGAGCGAATTTTCAGGATATTACGACCACGCTCATTGCCTGGAACACCGGCACAAACGAGCTTATTTCACCGACGCTCAAAGTCGGCGGAGCGTATCTTTTTGAAGTCTTCGGCGGGCGCCTTGGCCCTTCGATCGATGCCGACATCATGTTTGAAGGGAGAAAGTATTCCGCGACCGCGTATCTCGGTCCGGTCAGCTTCGATCCGCACGGCGGGGTAGAGTTCGACTATAAGAAGACCGTTGCCCTACGCGTCGGTATGGACGAGACGAAGAATTTGACGCTCGGCGCCGGCGTCCATCTTCGCAAACTCGACATAGATTATGCCTTCGCTAAATTCAACGGTGAAGACCAGCTCGGAAATTCACACCGCATCTCGCTCCGTCTAATTATTCAGGAAGACAAGTATCGGCGAGGGGCTGAGTGACCGGACGATTGAGATCCGCGACTGACGGTCTCGAGTACATCGGTCTCTTCATTGTCATTACGCTTGCCTCCATCTTCCTTTATTCATGCTCGTCTCCCCGTGAAGCCGCACTCGTCCGCCCGTTGGCTCACTCCGACCGCCCCCCGGCCCACACCGAGAAATCGATCGCTCCCGCCGGGTGGACTTCGGTGCCGGATGGAGGAAGATTCTCGTCCGCAGATTTTTTTCTCGTCAAGAATGACGGCGGCGCCTCGATGATACTTACGGAACTGAGACCGGCGGTTTCGGCAAAAACGGCATTGTCGGTGGAGGATATTTGCATGCTTGGAAATATCTCGATGCAGAACAAACTTGGAACCGACGGCAGCGATCGGCGAATTCTGCGCCCTCCTTCGGCGATCGGCGATGGGAGGGAATTCTGCGTTTACGTCTATTCCGAGAATTCACTTCTCCGGCGTGTCGTGGTATTCCGGTCCAAATCAAAAATCTACGAACTGGAATTATGTCAGGACAGCGAAGCTCAAGCCATGTCGTCCGTGGTTGACGCTCAAATGGCGTTTATCAGATCAGTGATAAGGGCAGAATGAGGAGTTAAGGTATAATCCACCTTGAAAATCCAACAAGGAAGTGCTGGGTGTTGGGCAAGGTGGTGATTTGAACTGGAGTTGCTCTACTTTGTTTTCAGGATGAAGACACCATTCCATTCATCGGGCGGAGGAGAGTCGAGATAAACCTGGGACCGTTCGATGTACAACGAAGAGGGCGTATCGGTCGGGTCGATGGCGAGGGCTGCGTTAAACTTCTTGATCGCTTCCGTGAACTGCTTGCGCCTGTACAATTCGAGTCCGGTGAGATATTGTTCGACTGCTGAAAGCTTTGTTTGGGGCACGCCGTTTTCCTTCTTCCCGAGAAGTTCGAACACCTTGATCGGCATCGTCTTTCCTTTTACGACAAGCAGGTCCAATTCACGGAAGGCAAAAAAGTCTTTCACCAATTCCTGCGTTCGTTCGCTCGCCATGATGTAGGTTCCGTACTCTTTGTTTGCCCCTTCAAGCCTCGACCCGAGGTTGACGCTGTCGCCGATGACCGTATAATCGAATTTCCCAAATCCGCCCATGTTGCCGACGACCATTTGCCCGGTATTCAGGCCGATGCGGACGTGGACGTCAGGTTTTCCTTCGGATCTCCATTTTGCTCTGATGTCGACCAACTTTTCCTGCATCTCCAGCGCTGCGTTGCAAGCATGAAGCGCATTATTATCGAGTTCAACAGGCGCTCCCCAGAACGCCATGACGGCGTCCCCTTCGTATTTGTCGAGTGTGCCGTCATGCTTGAAAACAATTTCCGTCATCGCGCTCAGGTATTCGTTCAGGACAAGCACAAGTTCTTCCGGCGGTAATTTTTCCGAGAATGTGGTAAATCCTGCGATATCGCTGAAGAAAACGGTGAGTTCTTTTCGTTCGCCGCCGAGCTTTAACTTTTCTGGATGGGCGATCAATTCGTTGACGACGTGGGGGTTCAGGTATTGGCTGAACATCCCCTTGATCATCACTTTTTGTTTCCGTTCCGTGAGGTACTGATAGACGGCACTGCCGACATAATTTGCGAAAACGGCAGCAATCGGCGGAACGACAGGGATGAGAAGATTATGCATCGCAAACGCGTAATCTGCCAGCGAAAGAATCGCGTACACCTCGCCGCCGATAAACAGCAGCGCGATGACTTCGAAAATGAATTCTCTTTTCGACTTGATTTGTTTTAGTGCAGAGACGGCGAGAAAACTAACGAGAGAAAGCGCGAGCGTGTACAATAATTCGACCCACAGAGCAGGCCGGACGATGAAGTTCCGGTGAATCAGCGTTTGCAGCGCATTGGCATGAATCTCGACGCCGTACATCAAATTATTGTCGGGATTGCCGGCAGGGGCGATCGAAACGGGGAAAATATCTTTCGATTCCGGAAAGGTAGGACCGATCAGGACGATCTTGTCCTTGAAAATTCCCGACTGAAGAAGTCCGTAATCGGGGTCGTCGAATGTGTTGATCTGTGTGTGAAGCC
>Ga0265336_10000617_pt1 | contig 19610 bp, 23 predicted proteins | sample 42119metaG_FD_193583 | JGI IMG/M metagenome (GOLD analysis project Ga0265336, IMG submission 193583) | Rhizosphere microbial communities from Carex aquatilis grown in University of Washington, Seatle, WA, United States - 4-21-19 metaG | ecosystem: Host-associated > Plants > Roots > Rhizosphere...
AAAAAGATCTTGGCAAAATCCGGGTAATATTTTTTTTGGTTGGCGGCGATAGAACAGATGAAAAGATCCTCGCCGGCGTGTTTCTTAAAAAGATTTTCCAGCACTTTTTCGTCAAAAACTCGCTCGTGCGCCTCGTACCATTCCAGCGTTGGGTGGGCGGGGTAGGCAGCTTTTTCACCGGTTTTCTTATTGACGTGATAGCTAAAGCCGACCTCGGTGTCATAGGCCGCGTAACCGCGTTGGCGCAGCTCGCGCGCCACGGACGATTTACCACTACCAGCCACTCCGGTGATTAAAAATCTTTTATTCATTTTATATTCTCCAGAATCGCGGCAACCACTTTCTCGATTGGCTGGGCCCCGCTAATTAGAATCGCTCCGGGGATCCGATGATAATTTACAAAGTTTTTATTCCAGCCCAGTACCATTTTAAGTTCAGATGACCCATTTTCCCAGCGTCCAGGCTCTCGTGCCTGTAAACGTTCCCGCATAGTCTCATCGTCTATATGAAGAACGAATTTTTTATCGAATAAGTCCATAAAGTCATACATATTATCGGCTCCGCCTACCAAAAAAACCTCGTCAGCTCCGTTGCTGCGCAATAGCCTAGGAAGCTTTACGGAATCCCATATCCATTTGTTCTCATCTAACCATTTCTGAGTAAACGGAGGATTGGAATTGATTCTTTCCCCTGTTTTTCGATTAACCCAGTAACTTAGTCCAGGTTCCGAGTCAGCCTCAATAACGTAATATCCCATTCTTTCCAATTCTTCTCCAGCGGTGCTTTGTCCGCTGCCGTTCATCCCATAGATAAGGTATTTTTTCACTGGCCGGCCTTTATTAGCTCTAGTTCTTGCTGCTGGAGTTTGGCGATGATGTCGTCTATGTCGCCGGCCAAGGCGCCGGGCAGGTTGCTGCGTGAATAATTAATGCGGTGGTCAGTAATGCGGTCTTGCGGGAAATTATAAGTGCGGATTTTTTCAGAGCGGTCGCCGCTGCCAATGAGTTTGCGGCGGGCGTCACCCAGCGTTTTTTGCTCTTCCTCTATCTTAGCCGCCAGCAATCGGGCGCGCAGCACGCTCATGGCTTTTTCGCGGTTTTTGATCTGGCTTTTCTCGTCTTGTTGCGATACCACCAAGCCCGTGGGCAGGTGGGTTATACGCACTGCTGAATCGGTAGTGTTAACCGATTGTCCGCCCGGGCCGCTGCTGCGGAAAATATCAATCCTAAGATCCTCGGGCTTTATTTCTATGTCTGACTCCTCGGCCTCGGGCAAAACCGCCACGGTAACGGTACTGGTGTGGATTCGGCCTTGGCTCTCGGTGGTGGGGATGCGCTGCACGCGGTGCACGCCAGCTTCAAACTTCAAAGCCTTGTAGGCGCTGGGCCCGTGGACTTCAAAAACAATTTCTTTAAAGCCGCCGGCCTCGGAAGGGCTTTCGCTGACCAGTTCGATTTTATAGCCATGGGTTTCGCACCAGCGGCTATACATTCTGTAGAGCTCGCCGGCAAACAGGCTGGCCTCGTCGCCGCCGGCAGCCGCCCGGATTTCTATGATCGCTTCGCGCTCGTCATTAGGGTCTTTGGGCAGCAGCGCTTCGTTAAGCTCGGCCTCAACTTTTTCCATTTTTGTGCCGAGTTCTTCAACCTCGGTTTTGGCTAGCTCTGCCAGCTCGGCGTCATTAATCTCGGTCATAGCTTTGGCCTCGGCTAATTTGCTGGTCAGGTTATTCTTTTCATCAAAAAGGCTAGTGACTTTCTCTAGCTCAGAAGCTCGCCGGGCTAGAGCCGGGTATTCTTTGGACGCGTAAATATCCGGCGCCTGCAATTTTTCCTGCAGTGTCTGGTATTCCTCGCGCAAATTTTCCTCTTTATGCTGCATAAGCTTCCTTTTAAGTGTATAAAAAAACTTCCCTAAAACCTAAGCGGCCGGGGAAGTTTTTTGTGATCTCTAGTTATTCTTGGGCGGTTTTGACGGTTTTAGCCTCGCCGAGTTTTTGGGCTTCTTTTTGGCTTTTCTTGGCTTTGGGTTTGCCGGCGGCGACTTTGGCTTCTCTGGCTAGCTTGCCGGCTTGTTGGCGGGCCTTGAATTTATCTACCCGGCCCTCGATGTCTACCAGTTTTTCCTGGCCGGTAAAGAAGGGGTGCGAGCTGGAAGAAATGTGGACTTTAACCAATGGGTATTCCACGCCGTCCAGGGTGATGGTTTCTTCGGAGGCAGCCGTAGAGCGGCTAACAAAAGTCGTGTTGTCGTTGCTGTCCTGAAAGACAACCGGCCGGTAATTCTGTGGGTGGATATCCTTTTTCATGTCCGGATTAGTATAACTTTTTTACTCTGTTAGGTCAACTACGGTGCGGGAGTGTTGCAAAAAGTTGGCAACAGGGGTACAATTGGCCTACAACAATTAAGCAGTGAGGTGATTGAATCCTCCTGGTTAAATCCGTGCAGGACTAACCGGGCAGAACCTTGCGAAGAGAAAGGATTTTACATGGCTACAGACGTAGACATTAAACAACTATTAGAAGCCGGTGCCCACTTTGGCCACCAAAGCAGCCGCTGGCACCCCAAAATGGCGCCCTACATTCACAGCAAGCGCGAGGGCAACCACATTATTGACCTAACCAAGACGGTTGAGGCGCTGGATAAAGCGCTGGCTTTCTTAAATGAAACCGCCGCCGCCGGCAAGCAAATCCTACTGGTCAGCACTAAGCGCCAGGCCAAGGACAAAGTCAAAGAGGTGGCCATCGCTACCGGTATGCCATATGTCACCGAGCGCTGGTTGGGCGGCATGCTGACCAACACCGTCACTATTGGCGGGCGCATCAAGCATCTCAAAGACATAGAAGCCCGCATGGCCAACGGCGAGCTGGCAGCCCGCTATTCCAAACTGGAAGTCCAGCGTTTTGCCGAGGAAATTGAGGCTATGAACCACCTGTACGGCGGCATCAAAGAAATGGCCGCTAAGCTGGGTGCGGTGTTTGTGGTAGATGTGCTAAACGATGACATTGCCGTCAAAGAAGCCCGCAAACTGGGCGTACCAATCGTGGCACTGATAGACACCAACGCCGACCCGGGCGTGGCCGATTACCCGATTCCGTGCAACGACGATGCCACCAAAACTATCAATTTGATTATGGATTACGTGCAAAGCGCGATAGAAGCGGGTAAGGGTAAAGCCAAAAAGCCGGTTGATAAAACTGAAGAAGAACCGGCAAAAGCCGAACCTAAAACCAGAAAAGCCGAGCCTAAAGCAGAAACAGCTGATAAGGTCGAGGCCGCGCCTGCAGAGGCAAAAACCGAAGTAGTGAAAGAGGAGGCCTAAAATGGCAGATATTTCAATAGAAGACATTAAAAAACTGCGCCAGCAAACCGGCGCCGGCATTACCGATGCCAAAAAAGCCCTGGTAGATTCCGGCGGGGATTTTGACAAGGCGCTGGCGGCCATGCGCCAAAAAGGTTTTGATAAAGCCATCAAACGGGCGGGCAGGGAGGCCGGCGCCGGATTGATCGGCAGCTACAGCCACGATGGCCGCATCGGCGTGTTGGTAGAAGTTAATTGCGAGACCGACTTTGTGGCCAAAACCGATGAATTTAAAGAGTTGGTCAAGGATTTAACCTTGCATATTGCTGCCAGCGACCCAAAGAACGTGGCCGAACTGTTGGAACAGCCGTTTGTTAAGAACCCCGATGTTACGGTGGGCGACTACGTCAAAGAGCACATCGCCAAATTGGGCGAAAACATCGTAGTGCGGCGTTTTTCACGCTTCGCCCTCGGCGAAAAAGAATAATTACTTAACTTGTTAAGTAATTTTAGGGTATGAAAATAGCGGCAGCGCGCCGCGAGCAAATTAATGCTACTAAAGCGGCGCACATGCCGCTGTGGGGTGAGCGCAAAGGAGCGCGCTCAACCCCGCTTCCTTTGGAGGTCCTCACGGGTCAAAGAACCCTATGCCTTTGATTCTTCTGAATCTTGCGATTCTCCTTACGCCGGCGATCGTTTTGTTGATGGTCGCCCAGAGGAGAATTACAACCACAAAGCCCCACGCCACGATGTGAATAACCTCACGCCACATCCTGCATTCCTTCCGTTAGGCAAGGTTGCGTGTGACCCAGCCCAGGCCGGCTGCACATGCCAGCAGCCCAAGCCCGACAACCTTGTCGTGCCAGCTTTTGTCCAGCACGGCACCTCCGCCAGTGAGCCCGAAGGCCGCCGCCGCGTAGCCCGTTACAATCTGTGCAACTATCATCTCGCTCCTTCAGTAGCTTTTCAACCACCCGGAAGATGCTTTAGCGCGCCATATAGCACGAAGACCGCTAGAACTATCGCGGTCCACTTGCCGATACGAGCACGATGACGGCTTTCGTCGGAAAGATTCGGCTGCTTGGCGCGGCGGTGTCCATAGATTGCCGCGGCTGCGAATGCCGCGCCCAACGCCAGCGCGAACCAGGTTGCGCCATCTGTCATGACAACCTCAATGCGCGGCGCCAGCGCCAGTAGAACCACGCCTGCGCGGGGAAAACCCACCATCCAAGCCCGGAGACCGGATGAAGGCCCGTGTAGCAGACAAGCCACACTGCCCCAAGGGCTATGCCCGCTGCAAAGAGATGGTACTGAAGGTTGGCAAGGGTCACATTTCCTCCTTGTCCAGGTGCGGGCCGACGGGCCCGCACGTTTGGCCTGTCAACCGATTGGCAGATTATAACACTTAAGCTATTATTTATCAACAGGGGCGCGGGCTGTTATATAATTAGCTCATGAATCCAAACCAAGTATTGCAGGAAACCAAAACCAAACTGGCGGCCGCCACCGAGCATTTTAAGCAGGAAATCGGCAGAATCCGCACCGGCCGTGCCCATCCGGGCATGCTGGACGCCGTGATGGTAGAAGTTTACGGCCAACCTATGATGCTAAAGGCGGTGGCCGGCATCAGCGCGCCGGAGGCGCAGCTGCTGCAAATCACGCCCTTTGACCCGACCAACCTTAAGGCCATTTCCGACGCTATCCGCGATAATCAATCCTTGGGTTTAACGCCAATGGACGATGGCCGCGTGGTGCGCATCAGCATCCCGCCGCTAACTGCCGAAACCCGACAACAAATGGCCAAAATTTTGGGCCAAAAAGTAGAAGACTGTATGATAACCGTCCGCAATCTCCGCCACGAAGCTATCAAGCAGGCTGAACAGGCCGAAAAAGACCGACAAATCGGCAAAGACGAGCGCTTTAACTTTGAAAAACAGATAGACGAGCTGTTGGCCAAGCAAAAAGCCGACGTTGAGGCGCTGGCCAGAACCAAAGAGAGCGAAATCCTGACAGTTTAGGCTGTTATACTTAAAAACATATGCAGATTGTGTTGTTCGCGCTGGCGATCATATTGTTTATAGTCCTGGTAATCGTACATGAGTGGGGGCATTATATCGCCGCCAAGCGTAATGGCGTGGATATTGAAGAGTTTGGCTTGGGCATTCCGCCGCGAGCGTGGGGTAAAAAACTTAAAAATGGCATGCTGCTAAGTGTCAATTGGCTACCGCTGGGCGGCTTCGTAAAGCTTAAAGGCGAACACGATTCGGATACTCGCAAGGGAGCGTTTGGCGCCGCCAGTCTGCGCGGCAAAACTAAAATCATGCTAGCCGGAGTATTTATGAATCTGATTGTTGGGTTGGTGCTGCTGACCATCTTGGCGCTGACCGGCATGCCCAAATTGCTGGACAAGAACTACGGCGCCCCGGCCGACCAGTTTACGGTGGCCAGTGACACTAAAATTGCCAAACAGGAGGTGTTAATTGGCTCTGTGCAAACCGGCTCACCGGCCGCCAGCCTAAAATTTGGCAGCAGCGACATTATAGAGAGTGTTGGTATTGGCGGCAATGTGCGCCAGGTCAGATCAATCCAGGATTTACAGGGTGCAACCAATGTCTTTGCCGGCAAAATAGTGACAATAACCTATAAACATAACAGTAAAACGCTTAGTAAAAACGTGCGGCTACGCGGCAAAGCAGAGGTGCAAGCCAGCATTAAGACCAATAACCCCAAAGGCTATCTGGGCGTCAGCCCGGTGTTGCTGCAAATCCGCCGTAGCACCTGGAGCGCACCGGTGGTTGCCGTAGGCTTTAGCGGCCAGCTGGGTTGGCTAACGCTGCAAGGGCTGGGACACGCTCTGGGCGGGCTTGGCTCTACCATCGCCGGTATTTTTACCGGCAACCACGCGGCGCGCGAAAACGGCCAGACGCAGGCCAGCTCTCAGGTCGGCGGCCCGGTGGCCATCGGTGCAATTCTGTGGGGCTACAGTTACTTGGGCATCAGCTTTGTGTTGATGATTATTGCCGTAATATCACTACTTCTGGCGCTTATGAACGTGCTACCCGTTCCGGCACTGGACGGTGGTCGCCTGTTTATGATTTTGATCTCACGCCGTATTTTCAAGCGTCCGCTGAGCCAACCGGTAGAGGAGAGAGCGGTAGCCGCCAGCATGACTGCCTTGCTCTTTCTGATTATTCTTATAACCGTCGTAGATGTTAAACGCATTTTCTAAAAAACAGGGAACAAGAAACAGGGAACAAGAAAAAGGTTTTTCTATTTCCCAGTCCCTAACTCCTAGTTCCTCTCGCAAAGCGAGCTTTGGGTCGCCGTGGCAGGTCATTCTAAATGTTTTTATCATTTTTATTGCCAGTCAGGCGGTGGCGGTGTTTTTCGTGGAGCTTTTACTCGGTTTGCTGCATCCGCACGCCAACCTCAGTAGCGTACTGGACCAATCGGCCCCAGGACAGTTTTTCTATATCCTGATTGCCGAGGGGCTGGCGATTTTACTGGTTCTGGCTGTTCTAAAACGCCGCGGTTTAAGCCTGGCGGCCATCGGCCTGGGGCGCAAGCCGGTTTGGCGCGACCTAAAGAAAGCCGCCATTGGCTTTATAATCTTTTATGGCCTGCTTATTTTGGCCACCGTAGTCATATCGGCACTGTTTCCCGACTTTAACACCAACCAGACCCAAGACGTGGGGTTTAACTCCTTAAATTCAACCATAGACGGAGTTTTGGCTTTTGCGGCTTTGGTGATTTTACCACCGCTGGGCGAAGAAACCCTGGTGCGCGGTTATTTATACTCCGGCTTACGTACCCGCTGGAAATTCGTGCCAGCCATGCTGGTCACCAGCCTGTTTTTTGGCCTGGCGCACCTGCAACTGGGCAACGGCGCGGCGGCACTGTGGGCCGCCGGCCTGGACACTTTTGTGCTGTCACTGGTGCTGGTTTATCTGCGCGAAACCACCGGCGCGCTGTACGCCGGCATGTTGGTCCACTCTTTAAATAACGTCGTGGCCTTCAGTGTCCACTTTCACGGAATAATCTTTTAGCTTAGAATAAAGTGTAATCATGAGACGCTCACAGCTATTCATCAAAACTCGCAAAGAGGCACCGGCCGACGAAACAGCCAAAAACGCCCAACTACTGATGCGTGCCGGCTATATCCACAAAGAAATGGCCGGGGTTTACAGCTATTTACCTTTGGGAATGCGCGTGATTGAGAACATCAAACAGATTGTGCGCGAGGAAATGGACGCCATTGGCGGCGAAGAACTGCTGCTTAGTACGCTGCAACACCCGATGCTTTGGAAATCTACCGACCGCTGGGATGACGCCAAAGTTGATGTCTGGTTCAAGGCCGCCCTGGGTGATGATACGGAGGTCGGCTTTGGCTGGAGCCACGAAGAGCCCATGACCCGCCTGATGACCCAGTTTGTAAACTCCTATAAAGATTTGCCGGTTTATGCTTACCAATTCCAGACCAAGCTGCGCCGCGAACTGCGCGCCAAATCCGGCCTGCTGCGCGGCCGCGAATTTATCATGAAGGACCTCTATTCATTTACTGCTAACAGGGAAGAACACGATAAATTCTACGCGCTGGTAGAGCAGGCCTATATGAAAGTCTACAAGCGCCTGGGCCTCGGCGACATTACCTACAAAACCATGGCCAGCGGCGGTCCCTTTAGCAAATTCAGCCACGAATTCCAAACCATCGCGGATATTGGCGAAGACACCATATTTTTGAGTGAGACCAAAAAATTGGCCGTTAATCAGGAAGTTTTAAGCGACGAAGTCTTAAATGAACTAGGTTTAAACCGCGCCGAGTTAATTGAGAAAAAGGCCGTAGAAGTTGGCAACATCTTCACTTTTGGCTCGCGCTACTCCGAACCGCTCGGCCTGTTCTTTACAGATGAAAAGGGCATACAGCAACCGGTTTTCGCCGGCAGCTATGGCATCGGTATCAGCCGTTTAATGGGCCTACTGGCCGAGCTGTTTGCCGACACCAAAGGTCTGGTCTGGCCGGCGGCTGTCGCGCCGTTTGCCGTCTGCTTGGTGCGCCTGGGTGACGACCCGGCAGTAACAGAGGCCGCCGACCAGCTTTATGGCCAGTTGACAGCCCGCAACATTGGAGTAATATATGATGATCGTGACGAACGCGCGGGCGAAAAGCTCAATGACGCCGACCTCATGGGGGCACCCGTCCGAATCGTCGTAAGTGCCAAGACTGTCGCCGATAACACTTACGAACTCAAGCAACGCAACCAAGATAACATCGAAAACGTAGCTAAAGACAGCCTGGATAGAGTGCTGGCCAACATCCTCGCCGGTTGATATAATCTCCCAAACCCAGGCAGGCAAATAACGTAAAGTAAAAGGCATTTCGCAGTGAAGAAATTGTTCCATCTAACACAGACAGGTATAGACGAGCTCAAAGCCGAGCTTGCTAACTTGGTGTCCCAGCGTCCGGCTGTCGCCGAGCGTATTAAGTACGCCCGCGAACTGGGGGATTTATCCGAGAACGCCGAATACCAGACCGCCCGTGAGGAGCAAGACCGCCTAGAGACCCGCATCAGCGAAGTCAACCATATCTTAAAGAATGTCCAGACTATTAAAAAGCCCAAAAGCAACGGCGAGGTTAAGCTCGGTTCTACCGTCAAGCTAAAAGACGGTGTTACCCAGACCTTCCAAGTAGTCGGCACCATAGAGGCTGACCCCCTGAACGGCAAAGTCAGCGACGAATCACCGATTGGCAAAGCCTTGCTGGGCAAAAAAGTCGGCGATAAGCTAGAGCTTAAGACCCCCACCGAAACCGCTATCTACAAAATCATCTCCATCAGCTAGTTCTATCGTCTATAATCTATCATATGCAGTGGCTTAATAAAGTGGTGGATGAGATTGCGGCCAAACACCCCGATGGAGAAGTGGTGATTGAATCTGGCGTTTCGCCGTCTGGTACCTATCACGTTGGCACTTTGCGCGAGGTGCTGACCTGCGACGCCGTTTTACTGGAGCTTAAACGCCGTGGCCGCCAGGCTCGTCATGTCCACTACGTGGACGACCTTGACGTCTTCCGCAAAGTGCCAAATAACGTGCCGCCGGAATTTGATAAACACCTTGGCAAGCCTCTTTGCGACGTGCCGGCGCCAGACGGCTCCAGCCAAAGCTATGCCGATTATTTCTTAAACGACTTTCTTACAGCAGCCAAAAAGTTGCACATGGACATGGATGTCATCCGTAGCCACGAAAAATATCGTGCCGGTAACATGACGGATGTGGTAGAAATCGCTCTGGAAAACGTCGCCAAAATCCGCGAAGCCATAGAGGAGATTTCTGGCCGCCAGCTGGAAAAGGACTGGGCGCCTATCCAGGTCATGGAGGGGGGCTATCTCAAAAATCGCCGTTTTGTATCAATAGACAAGGCCGCCAAGGCCGTAACTTACTTGGATGCCGAAGATAAAGAACAGGCCACCAGCTACGCCAAAGGCGAGGTAAAACTCAACTGGCGGGTAGACTGGCCGGCTCGTTGGTGGCAGTTGGGCATCCAGGTGGAGCCGTTTGGCCGCGACCACGCCACCAAAGGTGGCAGCTATGATACTGGTGCCGAAATAGTCAAAGAGGTTTTTGGCGGCCAAGCGCCGTACCCGGTGCCCTACAATTTTATAAATCTTGCCGGCGAAACCAAAAAAATGAGCAAAAGTACCGGCGAAATTATTGCCATCTCGGACTTTACCAAAGTTATGCCGGCTGAAGTTGTACGCTACTTTACCCTGCGCTACGCGCCAGAAAAACTACTGTTTTTTGACCCCGAAGAGGGCGTGGTCAAACTAATAGACGATTATGCCGCGCTGCTGGCCAGGCAGAGAAGCGATGATGACCAGCAAACGATAGACATTTGTAGTGTGGGCACAGATACTACCGTTAGCTCAGTGCCGTTTTCGCATCTGGTGGCCAGCTACCAAGCGGCGCTTAAAGACCCGACTAAAACGCTGGAAATTATCAGCCGCACCGAGCACGGCGGCACCGTCGGAAAGCAGCAAGAAATTATCAAAAAAGAGCTGGCATTTATTGGCGAATGGCTCAAAAAATGGGCGCCGGAAGAGGTTAAGTTTGAATTGGCCGAAAAAGTAGACGCCGGCCGATTTACGGATGAGCAAAAAGCATTTTTAGCCCGGTTGGCTGATAAAATTGCCGGCGCGCCGGCTGATGCCGACGGCGAATGGTTCCATAAAGCCATCTACGAACTTAAAGAGGCTGGTAACCTTATGCCCGAACAAGTTTTTGCACCACTTTATCAGGCGCTCATCGGCAAAAACTCCGGCCCGCGCGCCGGTTGGTTTCTCAGCATATTGCCCCGTGACTGGCTGCTTAAGCGCCTAAGACTTGAAGTATAATAGGGTCTAAATGGACTCAATGATACATACCGATGGGTTGACCAAAAAATATGGTGATTTTGCAGCTCTTGACCATCTTGATTTGGACGTCCAAAAGGGTGAGATTCTTGGCTATTTAGGGCCTAATGGCGCCGGCAAGACTACAACTATCCGCTTGCTGCTGGGGCTAATAAAACCAACCGGCGGCCAAGCGCATATCTTTGGCCTGGACAGCCAGAAAGACAAAATCAAAATCCATAAAAGGCTGGCTTACGTGCCGGGTGAAGCAGCTTTGTGGCCAAACCTGACCGGCGAAGAAACATTTTATCTGCTGGGCAAGATTCACGGCCAGATGGATGTTGGCTATCTTAAAGAGCTCACCAAGAGATTCAACTTTGAACCCAAGAAAAAGGTCCGGACTTATTCCAAGGGCAACCGCCAAAAAATCAATCTTATAGCCGCACTGTCTACCCGCGCGGAATTACTGATAATGGACGAGCCTACCAGTGGCCTTGACCCGATAATGGAGCAGGCGTTTAAGGAATGCGCTTTGGAAGCAAAAGCCAACGGCCAAACCATCTTTTTGTCATCGCACGTCTTAGAAGAAGTAGAGGCACTTTGCGACCGTCTGGCGATATTGCGTTCTGGCAAACTAGTTGAGTTCGGTACCCTGGAGGAGATGCGTCATCTGTCAGCCGTAACAGTCACCGCGACTTTTGCCGGCCACCCGCCAAAACTTAATCATCTTAAGGATGTTAAGAATATCCACACAACCGGCCATCAGGTAACCTGCCAGGTCCAGGGCGACATCGCTCCACTGCTGGCGATTTTGTCAGCTGCCAAACCCCAAACCTTGCTCAGCCGTGAACCTTCGCTAGAAGAACTTTTCTTATCGCTTTACGGCGAAGAGAAAATAAATCGTGCCAAGGGTTAACGATGATTGCGGTAGCAACTGCTAATCACTTTAAGCGCTTCCGCTGGCCGAAACTTGTGGTCTCGCGGTTTACAGCCACGCGTTCCAACCGTAGTGCCGCAATCTGGGGTTATGTTTTCGCAGCTTCATCTGCCAGCTCAATCATCGGCTATGTCAGCCTATACAAAACGCCGGCGGCACGTGAGCAATTAGTCCACACCCTGGGTAGTAATAGTGGAATCAACGCTCTTTTAGGCATGCCGCACCGAATAGACACTGTTGGCGGCTTCACTGCTTGGCGCACACTGGGCATAGCAATGATAATCGGCTCTATCTGGGGGCTTTTACTCTCGACTAAGACCTTTAGGGGCGAAGAAGAAAGCGGGCGTTGGGAAATGTTTCTCACCGGCCAAACCACAGCTCGCAAAGGAGCGGCTAATGCATTGATTGGTCTGCTGGCAGCTTTGGGTGTCCTTTTTATCATTACCTCAGCGGCAACGTTTGCCGCCGGCCAGACACACCATTTGCATTTCACTCTGTCCGAAAGTTGTTTTTTTGGCCTGGCTCTGGCCGCTACTGCCGCTGAATTCATGGCCGTTGGCGCTCTGACCAGCCAATTAGCCCCCATCCGCCGCCGGGCATCAATGTATGCCGCCTTGGTGTTTGGTGTCAGCTTCCTGGCCCGGGCGGCGTCTGACGCCAGCAGTAGCCTGGGCTGGCTGATAAATCTGTCACCGCTTGGCTGGATAGAGAAATTACACCCACTAAGAGATAGTTCGCCCATCTGGTTAGTCCCGATAGCCATCTTCTGCTTGGTTTTCAGCCTGGCAGCGGTCTACTTAGCGGGAAGGCGTGACTTGGGCGCCAGCTTGCTGGCAGACAAAGATACGGCCAAAGCCCGCCGCCGACTCTTGGGCAGTCCTCTGGGCCTGGCATTCAGGCTGGAAAAAAATACTGTGATTGGTTGGACTTTGGGAGCGGCTTTTGTCGGTCTAGCATACGGTTATATCGCTAAATCAGCTACCCAGATAATCAAAGATTCGGCTGGGGCAGGCAAGGTGGTCAGCAAAATAGCCGGCGAGGCTCAGCTCGCCGGCGCAAAGACTTTTCTTGGGATTTTGTTCCTGCTAGCAACAATCTTGATTATGGCCGAAGCGACCAGCTTGGTGGGGTCGATGCGCAACGAAGAGTCACAGGGCTATTTGGATAATTTTCTGGTCCGCCAAACATCACGGCTGCGCTGGCTCAGTGGCCGGTTGGGCGTAATCTACATTGCCTTGACCTTCTCGGTTATTGCCGCGGCAGTTTTTGGCTGGCTGGGCGAGGCTAGCCAACACACCGGTGTGAGCTTCCACGAGATGTTTACGGCTGGCTTAAACATTTTACCGGCAGAGATTTTTATCGCCGGAATTGGAATTCTGACCTTTGGTTTTAAGCCCCGGCTGACATCTTCAGTCATGTACGGCGCGATTGCCTGGTCATTCTTGCTGGAAATGGTTGGCTCCGCTATTAACCTGAACCATTACATTTTAGACACCTCGATTATCCATCACATCGCCTTAGCTCCAGCGGTATCACCAAACTGGACAACAGGCAAAATATATATAGCCGCCGGCGTCATTATGATGTTGCTAGGTTCAGCAAGATTTAATAGCAGGGACCTACAAAATGAGTAAGAAGAAAACAATTGTCATCTGTTGCAGCGGTTCGTTCTACAGGCATGCGAATGAAGTGGCTGATCAGTTAGAACTAAGCGGTTATAGTGCAGAGGTGCCGATGACTGCTGAGGACATGAAAAAAAGCGGCGATTATAATATAGAGGCCGTAAAGAGTTGGTATGGTAACCCTGATGATTTCCATGTTAAGACAGGCAAAATGCGCGGCCATTTTGACAAGGTGGCCGCCGGCGACGCCATTTTAGTAATTAACGACACAAAAAACGGCCAAGAAAGTTATATTGGCCCAAACGCTCTTATGGAGATCGGTTTGGCTTTTTACTTGAACAAACCGATTTATATCTTGAATAAAGTCCCCAAGCTCGACAAAATTCCCAAACTGGCCTCGGTGTACGAGGAAATTTATGGATTGGGCGCCAAATTTCTGGACGGCGATCTTGCTAAAATAAAACTATGAAAAAAGAAACAGCAATCTTTGGGGCAGGATGTTTTTGGGGCGGCCAGTTTTACTTTGATGAAGTCCCGGGTGTGCTAGAAACAGAGGTGGGATATATCGGCGGCCACGTGGATAACCCAAGTTACGAGCTGGTGTGCACGCATACTACCGGCCACGCCGAAGCCACCAAAATCGTCTACGACCCGGCTAAAATCAGCTACACAACCCTACTGAAGCATTTCTTTCGGATGCATGACCCGACACAGCTGAACCGGCAGGGTCCAGATGTGGGCGATAGCTACCGCAGCGCCATTTTTTATCTGGACGAGGGCCAAAAGGCGGCCGCCCAAAAAATGATAAACGAGCTCAATAAAACCCAGTTCAACGGCAAAATCGTCACGACGCTAGAAAAAGCCGGTAAATTTTGGCCGGCCGAAGCTTATCACCAAAAGTACTCGCAGCGAACCGGCATGGGCATCTGTCACGTGCCATACGCCCCGGTCTAAACGAACTATTAGCTGGCCACTAAAAAGGCTTGGACGGTGGCGGTAGTAATGGCTGCAAAAATTTGATGGCCTTCGGTGTTGTCGTAATCGCCGTCGTCATCCATCTTGGTAAAAATCACCAGCACGTAAGGATGCTTGCCGTTATCGATGATGGCTGCATCGTGCACCCGGTCGTCCAAAAAGCCGATTTTATGGTAGACCTTTACGCCCGTAGGTACCGAGGCTACGATGTAGCCGTCGTAGTTGGCGTCGTGCATGTAGGTCATCAACAACTTGGTGTCGGCCGTATTCAAAAGCTCGTTTTTGTAAAGTTTGCCCAGCAGTAAGGAGATATCGGACGCCGTTAGGGTGTTTTGGTCAGAGTCGTAACTGGTCAGACCGATTTGCTGGGCGTAAGCTAATAGGCCGTCGTGGGTCAGCAAATCGTTGAGGTTGGCCCAGGCGTCGTCGTCGCTGACTTCGATAAGCTGTTGCAGTTCATATTGCGCCGTATAGCCGCCAACGTCTTCCGAAAGCGTTTGCTGGCCATTCTCTACCTCGTGCAAAAACAACGTGGCCGTCAGAATCTTGGAAATACTGGCGGCAATAAACGGATCAGAAATGCCATATTTGTAAGGTTTATCGTTATTTAAGTCCTCTATGGCCACGCCGATATCCATGTCCGGGTGCGCGGTAATTATATCGTTAATTTGGGTGGCCATAGCTGCCGCTTGGCTACTATCCAGCGTTGGTTTAACGACCCCGGCAACCTTGGTGGTATTTTTGGAGGGACTACTTCTGTTAAACGGCAGGCCATACAGCCAGGAGTAATGAAAAGCGCCAAAAACCAATACCGCCAGCGCTATCAGGCCTAGGAGCCATTTGCTTAGTGATTTTCCGGGGCGCTTGACCGGCCGTTGCCGGTGCGGTTGCCGGCGTTGTGGGTGATTACGGGGGCCGGAGGTGGACATCTTGATTTTAGCTTAGTAGCCTAATCTTAGAGCAGGCTGAGCTGATAGTTGGCGCCAGATTGTAGAGATTGCAAATTTTACTACAGCTGGAGTCAGAATTTAAGGAGTTAGTTAGCATAAGCAAAATGTAGTAAAAAATACTTGACAGTACTATGGCCATAGCTTATATTAGTACTTAGTCATCGTGAGGTGATTTCGGAAAGTTCAGCAATGAACTTTTCGGGCGGTAATGAACCTTCGGGCGAGTTATCGCACAAAAAAGAGACCCTTGTGGCCTCTTTTTTGTTTGTATAATGCATAGACTATGATTGAAATCAGCGAAGAGGAGTTTGGTAGATTTATAGAAGAGGGCATTGCGGCTATCCCGCCGCTGTATCAAAAACACCTGCAAAACGTAGCTTTTATCGTAGAGGACAATCCTAGCCCGGCGCAGCGCGAAAAACTCGGCTTAGCCTGTAACCAAACGCTTTTTGGTTTGTACGAGGGCGTACCGTTGCCGCAGCGCGGCGGCGCTACCAAACTGCTGCCCGATAAAATCACCATTTTTAAAAATCCTATTTTAACCGCCAGTCCGTCAACCAAAGCGGTCAAAGAACAGGTCCGCCATACCATTTGGCACGAGGTCGCTCACTATTACGGTCTTGACCACCAGCGCATTCACCAACTGGACGGTACGTTGTCAAAAACAAGCCACGGATAAAACTTTGCTAAGCGCGCAAATTCCTGTGGATAATGCTTGAAAAGTTGCTTAAACAGGCATAACATGAGGCTATTAATAACTAAGGAGGAAAGCATGCAGTATTCTCACAAACAAATGGTCACCTGGATGGTACATTTTTTCGTGGGAACGGCAGAACTACTTCTAGCATTGCGCGTGGTGCTCAGATTCTTTAACGGGAATCCCAGCGCTTCGTTTGTGCACTGGTGCTACGTTAGCACCAACACGCTGCTAGAGCCTTTCCGCGCGGTATACACATCAACTGGTGTGATTACTCGCGGTTGGGTCGTAGACTATGTGGCGTTGTTCGCCATGGCCGTGTACGCTGTTGCGGGTTATGTGGTTCTATCACTGGCCTACAACTGGGCTAAAAAAGCCAAGTAAAGACCGACTTAAATAAAAACTCGCAAAATAGGGAGCCCGCGGCTTTTTGCCCGCGGGCTCTTTTTGTTGTTATGATTTATATAATATGCAACCGCCAAATTTCAAAAGCACACCGGCCCTAGTGATAATAATCGCTGTTGTTCTGGCATTTCTGTCTTGGATTGCCGTTCACCTAGCAGGCTAACTGCTACAATAGTGGCACATGGTTTATGAGAGAATTCCGACCTACAAGCCGGGCCAAAAAGAAGTTTATAAGCTCAGTCGCAGCCGGATTGAGAATTTTGTGCGCTGCCCGCGCTGCTTTTGGCTGGCCCAACGCCTCAAAATTAACCAGCCCAGCTCGCCGCCGTTTTTGATTAACAGCGCCGTAGATACGCTGCTTAAAGCCGAGTTTGATACCTACCGCGCCAAGGGCGAACAGCACCCCTGGCAAATAGAATTCAAGGTAGACGCCAAGCCGTTTGCCCATAAGGACCTGGAAAGATGGCGCTACGTTTTTAAAGGTGTTGAGCACCTGGACAAAACCACTAACTTGCTAATTTTTGGTGGAGTAGACGACGTGTGGGTTAACTCCAAGGGCGAGTTAGTGGTCGTGGACTACAAAGCCACCGCCAAAGACAAAGAAATTACTAATCTGGAAGATTCCAAATGGCACGACAGCTACCGCCGTCAAATGGAAGTTTACCAGTGGCTGCTGCGCGGTGAGGGCCATAAAGTTAGCAACACCGGCTATTTTGTTTATGCCAACGGCATCGCCAAGGGCAACGGCTTTTTCAATAAAGTTGAGTTTCGGACCAATGTCTTTCCGTATAAAGGTAGTGACAAATGGGTGGAGCCAACACTAGCCAAGATCAAACAGACGCTAGAGGGCGACATGCCCAAAGAAGCCGCCGACTGCGAATACTGCGCCTACGCCCGCAGCCGCACGCAGCTAACTATGGACGCGCTAACCAAGAAGAAATAGAATAGTCTTATGCTAGATATCCGATTTATCCGGGAGAACGCCGAGCAGGTAGCGGAAAAGTCCAAACAAAAGGGCTACAACGTTGATATTAGTAAGCTTTTAGAATTGGATGAGCAGCGCCGCCAGCTAATATCGAATATAGAGACAGTCCAAGCCGAGCGTAATAAAGTATCTACGTTCGTACATGGCGAACAGCCCTCGCCTAGCAAGATAGAAGCGGGCAGGGAGCTAAAAGAAAAGCAATTTAAAATCGAACAAGATTTCATTCGTGTTGATGAGGAATACTGGAAATTATTAAAAGCCGTACCAAACATGCCGACCGACGATGTGCCTGTGGGCGCTAGTGAAACCGAGAATAAAGATGTCAAACACTGGCCAAAAGACGATAAGAAACCGCAATTCGATTTTAAACCCAAAACCCATTGGGAAATCGGTGAAAACCGGGGTTGGATTGACAAAGAACGCGCCGCCAAAGTTGCCGGTAGCCGCTTTGCCTACCTAAAGGGCGACTTAGTAAAGCTGCAATTTGCGCTTATTCAATTTGTGATTGATACGCTGACCAATGAGGAAACGCTCAAAAAAATTATTCAGGATTCAGGCTTGAAAAACGTATCTTCCAACCCGTTCATCCCAGTGCTACCACCACTGATGATCCGGACAGAAGTCTTTGATGCTATGGATAGGCTGGAGCCGCGTGAGGAGCGCTACGAAGTAGGTTCAGACGAGGACAATCTTTGGCTTCAAGGCAGTGCCGAGCACACACTTGGATCCATGCACATGGGCGAGCTGCTGCCCTTGGACGATATGCCGGTACGTTACTTGGGTTACGCAACCAGTTTTCGCCGAGAGGCTGGTACTTACGGCAAAGACACTGAGGGTATTATTCGCATGCATCAATTCGACAAACTTGAGATGGAGAGTTTTACAATCCCCCAGGCTGGTTTAAGCGAACACTTATTCATGATCGCTATCCAGGAATATATACTCCAGGCGCTTGAAATCCCTTATCGGGTACTCCTAAAGTGCACTGCAGATATCGGTAAACCAAATGCGAGAGGCGTTGACCTGGAGGCTTGGCTACCTGGTAATGATAGGTATTTGGAGACTCATACCGCTGACTACATGACCGACTATCAGGCTCGAAGATTGAATACAAAATTCAAACGAGTTCCACCCCCGGGAGTTATGCTTACCTACGACACAAATAATCCACCCACTGATTTTGCGCACACCAACGATGCTACGGCACTCGCAATGGGCCGGACTATGGTGGCGATTATTGAGAATTTTCAGAGCGCCGACGGCAAAGTAGCGGTGCCAAAAGCCCTGCAAAGCTACATGCACGGCCAAACCACCCTGTAGAGGAGCGGGGAATACTTAACATGTTAAGTATTTTTTACTAGGGTTATTGTTCTGTAAAGTTGCCGCTTGAGGTACAATATACAGACAGCCGAAAGCTTATAGCTAAAAGCTAAAAGCAGAAAAAGGAGCGGCTTTAAGGAGTTTCACCAAAAGCTATTGGCTATCAGCCATAAGCTTACAGCTAATTTTTATGGTCAAATTTATAAATAAGAAAATTTTAAAACGCGCACTAGGCGACCCGCAGGCCGCGACTATTAAGCGCATGCGCAAAAAGGTCAAAGTCATCAACGCCCTTGGCGACAAGTACAAAAAGATGACCGATGCCCAGCTAAGAGCCCAGACCGATGAGTTTAAAAAACGCCTGGAAAAGGGCGAAACGCTGGACCAACTGCTCCCCGAAGCGTTTGCCGTGGTGCGCGAAGCCTCTACCCGCACGCTTAAGCAGCGCCACTTTGACGTACAGCTTATCGGCGGCATGGTGTTGCACGAAGGCTCGGTGGCCGAAATGAAAACCGGCGAAGGCAAAACCCTGGTGGCTACGCTAGCAATTTATCTCAACGCGCTGCAAGGCAAGGGCGCCCATTTGGTGACCGTCAACGACTACCTGGCGCAGCGCGACGCCGGCTGGATGGGCCAAATCTATAATTTCCTGGGCATGATTGTGGGCGTGGTCATCCCCGACGAATCTTTTGTCTACGATGCCAGCTACGATAACAAAGATCACTTTGACGAGCGCTTGCACCACCTAAAACCGGCCACCCGCCAGGAAGCCTACCAAGCCGATATAACTTACGGCACTAACAACGAATTCGGCTTTGATTACCTGCGCGACAACATGGTGCGCGAGGTTGACCAATTGCGCCAGCGCGACCTGCACTTTGCCATCGTGGACGAAGTAGACAGCATCTTGATTGACGAAGCCCGCACACCGCTGATTATCAGCGCGCCGTCCACCGCCAGCGGTGCGGCTTACAGCCAGTTCGCCAAAGTTGTCCGCTCGCTGAAAGAGACCGAACACTACGAAAAAGACGAA
>Ga0265336_10000626_pt1 | contig 19442 bp, 29 predicted proteins | sample 42119metaG_FD_193583 | JGI IMG/M metagenome (GOLD analysis project Ga0265336, IMG submission 193583) | Rhizosphere microbial communities from Carex aquatilis grown in University of Washington, Seatle, WA, United States - 4-21-19 metaG | ecosystem: Host-associated > Plants > Roots > Rhizosphere...
CTCAATCTTGCACAAATTTCGTTTTATAAGCTTTTGAGGTGAATATTATGTCTAGACCGTCCAAGCCAATACAGCTTTACATAGCAAAAGGCAATCCTAACCGCCTTACAAAATCTGAAATCAAAAGACGCGAAGAAGATGAAATAAAACTTGGCGCAAAAAATATGAAGTGTCCTTCCTATGTGAAAAATGACGCTCCAGCCTTCGCAAAATGGAAGGAAATAATCAAGATTTACAAGGACATTGACTTTGTTTCCTCCGGTGACGTTGACCTGTTGGGGATGTACTGCATGTCTCATAGCCAGTATTTGAGACTTATGGACCAACAACGCCGCATTGATCGGTTTGAGGCTAATTATAGTAAACTTGAAGAATATTTCGACGCTGAACTACTGGAAGGACTTGACGCCTTTTTTAAGTTCGGGCCCGTGATGCAACTAGAGGCCGCCATCAATAAAAAAATGGATATGCTGATTAAGATGGAGGACCGCCTCTTTCTCAGTCCTTTATCTAAGGTTAAGAACATCCCCAAAAAGGAAGTTAAAAAAGAAGATCCACTCGCAAATAAGGGGTTTGGCAATGTATAGGAGGCGTATTCATGAGAGACTGGAATGAATATTACGAGGCTATAAGGTTAATATTGTCGCCGCCAAAAGGGATAGAACCGCCTTGTACTACTTGCAAGTACTGGCATCCCGTTTTATATGGCATTGAGCAGGGTCTAGGAATGAGACTTTGTCATAACGATAAAGAACAGGAAAAGGATTTTAGTTGTTTTAGGGCGAGGTAACGTATGAGTCTTCGCAATGAACTTACCCAATATTCCCGCGACATCATAGACGGTGAAATCATCGCCTGTCAAAAGCATAAATGGGCCTGTATGCGATTCATGCGCGACCTTGACCGCGAAAACACAGATTCATTCCCTTTTGTATTTGACGAAGCGGCAGCGCAGAGGTTTTTAGATTGGATGTCCTTATTCAAGCATCGCAAAGGCGTCCTAAAAGGCCAAAACATAGAGCCGCATATAATACAAAAGTTTATCTTCGGCAATATTTACGGCTGGGTGCATCGCGAAACCGGCTACCGGCGATTTACAAAGGCGTATTGGCAAGTCGGCAGGAAGAATGCCAAGAGTCAAAGCCTTTCGTGTGTGGCATCTTATGAACTTATGGCACTTGGCGAAGGGGCCAGCGAGGTCTACTGCGCGGCCACAAAGACGCAGCAAGCCCGAATAGTATGGGATGAAACAAAAGCCATGCTAGAGGCTTGCCATGATCTGCGCGGGAAGTTTAAAGTTGCCTATAGCGAGATTGTACATCCAAAAACAGGGTCTATCATGCGGGCCTTATCCAAAGAAGACAGCAAGACAGGTGATGGTTTTAACCCCCAATGTGGCATAATTGACGAATACCACGCGCACCAAACGACAGAAATGTACGATATTATAGATTCCGGCATGATAGCCAGGGCGCAGCCGCTAATTATGATCATTACTACTGCCGGTTTTGAGTTAGACCATCCTTGCTATAGAATCGAATATCATCTTGTTAGTAAAATCATTAATCCGGCAATGGAATATGAAAACGACAACTATTTTGTGATGATTAACGAGCTAGACAAGGATGACGATGGAAAACTTATTGATGATTTAGCAGATGAGTCCTGTTGGGTTAAGGCTAATCCGATTGCATGCAGCTACCCGGAAGGTATAGCATCGGTAAGAAGGCGGCTTGATGTAGCGCAAGAAGCTCCTGAAAAAATGCGCGACTTTAAGACCAAAAACATGAATATTTGGATTAATGAACGCGCTTGCGGGTACATGCCGATGAATAAATGGGGCGCATGCAAGGGAGAAATACCGGACTTAACCGGTAAAAGTTGTATTATCGGCGTTGACTTGTCGACCCGCATTGACTTAACTTCTGTAGCCTTTGAATTTTTAGCAGATGGAAAGTATGTTATCCTTTCGCATTCATTTATGCCTGAAGATCGCATTGCAGAGAGAATGAAAACCGATAAAATGCCTTTTGATTTATGGGTGGAAAATGGATACATAACGGCAACTGAAGGTTCGGTTATTGATTACAATCATGTCCAAAATTATATAGTTGACATGGTAGAAAAAAATAATTGGTCAGTAAAAGAAGTTTGCTTCGACCCTTTCAACTGTCAGCAGTTTGCAAACCAACTTCATACAGATAAAGAATATGAGTGCATCGAGGTTCGGCAGGGCCGTCCAACACTTTCCGAGCCGACGAAAAGTTTTCGGATATCGGTTTACGAGAAAAGGGTAATCCATGATGGCAATCCGGTGCTGGAGTGGGCCGTAAGCAATGCGGTTACAAGTTCTGATGACAAAGAAAACATAATGCTGGACAAATCAAAATCAACTCAACGCATAGACCCCATTGCAGCAGTAATAAATGCTCATGTGCGGTCTATTTTATTTGAAGATGATACTAGCGTTTATGAGTCAAGAGGGATGTTGATATTTTAGCAAAGAAAAACCGCCCGGAGGCGGCTAACACCTAAAATTATACGATTCAATATTATCAAAAGTTCCGCAAGATGTTTTATGTTTACTAACTGCTATGTATAACTTATTGCAGTATCCAACGTATTCTTTCCCCGCTATTTCTTGACACTTTTTTGCTTTTTCCGAATTTATATCAAACTCATTACAATGTCCACATCTAAGAATCAGTTTTTTCATCTTTTCTCCACTCCTTCAATAATTTTCTAACCTTGTCGTATTCTTCATCGCTCATTCTGATTGACCGCATTTTCCCAATCGGGGGGCGACCTGCCCCCTGCCGAGCTCCGCCTCTCATGAATTGTAAACCCTAAAAACTTTTGGCTTAGTATTGCCGTCTTTGCGTCGATGAGTTTTTTTGTACTCTATAAAACCTTCCGGGGTTGCAATGTACCGTCCTCTGCGAAACAAAGAAAAAATGCCGTCCGTTTTTTCAAATTCCTTGGATACCTCGAAGGCTATCAGCTTGACTGAAACCTTATGGCCTATTTCGTCGGCGTGTTCATATTGTAACCGACGGATTGAGATGGTTCCGCTCTGAAAATCAGACACCGCCTGGTTGGTGCTGTCAATATGGATTGACATTTTTACCGCCCCTTTCTTTATCTAACCTAAGTATACCATGGTGCTTAGATAATGTCAATACAATTTCAAATAATAATTAAAAGTATTTTAGAGAAAGGAGGCCAAGTGATGCTGAAATTCAAGCTACCAAACAACAATGACTTACTTGTGTTAATTGGCATGGGATGTTTAATATTTGGCGCTTATCAGGTTTATCAACCTGCTGCCGCCGTTGTTGCGGGGTATTTTGCGCTAAAAATTGGCTTGGCTGGGCCGGGAGGTAACTAATGGGAGTTGCAGACGCATTAAGACGTTCGATATCATTTACCGACCTAGCCAGCCCGCAGCAATGGCTTGTGGATATGTTTGGAGGCATCCCTAGTAACACCGGCGTTGTTGTCAACCAGCAAACAGCCTTGCGAAACAGCGTTGTATATTCCTGCGTCCGCGTGGCGGCTGATACTGTGTCAACTTTGCCGCTTGATCTGGTGGAAACATTGCCTGATGGCAGCACAAGAGTAGCAAAAGAAAACCCGCTTTATCACCTGTGGAATGTCAGGGCCAATCAAGAAATGACCGCCTTAGCTCTTAGAGAGGTTATGCAGGGTCATATCGAGACTTGGGGCAATGCGTATGCCTACGTTGAAAAAGACAAGTACAACCAGTTCCAGGGCTTCTGGCCGCTACGTCCTGACCGAACATGGCCGCAAAGGAACCCAACCACCAAGAAAATAGAGTACAGGACAGTTTTGCCCAATGGCGCAGGAGTGACCTTGCAAGCTGACCAGGTTTTGCACATTCCCGGCTTCGGGTATGACGGCCTTGTCGGGTACAGCCCGGTTACACTCATGCGTGAGGCTATCGGAATGAGCCTGGCAATGGAAGAGTATGGCGCTAGGTTTTTTTCGTCTGGGGCGAAGTCAAGCGGCGTAGTGAAGTCCACTAAAACCCTGAGCGAACCTGCGCAAAAGCGACTCAGGGAGCAATTTGAGTCAATGTATTATGACCTATCAAAAGCACACAGGACCATGATACTTGAAGAAGGCATGGACTATGACAACATAGGCATCCCTCCAGAGGATTCGCAGTTTATTGAGTCACGCAAGTTCCAAATCAGCGACATAGCCAGGGTTTGGCGCATACCACAGCACATGATAGGCGACCTTGACCGCGCCACCAACAACAATATAGAGCATATGTCCTTGGAATTTGTGATTTATTCGCTGACTCCGCGCCTTGTTAGAATCGAAAAGACGCTGAACGCCAATATATTGACCTCTAAAGAGCAGCAAACGCTAACCTTTCGGCATGATGTGGACGAGCTTTTACGCGGTGACATGAAATCCCGCTATGATGCTTATTCTGTTGGCCGAAACGGCGGATGGCTAAACGCCAATATGATACTCAAAAAAGAGGGAGAAAACCCCGTCGAGGGCGGGGATGTCATGTGGCAACCTGTAAATATGATGCCCGCAAGCCTATCAGAGGCTTTTTGGAAGTCAAAACAGGGTCAAGGGCAACAACAGACACCGAAAGGAGGTAAGGAACTTGAATAAGTCTCCTATTGTTACGCCGGAAAGGCGTTTTTTTCATGCCCAGAACATTGAATTGAGGGTAGATTCTACTGGCGACAGCCCGGTAATATCTGGCTATTCGGCAGTATTCAATTCCTTTTCAGAGCCAATTATGGGCATCTTCAGGGAACAAATCATTCCGGGAGCGTTCGCCGACTGTCTCAAAAGCTGTGATGTTCGGTGCTTGTTCAACCATGACTCGAATTATCCACTTGGAAGAATGTCAGCCGGAACTCTAAGCCTAGAAGAAGACGAAACCGGGCTGAACATGAGGAACACGCCACCGGATACACAGGCGGGGCGCGATGTTATAACGTCGATTAATCGCCGGGACATCACGGGGCAAAGTTTCTCTTTCAATGTTGCGTCTAAAGGCGACAAGTGGGAAGAAACTCCTTCTGGAATACAGCGATCTATAACAAAATTCAGCGACATTTACGATGTCGGGCCTGTTACCTTCCCGTCCTATTCCGCTACCTCCGCAGGTATGCGGGATTTTTTATGCGCCGCCGACATTGACGCGGAAGCCCTGGCTGGCGTTGCCTTTCGATCTGCCCACAAAATGCCGCTACGATCTGGCGACTTGGACCTTATCCAAAAATCCATTATTGCCTTGCGGTCATTCGTGCCCGGCATAGGGGGTGAACCGTCCGCCGACTTGCGCCGCAAACGTCTGCAATTAGCTGAAAAATTTTAACAAAAATAAGGGGGAATTAAACCGTGACTAAACTCGAGGAAATGCGTACCGAACGCGGTAAACTTGTCAAACAAGCCCGTGATATTGTTGACCTGTGCGACAAAGAGAAACGATCCATTACCGCCGAAGAAGACAAGCAGTACGAAGCAATTATGGCAGACGTTGACGCGAGGGCCAAAGATATTGCCCGCGAAGAACGCCAACAGAGCGCCGAAGCTGACCTGCGCGATCATCCAGGGAAGGGAACTCCTGGCGACGAAACCCGCGATGACAACACCGGCAAAGAACTCCGTAAACAATTCGCCGGATTCCTTCGCTCTGGCAATGTAACCGGCGCTGAACTCCGCGCACTCCAGGCCGACTCCGACACCGCAGGCGGCTATCTTGTGGCGCCTCAGATGTTTGTCAACCAAATTATCAAATTTGTTGATGACTTCTGCTTTATCCGGGGCATGGCTACCACATACCAAATGGCGAAAAATGAATCCCTTGGCGTTCCGACCTTGACCGCCAATCCTGCTGACGCTGACTGGACCGCCGAACTTTTGACCGGCGCTGCTGACCAGTCGCTGAAGTTTGGCAAGCGGGAACTTCGGCCTCATCCTGTAGCCAAGCAGATTCTGGTATCCAACAAGCTCCTGCGCTCCGCTACCATCGACATTGAAGCCTTTGTCCGGGACCGCATGGGCTATAAATTCGCGATCACTCATGAAAAGGCTTTCCTGACCGGCTCCGGCGCAGAACAGCCTCTTGGCGTCTTCACCGCTTCGGCTGACGGCATTTCCACCGCGAGAGACGTTGCCACCAGCAACACCTCCACCGCCATAACCGCTGACGGCCTGATTGAAGCTAAATACAGCCTTAAACAAGCCTACTGGGATAAAGCCACCTGGATATTCAACCGCTCTGTCCTCAAATCCATTCGCAAGCTGAAAGACGGCGACGGTCAATATCTCTGGCAGCCCGGTATCACTGGCGGATTGCCTGACAGAATTATCGAGTGCCCTTACAAAATCTCTGAATACGCTCCGGCAACCATGACCACCGGCAAATATGTTGGCATCCTGGGCGACTTCTCGTATTACTGGGTAGTTGATGCCCTGGATCTGCAAATTCAGCGCTTGGTCGAATTGTACGCCGCTACCAACCAGACGGGCTTTGTTGGCCGCTTCGAGACTGACGGCGCTCCGGTGCTGGAAGAAGCCTTTGCCCGTGTAACCCTGGCCTAGTGTCATGAAGTCTCTCGGATATTTAAACGGGATGCTTCGTGATATCTGGGAACTCAGGAATTGGGCGAATGAGGAAATGCAGAAAGGCCAAAGGGTAAAGGGTTCTCATATTGCTAAAGTTGCCGACAGAATAGAAAGTAAGTTCAACCGCTATCAAAGCGGCTCGTTTTTGCAATACGACCCTTTGATAACTCCGCGTCCTCCCCTTCTGAGATAACCCAAAAACGAATAATCAAAAATGGAGGTTTAAATATGAATCTTTCCCAGAATATCAAAATTACTCTCGTCAATGCCGCTGCTGTGTCTGCCGGTACTGAGATCGACGCTACCGCCGTAGACATGAGCGGCTTCGACGGCGTTGTCTTTGTGGCTAGTGTCGCCACTGCTAACGCCGGTAACTTCATGAAAGCCCAATCCGACACTGACGTTGCCCTGGGAACTGTCGCTGACCTTGCCGGGACTAAAGCCGTAGCTGGAACCAATGGCGCGTTTATCGGCGTCGACGTGTACCGGCCTATCAAACGGTATGTGCGTCCCGTTGTTATCCGCGCCGGTGCGAATACGGCTGTCGGTGACATCTACGCTATCCAGTACGCTGGCCGGACACGTCCTGTTGTCAATGCAGGCATGATCTTGTCTGTCAGCCCGGCAGACGGCGCAGTCTCGTAATTATGGGGGCGGGTAGTCCGCCCCTAATCCAATACATGGAGGTGTAAAATGGCTTCTGATGCAACTTATCAAGCCAAGAACTATGAGAAGCAGGGAGCATCCGAGTGGGTAGTTGGTGGACTGCTAACCATTGCGGCGGGAGGCGTCGTTGTTCCTGACGGTCAAACCGCTCCCCCTGTCCTGACCGCTCTTGCTGGCGGCGATACCAATATCGCTGATGCCGTGGCATCGATCAATGCCATTATCGCCGCGCTCAAAGGTGTCGGTATATCCGGCTAAAGGAGGGCTTTAAATGACTATAGCTCTCTCCGCCAACGCTTTAACAACGCTGGCTAATCTCAAAATGTACATAGGCCTTGACCTGGCCGACACTTCACAGGATACCCTTTTGACTATCCTTGTCAATTCGGCTTCACAGCGCGTGGCGGACTACTGCAACCGTGACTTTGCTTTGCAGCAGTACACAGACAACCTCGTCGGCAACAACCGGCAGACAATCACGCTGAAGCATTATCCCGTGATGTCGCTTATCTCTGTAACGATGGACGATAATGTCATTGACTTGACTGATATCGACATCGACAGCGAAGAGGGGCAGCTATTTGACGCGGCGTCTATTTGGGACCAGCCAGGGAACCTGCAAAACTCGCTTGCACAGTTTCCCTCTGATTTCCAGATTGCCATGCTTAGCGCCGAAGCCAATCTGCAAAAGCGGAATATCTTCATCACCTATACCGCTGGCTATGTGCTTCCAAAGGATGATAGCCCTGCCGCTACCCCTCCGGTAGCTCGCACGCTTCCATGGAGCCTAGAGGAAGCCGTATGGCAGCTTGTTTCGATCAATTACAATATGAGAGGCGCGGAACATACCGAAGTCGAAGCGTATACCGGCTGGCGTACGCACTATGTCAAGGATATCCCTGTCTGGATAACTGACAAGCTGGATAAATACCGGCAGGTGATCGTAACATGAGCAGGAGAAGCGTAATTCTGCAATGGCCGATTAACACCAACGACGATGAGGGAAACGTGCAACAGGACTGGCAAAATGTCTGCTCGTTATTCGGCGTTTTAATAGCTCAGTCGGATAGCATCAAAAACGAGTCTACCGGCTTTGCTGAAACGTATGAGTATATGTTTTATACCATGCAGTGGTCAGAATTTCTCGTCGTCGGGAACCGAATACTTGCCAATGGCCTTCCGCTTTACATCAGCAAAATCCTAAATCATGGCCGTAAAATTGTAATTGGCCTTGATAGCTATGTGAAAGAGGCAGGCAATGGCTAGGAGAAGGGGCGGCGGCGCTCCTAATCATTCTGCGTTTAGCCGGTATTTTGCCAGCCTCCCGGATGTGGTGAACGAAAAGACGCTGAAGGTGATCAAAGAAGGATCTGAGTTGGTAGTAGCAGAAGCTAAAAGCCTTTGTCCTACCGGACCGGACACTAAAAGCGCAAATTATCCGGGCGCTCTCCGCGACAGTATAAAGTACGATCTCAAAACCACGCGCAAGGGAACCCGCTCCATCATCACGGCTGGGGCTAAAAACCCAAAAACAGGCGTACCATATGGCCAATATGTGGAGTTTGACCCGAAAAACAATGGGGAATATAAATTCATGTATCCGGCAATGGATAAATACTCTCAACAGATTCACAATGATATTCTGGCGGCAATCCGGGAGGGGGTGCGGGCTAATGTTAAATCCTAACCCTGCGATAAAGGAGGCGCTTATTGGTGATTCTGCGCTAACGGCCAAAATAGGGTCAGGCAGCGTATACCAGACATATCCCAGCATCAAAACCCTTCCGCCCTTTGTCATCTTCCGGGAGATCAACAATAAACCGGCGTTTGGTGCCGACGATGCCGAATATGCCGCCGAAATCACTATCACTATTGATGGCGTAGCCTCTGACAAAACACTGTTAGAGGCTATTCTGGTGGATGTTGACCGCATTATGGTTAGCATCGGCTATTACCGGGACAGACTGGGGCCGGTGCTGACAAGCAGCGGTAACTTTGTCCGCGAAATCAGATTCAAAACCGAAAAGGAGGTTTAACTATGGCAATGAGAGTAGGCGTAAAAAGCCTATATTATGCTCTGCTGACTAGCGATACCAGCGCAGGAGTGTCTTATGGCACTCCGGTAGCTGTTCCTGGTCTGAACAAAGCGGGCCTGACGCGGAAATCGACCCGCGACACCTTCTATGCTGACGATGGTCCGTATGATACCGCGCTGGCCAAGGATGTTTACGAAGTCGAATTGATTGTGGCTGACTTGCCGCTGGCGACCTATAACACCCTCATGGGTATTACTCAGGTTGGTGCAGAGGGCAGGCCGACAATGAACGATGTTTCTCCTTATGTTGCGCTCGGGTTTGCTGCTACAAAGGCAAACGGAAATCTTCGGTATTATTGGCTGTACAAAGGACAGTTTTCTCCTGCCGACGAGGATAACGAGAGCAAGGGTAATACCGCAAAGCTGAAGCCGGTAACGATCAAGGCAACATTCCTGGGCCATATCTACGACAGGAGCCAGGAAAGAATCCTTGATGCCGATGACCCGAACTATCTGTCAAGTATGGGCGCGGCGTTCTTTTCCTCTGTTCTGCCGTCCGCCGACAGTACTCCACCGACCGTCTCCAGCATCGTCCCAGCTGCTAACGCCACGGGTATTGCAGTTGGTTCAACTGTTGCATGGACATTCAGCGAGGCTATTGATGTCAATTCGATTACGGCAGGCAACTTTGTCGTATTCGCTGATACTACCGGTACCGCCGTAGCCGGTGCGCTGACCTATAACGCCGGGCATACGGTAGTAACCTTTACGCCGACCGCCAACCTGACAAGCGCGGCTGTTTACCGGACAATGGTAAACACCGATGTTAAGGACATGAGCGGGAACAGGATGGCCGCTCCGAGTATTACCAAGTTTACCTGCGCGTAAAGAACAGCATGAGAGGGGCCGGGAAACCGGCTCCTTATTATTGGAGGGCATTATTTTTATGAATACTCCCGAAATCAAGATTGATGGCAAGAAATATATACCCAGCAAGCCCAAGGCCGGGGTATGGCGCGAGATCATGGAGTTTGACGAAGGCCGCAAGCAGATTTTAGCCAAAGAATTTATTGACGAACACGCGAAAATTATTGCCAAGGTTTTTAGTATGCCACAGGTTACACCTGACAGCATTATGGATAACCTTGCAATTGAAGATATTGTACCGCTTTACTTTGCCTGTTTTGGCTGGATATGTGGCCAAATTAACAGTAAACTTGAACAACTCCCAAACTTGGAAACCCCGACACCGGAATAGATGTTTCCTGCCTGTCGGGGTATGAAAAGGTAGTATATTTTTACTCATCCCTGCATGAATCATGCCATTGGACATGTGAAGAGGTTGATAATACCGAATTAGCCTATTTGCTTGATATGGTTATAGTTAAGTCAAAAACACGACCGGCGAACCCAGAAGAAAAAATACATTTTATAGACGAAATTTAGGAGGATAGCCAATGGCAAAGGGTAAAAAAGGCGTACAGGTTGATGAGCTATTTCTAAGCCTTGGCATAGATACTTCTGACCTTGAAGCCGATTTAATAGGCGCTGATAAGTCAGTCAGTGACGGCATTGCGATACTGAAAACAAAGATGCTTCAAAACAAGCTCAAAATGGAGATCGACCAGTCCGCCTTTGTTGGCGCGGAAAATTCTATGGCTGCTGTAGCAAATAGGACTCAACACCTGACAACTCAAATGAATCTACAAAAGGTTACCGTAGCGGCCTTGTCCGCAGCATACCAAAAGGCTACAGCAGATGAGAATCTAAGCGCAGCAGCAAAAGACAGGATGCTTACCCGCTTGCTCAGGGAACAGAAAGCGGAAACAGACCTTGCTAGGCAGATAAAAGAAACCAACGCGGCGCGGTCATCGGTCGGGGCAGCGGTCGGCGGAACCGGACTGGAAGGGATAACTTCCCTTTCGTCAAGATTCGCCATGTTGACTGGAGGAATAGCCGGAATAGCGGCAGCGTTCGGGATTGACAAGTTAGCCACCGCAATGAAGGATGCAACGCTAAAAGCCATTGATGTCGGTGAGTCTATATTTAGATTATCACAGAGAATGCATTTATCGGGTACGGATGCGGCGGAACTCGGAAGACTTCTGAGCATTACCGGTGTTGACGCTACCGCCTTTTCAACTACTATGATTAGGCTGGATAGAAGCATAGAGAACGCCGGTCATAGTGGCAATGACACGACAAGGGCGCTTAAAGATTTTGGCGTTTCGTTAACAGATGAAACGGGCAAGTTGTTGCCGATGAACGCACAACTTGCAAAACTGGCAGAAGGTTATAAGGAAGCATCCAAAAGAGGCGAAGAAGAAGAATTTGTTACTCGAATTTTAGGCGCTAGGGGGCAAGCGTTAATCCCTGTTTTAGCCGAATACGCCGAAGCGTTGGAACGCATAGGAAAAACAAAAACTTCTGGGATAGACCCTCAAAAAGCACACGAAGCCGAAATGAGCATGAAGCAATTAACTGAACAAACAAAGCAATTTGAAGTAGCTTTCGGAAGTTCGATGTTGTCATCTACGAAGCGCATTAATCAATTAACCGGATTTATTGGCGCTCTCGTTGAAAAAATGAATCAACTTAACTCCAAAAGCGAAGAACTGGAAAAAAATCGCTCATCTTTCCTTCCTTACTGGTTAATGGATAAGTTTATGAGCATGATATCACAACCAGTTCCGCCTCCCGAGCACACAGAAGAGTCTATGCGAAATGCAAAGGGAGATGCAGACGCAGCAAAGAAAGCCACTGAAAATTCCAAAATAAACGATCAAACACTAAAGGCGCAGCAAGAATTAGATGCCGCGCTATATAAATCAACACATACCCGCATAGAAAACGAAATTTATGAGATCGACCAAAAGAAAAACGCCGCTATAAAATCCGGCGTTGAAGAAACTGTCGCCACACAACAGTCCGAACAAGCCAAGGCAGAAGTCATCAAGAAGTATAACAAGGAAATTGAAGAATCACATATAGCTCTTGAAGATGCGCTACTAAAGGCAACAGACCACGGCCTACAGGCTAGGCTTGGAGAAATCAATAGAGAGCGTGACGCCTGGGTTAAAAAGGCTCATGATGAAGTTTTAGCGACTGAGTGGGCAGAGAATGAAAAGATAAAAGCTGTCAAAGATGCCGTCCGGGCTAGATATGGTGAAGAGATTCGCGCTGTAGAGGCGGCAATGAAAGCAAGCCAAGACCCTTTGGCCGCATACAATAAAGCGCATGAAGCCGTCATGAAGAACATGGATATTGAGTCAAACGCCTTTGATTTTGTGAGGAATCAGCTTGGCGTGAAACTTCCCGGGGATACATCAAGCCGCGTCCAGATAAGCAACAATACAATAAGTTCCATAACTGAAGTTGTGAAAACTCTTCAATATAACGCTCAACTACTGGAAAAGGCATCAATGAGAAATCCCGGTAGCGGAGGCGGAACCGTAAATATGGGGGGAATAACCGTACATCTTGGAATTCAAACCGCACAAAGCGAAGTAGATATTGTTAGAACGGCGGATAATGTCGCTAATATCATCACTCGAAAAGTGGAGGACAAGCTAAGCGACATCGGAGGTGTTAAGAATGATTATTAATATTGGCAGTGCCAACTCATTCAAGACACCTGACGGCTGGAAAGTTTCTCCCGATGACCGACAAAGCCGCGACGAAATAGTAGGCGGTATATACATCCAAGACCTTGGCCTGGTGGATAACGGCGAAACCCTATCCTGTCAGGCTATTTTTGATTCTGCGAATTGGGCAACAGTCAAAGGGTACTGGCTGGCGAGAACTCTTGTTGATGTGACTGACCCGGACGGAAACGACATGGGTAATAGGCGGGTAGTGGTTAAGGATTACACGAGAACAGGGACGAAGATCCACCCGCATATGTATTCGGCAACTCTTGAATTCTGGAAACTGTAGGAGGTTAACATGGGCAGCGAAATGTTTAAAGGAGTATGGGAAGCTCTTATTGCCTTTGGTGTATTTATTGGGCTTGTTTCTGCTGGTGTTATTTGGTTTGTCGTTTGGCTAATAGGCCACTTACAATGGATATAGGAGGTTAAACCATGGCATATTTGCATCTTTACGCAGGAACCCCAACCGCCGGCGGTACTGACGGCCAATTACTAAGCGAGGGCGATCATTCCGCTCCAGTGACAATCGGGCCGCTGAACGCCTCTACCAACCAGGTGTCAAGTCCTGTTAAAATGGCGATTCGAGCCGATGTTGATTCTGTTTCTGGTCATGCCTATGTAACCGGTGACACCACCACCATAACGCCAACTGGAACCACGGCGGCAGATTGGGCTCTTGCTCCTGACAGCAGCGGTAGCGCGGGAACGTTTGGCAGTTATGGCGCAGCATTGACGCTATCCTCTGGCATCACAAACACCAATACAATATTCTGGGCCAAGGCTAAAGCAGTAAGCGGCGAAACTCCGGCGAGTGATATTTCTGTCGGCCTGCATGTTGTTTGCGGAACAATTAACCTGGCCTCGTAAGGGGTGACTACATGTCTACAACCTTTGACCCTAGTAATAGTTCTGCAACACTATCTAACGGAAATTTAACAGCGTCTTTTTATACTTCGCAGGCGTTTAGCGATACCACCAAAACCAGCGGTAAGGCATACTGTGAGCTAGTCTTAAACAGCGGAACAGAGGTAACGGTAGGTATCAGTACAGCCTCTGGCGTTTCTGTTGGCTGGGGCAATACCATAGCCTTCCAAAATGTTTCCGGCCTGTCCATTGGTGATGTGATCGGACTTCGCCTGGATGCTGACGCCAAGACATTCGATGTTTATATCAACAACACTTATTTTGTCACAAAGACCTTTTCGGCCTCCGGTCCTTATTATTTAATTGCGGGACTAGGGGCGGACACGGCAGAGGTAACAGCAAGATTCTCCGCTTCGGTAATGAGCTATCCAAGCCAAGGTGACTTTGCGGCATGGGATTCTGGGGGATCCTCTTTATCTGCCGATTTTACCGTCAATACAATGAGGATTGCTTTCATCCCTGTATCTTTGGACATGACGGCTGACACTAAGCGAATAGCCTACAATCCTTTGTCATCCAGCTTTACAGCCGACACAAAACGCATAGCGGCATGGCTTGCTGATTTTTTAGCAGACACCAAACGCATGACCGGGAAGACATCGGACTTTATTTCTGACACCAAACGAAATGTTTTTTCTGGCTGTGATTTTCCCGTCGACACGAAACGGCAGATAGCAAACTCCCTATCCGGGTATAAATCCCTGGTTGTTACACTGGAAGCAAAAACGCTGTCAGACACCTTTAAAATTGACACATACAACGCCTTGACAATGCAGCAGATATTCAGTAGCCAGATAAATGACTTTCCTTTTAACTGCTTTATCGACTCTGCCGACCTTGACACAAAGACCGGCCTGTCATCGGCTACCGCTCATTATGACATTGAGCAACTGCTTTATAATCCTATCTACTTGGGCTATCTATCCTTCCCATCGCAGTACACTTCTAGTTATATCATGGGGCGATTAATTCAAGGGCTGGGCAAGTCAGCCAATATTTTGATTGATGACCACATGCCTCCGGTGGACTTCGGGTCAACGCTGTACACATACCGAGATCTGGCCGCTATGCTGTTCGGATGGACAGACCAACTACCCAACATCAAAACAAATGTTTATATGCGGGGCAATACGGTCAATGTTATCCAGCGCGGCCATGAAACCGGCAATGTGTCTTTGGTCAAATATGATTACGCCAAAGTCAGCCAAAAATACGTTCGCACTCTTATGTTCGGGCCGAAATATGGCGGGGTTATAGGCGGGAGTGTTATTGGCAGGAAACCTCCCAAGACTTCTGGCTCACAGTATTTTTCAGGGACTGTTGGTGACGGCGACGAATCTGTAAGCTATAGCAACGGCCTCACAACGTCTGAGACGCACACAAATAACGGCGTGACCCAAACTACCACTTACTCCTATTCCGCGTCCCTGCCGCCTGCGTACATCCTGGAGCGGGTACAAACTAATCCTACTCAACAAGTAGTTACCACTTACTCCTATTCCGGGACCGTCATGCAAAAAGAAACTGAAACCACTTATACCCCTGACGGTAGCGGCGGCTGGACGGCGGGAACGGTAAAAACTACCCGGTATGTACCGCTAGGCTCAACTTTCTACAGCATTGTTGTGGAATCGAATGACAAAGTAGTATCGACAAGCATCACACGGGGGATACCTTCGGGCCTTGCGTCTGCGTTTGAGATTCAGCAGGACGATACGCGGCTACATGGTAATAGTGGTAGCGAAGTAAGACCGACATGCACACTTCCCGGCGTTTATCTTGGCAGCGGCAGCTTCCCGGTGTCTGACTCTGCGACTATGACCCGCATTGGAAATGCAATCGTATACCTGCACGGATCAACAGAGGAAAGAGTCTCGCTGAAGTGTTACGACTATTCAATTATGGACTTCGCCAACACATACAACTGGAACGGCAATAAGTATTTCCTAGAGCGCAACACAATAACCTATGGCGCTAGACGAATGGAACAGGCGGTAGAGTTGGTCAGGTATACTCCTGGCTATCTTGGGACGGCAGGAAGTCCGGCATAAAAGGGAAAACCGCCCGAAGGCGGCTAGTATCATCTAAAGTATGTTGTTTACTTCTCCCCACAACAGATATTCATTCCACTCAATTTCCTTCGTCAGTTTCCAGAATTTTTCTGGCAAGTGACTTTCGGTATCTTTGGCCGCTCTCGCCAGTTCGCCGCATTGGTTCCGAAGGTCACATATTTTGTTTTGTATCTCTTTATATAGGGTGTTCCTGTTCAGTCGTTTGAAGTTTTCGCCCGTCATCCCTTCTCCACTCCTTCAATAGTTTTCTAACCCTGTCGTATTCTTCATCGCTCATTCGGATTGACCGCATTTTCCCCACCGGGGGGCGTCCTGCCCCCTGCCGTGCGCCGCCTCTCATGCTGCTCTGCCAAACGATTTTACGATTGCTTCCAATAATGCCTGATTGCTTTTCTTAAGGTACAGGGTGGAGAAGAGAGATACCACTAGGGTTAACTCCGTGTTTTGCTCTGACAGGTAGTGCAGGTGGTAGCAAAGGGCCTTATCTTTTTCTTGGTCTTCTGCGGTCGGAAGGGCTACAAAGTATTCGATGTTGTACTGGTCTAGCATTTCGCCGAGTTTTTCAATTAAGTCGTGTATTGAGGGAAGACCTTCAGTCGTTTCGTGAATCGGAATTCTGGTGTCGAATAATTTCATTTTTACAGCCCCTTTCTTTATCTACTCTAATAATATCATGTTGTTTAGATATTGTCAATACAATTTCATAAAGATTATCAAAGTATTTTTGAGGTGATTTTATGGGAGTTGACAGGCTGGCCGGCATAATAGCTGCGGCAATAAACAGACCTGACGTCAACGCAATACAGGGCCAATATCTTGGCGACTCTGTTTTGGTGAATGGCCGTACATACCCCTCTGACTTAGCTGTAGACCAAGATATAAATTATGGTGATTATGTATGGGTAGTCATCAGCGACGACGGTATTGGCGTAGTGGTGGGGTCATGAAGTTAGAGCAGATTCTAGGCATCGACAATAACACCATTCAGACAGTAAGCGGGGCGAAGTACGCTATTGGAAACGCTCCGCATAATATCGGTGATTGGGTGCAAGTTGAGGATGATTGTGTATTCGGTACCGTCCGGTCGCCGCAATATGTCGGCAAGGCGAAAGCTGTCGGCAAAGGACTTTTCTGGCTGTATTTATCCTCTGTTGTCTGGGATGGTTCAAAAAATATTGTCGGCTATTCTATCGCGCATATGCCGGATGTTAACGACCCGACCACAATAGAAGAAATATCCAATATCCCGCTTCCGGCCATAAACTATGATTATCAGTCTTATGTCGGTCACGCCTTCGATGAAACGCGGCAAGCCGTCTTTGTGGTTAGCGCACCGTCAGCAGATAATAACTCTTTGACGGTAGATAATCCGGCGGACGGCAGCGCAGTAACAATACCCTTCAACACAAACAGACCGCGTGTACTTTCTCAGGCTGTTGTCGGCGGTCAGCCTATGGCGATGGCACAATATGACGACGGAGGACTGACAAGCAGTATTGGAATGGTTGTTACTTCGGGGGGCGATGTGGTCCATAATAGCACATCTATAGACGGCTCTTGGGGTGATGATGTTTATTCAAAGGCGTCAGCGGGATACAGCAGTAATATAAATGCCATTGTTGATGTACCGGGATTCGCAGAGTCTTATGGTGGGCCTGGGGCTTATTATGAACTCACTGATTTATTCAGAACAGATATTAGCTCGGATATCTCTTGCGCCTTTATAACTCCTGACGGAACATGGTTTTATATCATGGTCCTTAATGCTTCTGTTTGGCAGAACATAGTTATCTATGCCGGGGCCACTCCGGGTTATGAGCCAGGGCAATACATGGAAACATTAAACGGGCCGAAAGTTGGTGCTGACCTTCGCTTGCTTGTTACCAGTCCAGGAACGGTTAGCGCCTTGCCCGATTCCGCCTATATGAATTATTTAGAATACGGTTACACTTCGGATGAATTTGGGAACTTGTCAAAGGGCGGCGTAACTATTACTAAGGCTCCTGACGGGATGACAATAAACCATATTTATTCTGATTCGGGGGATTACATCATAGCTGAAGGTAATTCCTCTTTCAATTATCAAATTTTGGCGATCAGTAAAAATGATGGGTCAGTAACATCGGTACACAGCAAGGGTAATGCGCCATATTTGACGCTAGGGTCCGCTGAAATTGACGATAGCACTATTCAAGGGTATATAGCAAAACTAAAGGGGTGATTGTGTGAACCAAAGACAACCGCCACTATGGAAGCGAATCAATGGATTCAATGAGCAAACAGCAATCCTGGTCAGCATCATTACCGGCAGTATGTTTTTCTTCTGGACATTCGCGCTGATTATCGCCTGCATTCGCCTTGCAGGTTCACCGGAGTCCAACAACATTTTGACAGCGGCAGAGAATGACATCCAAGTCCTGCTTATCTCTTCAAGCGCAGTAACCGGGGCGCTTACCCTTGCCACTCTGCTAAAAGTACTGAAGTCAATCTGCAAGAAGGAAAATCAAATATGCGCCGAACTTGGCGGCAAGGAGGTAATCAGTGGACGAAACCACGCAAAGTCTAATTCTGGACCTGCTTAAATCAATCCGCGAAGACCAGGGGCATATGCGAACAGAGCAGACAGCAATAGCGCTAGAGGTAGCGGCAATCAAAGAGGCCATGAAAAATGATGGACGATTCTGCCAGGACTGTAAAAGCGTCTTTAGGAAAAGCATTGACAACCTCTACCGACTTCACGCCGAATTGCTGGATAAAATTCATACTCTGGCGATTGACAAAACAGCTATAGCCGTAGCCGCTGAAACTGGCGCTATTATCGAGCAGCAGGTAGGCGAAAAGAGTCACAAGCGTAAAAACCTTATTATTGCCGTGGTTGTCGGTCTGTTGGGAGCAATCGGAAACTATCTGCCAACAATAAAGCCTTGGTTGGTGTCGGTGGTGGATAAAATGAAATGAGCGACCGTATCAAGTGCGTACTGGCGGATAATGTCCTGCTAGTCTTTTTTATGGCTGTTTACCTGTCGGCGTGGACAGCCAACGCATTCGGGAATCATTTTGTCATGTCCGACCTGCAAATTTTGGCTTGGCTAGTCGGCGGGATCCACGCTAATAACAGCCTGCTAAACTCGACTATACCGATGATATCCCAATTTAAAGGGGGCGCTCCTTGTGAACCTTGTAACCCTAGCGGACATTCAGACGGCGGCTGAAGCTGCTAATGGTCAGATTGACCGCATTTATCTTCACTGGTCAGCTGGTGAATATGGTCAGCAGTTTGACGATTATCACATTAACATCGACAAGGACGGCGAAATCTACGTTGACGGCCAGCTAAGAGACTATAAACCCCATACTTGGCATCGTAACACCAATGCCGTAGGCGTCGCACTAGATTGTGCTTACGGTGCAATGACAACGATGCTGGGCGATTACCCGCCGACTCAGGCGCAAATCGAAACGGCAGCTAGG
>Ga0265336_10000627_pt1 | contig 19421 bp, 29 predicted proteins | sample 42119metaG_FD_193583 | JGI IMG/M metagenome (GOLD analysis project Ga0265336, IMG submission 193583) | Rhizosphere microbial communities from Carex aquatilis grown in University of Washington, Seatle, WA, United States - 4-21-19 metaG | ecosystem: Host-associated > Plants > Roots > Rhizosphere...
CTCTAGTAGTTACTTAGTAATAGAAAGCTCTCTCTGTGGTGGTGGCAAGGATTTGACGAGAGGCAGTGTCTTATGCCTACTGATAAGCATTACTCGTATAGTCACCTTGCATGGTAATCAACCTTGTGGACAGACTCTCTATTTGCGGTAACTCTTGGGGGTGACCCAAGTTTGATGTTGTCGTTTCCCGCACCTGACTGTCGATTGACTCAATGCGTCTACCTTTTCCGCCACACCACCACAGAAAGAACTTTCTCTTTTGCGTTTAACGTCCGCAAACACGACATAGTTACTTAGTAGGGGTGGTTAAACAGCGAAGTGGTATTTCAGCAGTAGTATAATTAGCGAAAAAAGAACAGGGTTTTGTTGCTAAATCATGGCTATTGAGAATTGCCCCAATCACCATCATGATGGTTATGGCTATAAGTGTTACGGTTATGTATTTCATCTTCTTTATTAGTTATTTAATAAGGAGTGCCATTAGATTTTTGAGTATTTATTACATAATTTCATATGACCCTTGTAGGCTTCCTCTGGTGTTTTATATCCATAAAAATCTACGTATGAGCTGGATGCAATAACGAACGGACAGACATTACATTCAGGTGATTTTCTGGCAATAAACACCATCGTTTCATAGAGCCGACCAAAACCTATTTTCTCAAAGCCGATTTTCTTCATGTAATCAGCACGCCGAGCGTCGCCCATTCCCTCTAATTTTATTTTACGGCTCTCGGCAAAAATCTCTCGTATCGGTGCATCAGGAAAATACTCACCAACCGTAGATACAATATACTTGCCTATTTTCGTAGCTAGGAAGAACTTGCAATCTTCCGCACAAATAAAGTGTGCTGGGTGAGGCATCCATATCCATTTATCTTTAGTAATCATTTCATTTCTCTAATTAACTTCCTGATAATGTCGCTTTGGGAGACTTCTTCTTTGGCGGCCTTTTTCTTTACTTTATCTTTATGCTCTTTTGAGATGCGGTAGGAAACGGGGATGAGGGTCATAGTAATTTTCTTTTCTTAGCTTCTTTTAATAGTCCTTTATAATCATAATTCTCTAAAACTTCATCGCCCTCTATTTCCCATTCGTCAAACCACATATCGTCAATATAAACGCCACCACCTGTAATCATTGTCATGCCAGTTTCAGCCCTCCTTTTTATCCACCGGAGTATATTCAACAAGTGGTCGTCTTTTAGCTTTTTGTAGGGGATTTCCTCGCCCTCTTTTGTTTCCCATGTTTTCATAGTATCTAGTTATTAACTCTTTGTACCTCCATTGTATACCTTTACGCTATACGGTCAAGAGGCAAAATCCTAAAACTGTGGAAAACTTTTATTTACTTTGATATCCTATTTGGCCAAACATGGAACCTTTTAATTTAAGCCCTTTTTCAGCAAGATACTCTTTATAACTCTTGCCTTTATTAATTTTTTCTTCAGCATATTTAGGAAGTTCCTTCTTTTCATGCGAATTAGGGCTTCTTACAGAAGTTCCTTCTTTTAAGAGAGCACCGCTCTCCACAAGCATTATCTTGTTATAAGTTTCTGGCCTTGTTTTTTTAAGCAGTTCCAAGTACTCTTCGCGGTGCCAATATTTCTTTCGTTTCTTTTCTTCCATTTCTTTTTTAGCTTTGCGTTTATTTTTCTTCCGTTCGTTAATTATCCACTTATTCTTGAGGTAGTAAGCCTTCCAAATACTCCTCCACTTCTCCGGATTCCGCTTTCGCCACGCCAGATTCCACGCTGAGTAAGGATTCATATTCTGAAATTTTAGTCTGGTACCAAAGTCTGTCGGCTTTAATAATTTTCTGTTTATCTATAAAGAGTTGGTCAACGTATGCTTGGCCTTTTTCTTTTACCAAGTTCCGGTAAAAATATGCCTGATTTCCTCCCAGATTTATATTGCAGTGATAACAGGTAACCCTAAGATTATCCAAAGAATAACGCAAAAAAGCACCACACACCGAAGAGGAAATAAAATGAGATGTGTGCGCGTCAGAAGGAATTTTGATTTTTTTTCCACAGGTAAAACATTCCCAGCCGTATGGCTGTCTATACTGCCGCCGGACTAACTGTTTCGTGAGTTCCCATAGCTTCTTTGTGTAATAGGAAATCTTCTTTTGTTTTATCTTCTTCTTCATAAATTCTAAATTTTTGTCCACATGTTCGACAAACACGAATAATAAAACTGTCGTGATGGTCGCACTCTTCCTCTTTCACGCCAGTTTGCTGTTCGGCCTTTAATGCTCGCAGATTTTCTCTTGTGTGTAGTATAACAAGGTCTACCCATTTCTCGGCATCTTCGCCTTTCCTCACCAGCGGCACTATCTCGGCGAGGTTGCTCCACCCACCGGCTTCAATGAGTTTCTGTTGAGGTACGTTAGAAAATAAGTCACAGATACCGATAAGTTGCGAAACTCGTGACTCGGAAGTTTTAAATTCCTCGTCAAGCAAAGCATCAAATGAGGAATACCCTGCTTGTTCCCAAATACGTTCATCTCTTATTTGTTTGAAACGTGTCCCTTCGTGGAAATATGCTCTCTGGATACCATGCCACAAGCGTACTGTCTCATCAATAAACTTCTTGGCCTCTTCCTGCGACGTTAGTTCATTTTTCATTAGGTGTAAACGATTTTAATTCATCGTTGAGGAGGACAAGGAATTCCTGGAGCAAAAGTTTTATTTCACTGACTACCTCGGTGAGTCTTTCATTCATAGATGCAGTATACCACCGATGGTTTTTAAAAAAGCAATTAGCCTGTGTATAACTTTTATAATATATGATTTTTCAGGTATATATGCCCGTGAAAGAATGATTGGCGGTGGATTCCTCTGGATTTGAGCCAAGTTAGGCGCAAACTCACCCCTATGGCTCTTGAGTCGCATTACTGGTTTATTCTTCTCTGCGGTCAATTTTGCTTGATATACGGGGTCATAGCGATGCCACGCCTTCTTAATATTACCCAATTCGATTGCCAGAAGGTTTCTACCAGGTTTTACGACATGAAGTGGTCCCCGTTTCCTTGTTTCTACTGTAGTATCACAGTGAATTTCAATCATGTCTTGAGTTAGAGAAACAACATGAAACCGTCGTTCTTTTTTTTTAGTGGAAGCATTCTTAATCCAGCCGTGGTCTTTATGAGGAAAGTATCCTGCTTCAGCGAGCACAATATGGTGCATATGAATGGGTATTTTTAACGTGAGTGTTTTCACGTCTTCGTTAGCTTGTTTAAGAAAATATTTTATATTCTTTTTAGAAATCGTCATCGTTTTTTAGTGCTTGAATAAAATCATCTTTCTGTTCCACAAAACGTCCCGTCGTACCATGAAAAATAAAAGGAATTGTACCAACAGAACCGTGACGGTTTTTCTTGATAATTCCCAAAACCCTAACTGATTCACCACGCATGGATTTGTCACGAAAAGATTTGACATCTTCCTCACCGGAAACAAGTTCTAAAGCAAAGTCTGCGACTGCCGCGATACCACCAGAACCTTTGAAACCCATAACAGCAGATTTTGGTAACTTTGCCGCTTCGTTAGAAATCTGAGAAACCAGAATAATCGGCACGTTTAATTTAATTGCCAACTTCTGCAATTCAGAAGCAACCGCTGACATTCTCTCGTAGTCACCTTTGGCTCCCTCTACCTCCACGTTTTGAATGTAGTCAATGACAACAAGGGTTGCTCCCCAGCCCATTTTTTGCTCCAAAATAGAAAGTGATAGCTCACGTAAAGTCCTCTTTTCGTTTATAAGCCTCAAAAATGCCTCGCCAAGCGACGCTTTAGTGCTTTCCACATCTTCACTCGTTTCACCATGAAAGATGCGTGTACCGGCCAGATTTGAGCCAATAGCGAGGAGTCTAGATACGATATCAGTCTTACTCATCTCCAAAGAATAAAAAGCTACCTTAGCTTGTTGCTCTAAACACTTATTGACCAAGTTCAAAGAAAAGTTTGATTTACCGAGTGAAGTGTAACCAGCAATGACAATGAGGTGCGGCGCGCGGATACCATCAAGTGCCTTATCTATCCGGCTAATACCTGTGGAGTAGCCGATGATGCCTGGATTGTTTTTGTTTCTTTCAACCCTAGCATCGTAGTCTTTCAGAATTTCCTTGATGTCAATTTTTTCTTCCGAAGAAAAACCGAGTGAGGAAAGGTCGGAAGAAAGTTGTCCGAGTTTATCTTCAATGTTTTTATCAGTAACACTTTCGGCATATCCCTGAAGAAGCGAAATAGCTTCAAGTGATTTCTGGACTTTGAGGAGGTCATCAGTGATTGAAGTTAAGCGACGGTGCCCACCGAGTGAGAGAATGTCGTTGAGATATATATTTTTCTCTTTGGCAATGATAAAAATGTTCTTATCGTTGAGGCGGCTATCCACCACGGCGGAAAAACGCTCTTGATTGGTTGCCAGCCTCTTTATTTTTCCGACAGCTTCAATGACTTGCTGATTGGAAAAACGAAGCAGGAGAGCTTCAAGCAACTCCACTTCAAGCGTGTCGCGAATACCGACGAGGGTTGTGTAATTATTCGTCATTTCCGTAGAAGACGGCGGTCTTCGCCCTCAATTTTTACTATGTCACACATTTCAACAATGCGAGAAACAACTCTATCTCCAATCTTTTCACTCAATTCTTGTAAAGAATAGTTAGAGGAAAAGAATGTTGGTAACATTTGTTCATAGCGGTAATTAATCAACCGATACAAAATTTCTAAAACCCAATCAGTTTGTTTTTCTGCTCCTAAATCATCAAGAAGTAAAATGTTTTCAGTTTTAATTTTATCATTTATTGATTGTTCAGCATTTCCACCGTCTTCGGAATTGGCACGGGAAATCTCCACCTTTAGTTCAGAAATAAATTCAGGCACTGTTGTTAAGAGAACAGGTATTTTTTCGTCTCCTGCTTCTAAAGCAAACAAATATGAATGGGCACGTAATATTTTATAGAGGCCATACAGTTCCCGCGTTTTTCCCACCCCACAAGCTCCGTAAATAAATAATCCTTTTTTCAATTCTTTACCAATAACATTTTCTATTATTTTTTTGTTAGTGAGTTGCGCTTCAGTAAAAATAGGAGGAATAGTTCTGAATATTTTTTTAGTTACATAGATTCTTATTTCTTCCTCTTTTGTTGGAAAAGAATTTGTCTTTGGATACCAAGAAGGCTGTTGGTCATTTAATTCTCGGAATTTTATTTCCGAAATTTCAAGTATCTTCTGCATTACATCGTTATAATTTTTAACGTTAAATGTTTTCATATTTTTTAGAATTAGAGTTTGTATAGACTTTGGGAGATTGTTTTTTCTTAGCAGAAATAAGTTTTACCCAGTTCATTTTTAATTGAAATGGATTAGTAATTGTTGGAAAATAATTCTTTGAATTTGTTTCAGGTAGACTAGCTATAATTTCCAAAACAAGCGAAAGACCGTATTGCTCAATGAGAAAAGAAGCTGCATCACGTTGTCCTTTATGGTTATAAAATAACCTATTGGTTGGGTCTATAGCTTCAAAAGCCCGAATAACTCGCACAACGTAATCAGCATCGGCAATAGTATCAGCATTGACAGTTTTGCGACGTTTTTCTTGCTTGAAAATACGACGACGACGATTAACTTCAGAATTTGATACTAAAACGCCATTTTCATCAGTAACAACAATTCTTGAAACGTCATCACTCCATTCTTCAGAAGAAGACCACCCTTCAGGTAAGACAAAACCAGCTAAGGAGTCGGGTTTTACAGATTCCTTAGGAGAGGAAAAAGTTTTTTGCGCGTCAGCGCAAGCATTTACGTTAGTAGGTAATAAAGCATTTAGAGTATTAGTTACTAAGCATTTGTCCGTGGTTTCACCAGCCCCAGTAATAACCACACTCTGGTTTTTGACAGGTGTGGTTGTGTTATTGCGTAATAAGAATTTAACAATCACATAAGGCTTTGCTAGCGTCCCATCTTCAAACCTATCTTTGAAATCTTCAATTAAATTAATCTCTTTTAATGATTTTTTGGTTTCAATAATTTTACTTTCTCCCCACCCCAACGCTTTAGCTGCAAAACTCGTAGTACAATAAACTTGATTTGTTTTTTGAAACTTAGCGGTATATGAATAAAAATTATATAACGCAATCGCGTTAGAACGATTTTTTTCAGGTAGTTTTAGTAACCTTTCAAAAGTTTCTTGAGTTATCCCAAAAGACCGATTGTTAATCTCCCCACTGAAAGATACTTCTTTTTCCATTAGATTTATGTCCCTCTATCCTGCTGCCGGACGTTAAATTCGCGTAAAACGTTAAACGGCAAGCAGAATAGAAGGGCGAATTTATTTTGGTTGATAAAGACCTCTTGCAATTATACTACAACCATCACGTTGGCTTCAACAACAAGGCTGTGGATAACCTGTGAATTTAGCTTTGCTAAACTCTAATGAAAACCGCCCCCAGTGAAGGGAGCGGAAACAAACCAATCGTTGCCTTAGTATCGCTACTTAACTAACGGAGGGGCGAGTTTTTTGAGCGTTCTATTCTACTCCTTTTTCATTTCACTAGCAACTGGGTCAGGGCGAAATTGTCGGAGCCAATTACTCAATGCTTCAAGAGAAGTCCGGCCAAAGGCAATCTTGTCGCCCTCTTCTGCGCGGCACCACTCTCCAAAGTCAGCCGATGGTACTTTATGAATTTTTAGGCTCATGTTTACGTTGTTATACTTCCCACTCGGTTTAACCACTGTTTTGAGCTATACACGTCAATATTTTGTGCCCGCTCGGCCTTTGACATAATTTTCCTAGCTAGTTTTCTTTTGGTCATGTTAGAACGGAATTTCGTCAACATTAACTCCTTCTTTTTCAGCTGTAGGGTAGGCGATACTCGGCTCAGCAGGAATTTTCTTATACAACGGATGTTTAGCAAGTTCAGTAAGAAGGAATTTCTTCACGCCCAGAAAATATAACTTCCAGTCGTCGCTATCATATCCACCTGTATCACCTTCCGGCACCGGAAAGCCGTTTTTATGTACCCACTTGTCGCCTTCTTTGGTTCGGTAGGCATCAGCAATTTTTACGTCGTCTTGCATGAGGGTCAAACCCTTCTTTGGCTTATTGGTCTTCTCGTCCTCAAAGGCATACGGTATGAAACGCACCGGCTTTGATAGGTCAAGGTTCGGTAATTTTTTCAGAAAGTCCGTGCCGAAATTACTGTTCATGTTGAAGTACACCGTCTTCAACTCCTCACCCTCATCAAGCGTAACAATGACGCTCTTGCCAAAATCACTTTCAAAAATATCAAACGCTTTGACTGTCCCAACAACAGCCCGATACACCAGTTCGTACTTTGTTCCTTTCTTTCCGTCAGAGGTTTCGTAATTTCTCACGACAGCTCCAGCCGTGGTTGGCGGCACTTGGGTACGAAATGTACCGTCTGATAAAATACTCACTTCTACGCCTACGTCTTTCTTGGGTTCAAGTCCTTTTGTCATAAGTTTTATAGATTTAATTTCTCTTTAATTTGAACAAATGTCTGTCCGGCTTTGTGCAATTCCAAACAATTCTTAAACGCTTCTTTACCCAATGTGGTGTTTTCAATAATGAACGGCTCGGCCTCGCCGTCCAGTGAAAAGATACAATGGGCAGTAATCGGAGGTACTTTGACTCCTAATGCCTCGCCGTCGGCCTGAAACAGCCCATTCTCGGTGATTTGTAGGTCATACCCGCCCACTTGGTACAAGTGCTTCTCAAACACGCTCTTATTGGATTTTAAGTCGCCGACGACAACAAGGCCGTTGTTGAGAATTGCACCCCAATCCACTATCCCACCAGTCCACAAGGTTTCAGAATAACAATGGGCTTCGCTCCAGAGAAACTCTTTTACATTCTTGACTGCCCACAAGATAAACTTTTCAACTTGTTTCGGTAGCTTTTCCTCTTTGTTTTCTGTTTCCAATGGTTTCGGTGCGCCGCCGTTGGTCTTGATACAGTCTTTTATGTACGCCTCTACATCGGAGTGCCAGTCCTCTCCCGTCTCGGCTCGCTCTTTCTTGTACGTGTCATGCGCGCGGTACGCCTCGGCCATGAGTTCCGTAAACTGCTCTACGGTCAAGGTCTTTGTCTTATCCAACGCTCCGGTCATCACTTCTGTCAGTGTGGTTTTGTCAAGCTCTGTAGCTTTCTTGTTTTTTACTCTGGTAAAAACTTTCGGGTCTGCGAGGCCAGTGATACACTCCACTGCTTTACCGGCGGCGTAGTAGCCAAAGTTTCCACCCAGCACTCCCACAACGGTACTCGTGCCATAAAGAGGCCGATTGTCCAACAAGTGAACATGCTCTTTGTTGTTAAATTCGTATTTCATATTATTCCAGCATTGACTTCACCCTCTTGCGAGGTTCAATCGTTATGCCTTTTTTAACTAGTAATTGCTTCTCCCAATAGCGCACCATCGCCAAACTTGCACCCCACTGTTTTGCTATTGCCACCTGTGTCATTGTCTTGCGGTACTCCGGCAAGCGTTCAATCTCTGTCTTGCGCTCTTCTAATGTTCTTTCTTTCCATGTTTTGATATTTGTATCCATATATTTGTTATTTTATAATGTCTGTATTATACCCGTCTTTACTACTCTCCGCCACGCCTTTTGGCCGTGGCCTGTTGGTAAGTCCCTATCCAGTATGGTTTTAGCCCTAGTTCTGCCTCTAGTTCGGCCATGCTTTTGCCATTCTTCGTGCCTAGAATGTCTAAAAACCAATCTCCGTATACCTCTCTGGCTTCTAGCACGGCATATCTCTTTCGCTTGCTAAACTCGGCGGCCAGCTTGTCCATATCTTCCCTTGTGCCTCTAAACTGGGCATGTAGCAGGTTCATATCCCTGCCATCTTCTTGATGGTTTCCTCAATCGTGAACGGCTTTTCTAGTGGCTTGTGCTTTTCTCCCCATACTCTGTCGGCCTCTATTTCCTCTGGTGTGGCTTCTTCTTCAAACTCTCTACAGCCACAATCACACACTACGCACGACTCGCACCCGTCAATATGTTGGCTTTCTGGGTCGCCGCATACACATATTTTATCTTTTTCCATAGTAGTTTTATTTAGTTAATAATCGTTCACTGTCTGTTATCATCTCCGCCTCTTTCAATCTCAACGCCTCTCTGCTTTTCATAAGCCGGTAATAACTTTGCCGCACTTTCAATTTGTCCCGATATTCGGCGGCTAGGGCTTCTAGGTGTGCCGTAAACGCCGAAGAGTATTCTTGGATTTCGCTCTGCATATAATTATTCTAGGCCAATAAGTCTTTTTGTCCCGTCAGCTACCTTGACCGGCCAGCTCAACATTTCCGCCGCCTGTTGTAGATTATCTGGCAAGTAGATTTTTACATACTGTCCTTGACCGCCCTCGTCGCACTGCCACTCTCTCTGATAGTAACCTCTTGTATCCCGATATAGCGGGCTATCGTTAGTAAGGTATAGCAATTCCTCGGCTAGTTCTTGGTTCACGTCTTCTGGTGTTGTCATTTTAGTAGCACTCATAATTAACCCACTCTTTTTTGTTCTCTTTCGCCCACGCAATATCGGCCTTTATAGCTTCCGGCCTATAATCCTTTTCTTCCCACTTAAACTCGGCTAGGGCTTTTTCAAGTAATGCTGTTGATACTTCAATCGTGCCGCCATTGTCTTGATTGTATTGGTTCGTGTATCCCAGCTCGCCATTAACTTCAAAAAAGTCTAGTAAGTCTGTATCGTGCCACAAGTTAAAACTGCTTTGGTCTGCTACCTCTTTAGTGATAATTCTATATGCTCGTACGCTCATTTTATTTTTAGTTTAATTTAATAATTATTTTGTGTGTGTTGGCACGCTACTCTTGTAAAACGTAACTGTAGCAATAGATAGCCCGTTAATATCTCTCACTATGGCATAGGTAAAGCGTCTAGGATATTTCACAAGGTGTGTGCCGCTACAGTCAATGTTGTTGGTCTTGCAGTAATTTATCAAGTCAATTAGCGCTAGGTTTTGTAGTATCTCTTTCATTTTATTAGTAGATTATTGTAGTAGTAGCTTCATTCTTTCCCTCTCTGTTGATGTAGTACTTTGTGGCTTCGGTATCAGTAAAACCCCACTCGCTCGCCTTGCCGTACTCCACCCAACTCTTAACGTCTTGTGTGCCGCCTTTTTGAACGGTAAACGCATTGGATTGCATAGATAACACTACACTATCTCGCTCAACTCTTTCACCGTTCCGATAGTTAGCGATTTTGATTTTCTTTCCCACTTCTAGATAGCGTTTCAAGTCCGATAGCTTTCTCGGTGCTGTTCCAGTTACTTTTGATATAATGGCCTCTGGTTCCTTAAAGAGTTCTTGAGATAGTCCCAGCTCTTTTATAAACCAGTTCGCTAACGCGTGATAATTCGGATTATCATAGTCCGTAACTGATATGGTGTTCCCTTCGGCTATTTCTTGCTTGGCATACTTTAATGCTGATTTTTGCGTCTTTAATCCCCACATGCCAGGAAAGTAATCTGATTGAATATCGCAATCTGTCTCGTTTGATAGGCTAAAATCGTGGCCCACAATCAATTTATAGTGTTTACTCATATACGGTTATATAATTCTGATAATTGACCGCGTATCTCTTGAATGTCGGCTGTTACTTGCTTGTATGCTCTCCACTCACTTGGCGGATAGTCTTCTGGACATGTAATAAAGCGTGTCCCTTGTTTCTTCCATGTTTCTAGTCGGTTCATGTTAGATAATGCCTAAGTAATGAGCGAAAATGGTAGTGTATACCAATGCGCCAGCTAGTAATCCTGCTGCGAAACAGATACCCCCTATAACTACAGCCTGCTTTAGTGAAAATGTATAGATAGTTTGCATATGATTATTATTTTTATTTTTAATAATATCCGACCTTTTTCCAGCTAGTACACTGGCAACTGCATATAGGGTATGTTGCTAATTTTTTTCCCATAAAAACTTATACTCTGCTTGAAACTTGCCCTTACAGCACACGTTACAAGCTATTGTCGTTTTTCTCTCGCGCTGTATTTTTCGGCCACACGCTGGGCATGTTGCATTATATTTTGCTGGTGGTGTTATCACACTGCCAGCGTTGTAGCACCTTTCTGCCCGACAACCGATAGAACGAGCAACTGCTTTCCATGCGTGGTTATGGTGAGCACCGATAGGTGCAAGTGCGTGTGCTATCTCATGCAGTATTGTGTCTTTCACCTCCTCCATGTTGTTAAGTTCTACAAGTGGCCGTGATAGCGAGATAACATGTTCACCAATGCGGCACTGGCCGAAGCGTGAGCGGCTCTCATCAAACTGTATTCTCCAGCCGTCTAGCTTGTGAGCTATTCTCAAACTCTCCGCCATTTCGTAAGCGTCTTTTATAGACACGTTTTTATTTTTTTTACCCCTATATGCAGTTGTCAATGTACTATCCTCTATCTATTCTAACTCCTAGTGTAGCACAAGTGTTACAGCAACACAAGCCACAAGTAGTATATAGTGTGGTGTAATGTTTTAGTATATGGCTTATAATAAGGGGATTATGGCAACACGTTAGTTTATCCACAGCCCTGCAAGAGTTCCGCTTTGCTAAACTTTTTCACACGCATTTAAACTTGTCAAGGCCGCCCCCCACTATATCCTCATAGCCCCTAATACAGCCCCAACACTAACAAGGCACCAGCCAGCCAATCCGGTTCCGGCCGCCCCAGTGTATGTATCGCCCCCCTAGTAAGGGAGTAAGTAAGGTAAAGAAATGATACTTCCGCAAGTTCGGATATAGTTCTTATGTAACGAAGTTAATCCGCCTCACCATCTATCCACTATTGAACGCTCGTTCATTCATTCCTCATTCATTCACCAGTAAATCCGTATCCCATTGGTATGCATTGGTATACAAACGCGCCGCATCAACTGTGCGAGCGTAGCGAGTACTATTGTGGTGGGGCAGTCCCTCATATATAGATTCTATCCTTATTATTAGCAGTATATTAGTGATTGTGGCGGCGCGGGGTATCGGTTGGGGTTGTCTTCTTTTGTGGTGTTAAACCACATACGGGTATACTACTAAATCAAAACGACCCACATCTCCGTATAAAACTTTTTTTAAACTTTGAATTACTCTATCCTTATCTATTATGTTCTTGGGGGCGAAAATTGGGCGGGGGCGGAATTCTATTTACTTATCCCCAGTTGACTTTGTATTACAATTTGCTAGAATGTAATACATGAAAAATATAACCGTTGTTTTAAGATTATCTGATGAAGAGGGAGTGAAGATTACTAATTTAATGGCTAAGTTTAACGCTAAAAATAGGTCTGAAGCAGTTCGTTGTGCTATAGAATTCGCTACTTCAGGAAGTATTACAAATATCGAACGTATTACAAAAAAAGATACCGAATCTAATAAACGTATTACAAATGACATAGAGCCAAAATATGGCGAACCTGGGTACATTGACGTGAATACTCCCTATAGAATGTGTAAAGACAAAGGTCTTGACCCTCAAGAAATCTGCACGGAACACAACACCAAGAATTATGAATGTATTACAAAACATCAAATAACGCCCAATGCCTAAAACCCCCTTCTTACCTATCACAGTAAAAAAGCTCAAACTGTATCTCAAGACAGTCCCCGACTCCTACATCATCACGGACATCAATGACACCCCTTTCGATGCTCTCTGGATAAATGACGTAAAGAAGAAGACTCTCCGATTCTTAAATACTACAAGGGATATGGATAAAGCGGTCACAAAGGTGATATAATCTGTGGTAAAATTAAGGAGTGACCGTACAAGACGTTATTCTCCGTATTGGAGATATTACAGGTAACTACAGTGTCGGGCAAAGTACCAACGACCAAAAGATTCGGGCGGTGGATTACGCTGTCAACTATCTAAAGAACACCATCGGCCTTCCTCAGGACACTCAGAAGTATCAGTTCTACTTCGCTGGGGACAATAACTACTACGATGTGCCTTCTGACTTCCAAGAGTTTCAAGGTTTGTTTTACGATATACAAGGTAACAACACTACGGGAAGGGCGTGGAACTACCGCCCTGATGTGGAGGTCTTTAAGAGAATTGGTGATTACCCAGGACAGAATACAGTTTCTTTGACCTATACGAACAAACCCACAGGTCAACTTCTCCTTTGGGGTGAGAACATTACTCCTATCCAGACTCTTGAGACGTTTGATGTAAACCTATGGACTGCCTCAGGAGATGCTTCAGCCGCCGCCACCGATACGACGGTCTTTTACGAAGGTAATGCTTCAGAAAGATTCACTTTAGGCTATTCAACAGGCACCGGCACGCTGACTTCCCCTGCCATGTCGCTTTCTCTTCAGCAACTCTTTCAAAAGTTCGGGAATCTCAACCTATATGCCTACTTCCCTTCAACGGCAGTCACCTCCGTTGCTTTGAAACTCCTCACGGACACGGGAAACTACTGGACAATCACACAGACTGCTCAGGCTTCAGGAGCCCCCTGGACCCTCAATCAGTGGAACAAACTGACTTTTCCGACTTCCTCTGCTGTTCAAACAGGCACACCTTCGGCTTCAAACATTACTCAGATTCAGATTGTCTTTACCATTCCTAATACATTTGGGACCGTTCAAAACTTCCGCGTTGATGACCTGTACATGGTCTTCCCTGACCTCCTTGACCTTATCTATCTTTCGAATTACAAAGGAACCAGTCAAACTGGCTCAAAGATTTCCATTCTCTCGAACCTCTCGGATACTCTCAACTACGCTCAGGACTTTATCGAACCCATCTCAGTCATCGCCGCAGAGTATATTTTTCCCCAACTTCGTGCGGATTTGAATTGGATGCAATTCTTTGGAGGTAAGAATCAGAAAATACTCTCAGCCTGGGCACGGAGGTTCCCTAAACGCAGAACACAGAACGATTTTACTAGAACAACTATTCAAAGGTAAATGAAACCAGATGGAGAACAGTTCGTGGAGTCTCGGAGTATCGGCCTCAAGGGACTGAATACTTTTACCGACCCTTCTGCACTCACTGACGCGGATATGCCGGATTGTCGGAATATCATCTTTGATTCCGGTGTTATCCAACCTCGCCCTGGCTCTGTCCTCTACGCAAAAAAGCCGGTAGGTGAAACAGGCAATGCTCTACAAATAATTCCCGCTAGGGATTCTCAAGGAAATTGGTATCTTCTTGCTTCGTATGACTCCAACAACATCTATATGTGGAATGGGTTCTTTTGGATTAAAATAACGCAAACCTATTCTTTTACGAACGCCTCATGGTGTGCCTATCAGGGTTGGAATTTCGGCAAATCGCAAGATGTCCTTTTTCTTTCCAACGGAGTAGATGTGGCAGGAAGAATTCGGCTCTTCTCAGGAACACTCGCTTCCACGGCTAATACTTCCGATGCGAAACTTACCCTAACCGATGCCAGTAACTTTTATTCAGAAGCTCATATCGCCACGGGAGTCAGTGGTAATACTATTACTGTTGGAGGTCAAACTGTTGGAAATCCATATACCTCTGTGTATACCCCCCTTGGCACGGCTCTTTATTACACAGCGAGTGGAACACCAATCGGGAATCTCACCGCCAATACGGTCTATTACGCAATTCCTTCAGGAACAACGAATCCAACCTCTTCGAATAGTCAGTTCTCTTTGGCGACATCAGTAGCTAATGCTAAAGCGGGAACCGCAATCACTCTTTCAGGTTCATTACCTGGCGGTACGCATACTTTCTATTATGTCGCTCAGATTGTTGTGAGTGACGGAACAAATACGGCCACAGCAATCTATTATAGTATTTCAGGCAATGTGCTTTCTCTCATCGCCCAAATCGGAACTCTTTTTGGTCCTGGTGCCACGGTAGTCAGTCAGTTAGAACAACGTCCTGGTATTCCGCTCGGCTCCGTTATGACCTCATGGACGAATTCTTTGACCATAGCAAATGGAAAGGGTTCCGAGAATACGTTACAAGTTTCATGTGCAGGAGTTCCCGAAGATTTTACCGTGGGAGCCGAAATTGCGTTTGGGGATATGCAAGCCTGTTACGATGGCGACCCTCAAATTGTCGGGGTACACAACTTTGGACTCTTCTTGGTCGTCGAGAAGAATAACAATATGTATCGGTTTTCGTATAACTTTGATTCAACGCTTAATACCAAACAAGGACAACTGACCCCAATCATCGCTGGTCAGGGTGTCGGGCCGGTTTCAAAGACCGTTCCTGTGCAAACCATGGGGACACTCTACTATCCGTCACTTTCAACGGGCATTATGAGCCTTGCTCCTGTTTCTACTGGTTACACCACGACCACCCAGTTTGCCGTTATTTCCATGCCGATAACGAATCTTGTTCTTAACTCTTTGACGTTCGCAAATGATTCACGTGGAACATTCGTAGGCCAGAAACTTTTTTGGACAACTGGTTTTACGGGAGAGAAAAACTCCCTGATTTTAATGTACGACCTTATCAGGCAAGCGTGGAGTTTGTGGGATTCGTGGGCACCAAAAGACATAATCTCGTATCAGTATGGATTGTTCTATATCTCAGCCACCGATGGAAATGTCTACCAAGGTTTAATGGGTTACAATGACGCAGGAAACCCCTACACTTCGTATGCGTTCACGAAACGCTACAACTTCGGGCCAGCGTCAATGCCCAAGACTGCCGACGCTCTGTATATTGAAGGCTATCTGGCCTCGGCCACCAACCTTTATGTGGATGTGTTGTATAATGAGAGAGGGGGACAGTTGAAAAAAACGTACAAGATAAATCGTTCAAATATTAATGTTCTGTTCACTCCTCTGTCGGAAGAGGCACTTTCTCAAATTTCTCTTTACGGAAGTGCTCTGTCTGACATCGAGAATAAACACGTCGGAACTTTAGGGTCTTTCCGATGTTATCTTTCGATTCCTAATGGTCTGGCTTTCTTTTCCATACAAGTGCAAGTCTATTCGTTAGACGCTAACGCGGTCTGGGGCCTTATTGGTATCGCGGTCAATCCCAAACAAGAGCCGATTGTCCCTGCGACACTTCGGTTAGATTCGATTGATGCAAACAACCCAATAGAATCAGGGCAATCATCAAATCAAAATCAAGTTATCCCAATGGCATCATTCCAAATCCCAGCATCAGGAGTCGTAAATGGTATAAACCAGACGTTTGTTTGGTTGCGTGCTCCGAGTGTTATTGTGATTGACGGCGTGCCTCTTCAGCAGGAAAATCAGGACGGAACTGTTAATTGGACAGGTTCAACCACGACTATTTTCCAAAATGTCGCCCCATTATCAAGTATTTTCGCACTATGATAAAAAAAATCTTAATCTCTCTTTTTGGTTTTCTAGCTCTCGCTGGTGTAGCTTTGGTTGGTGTTGCTCATGCGGCAGGGACGACGACAATACCTTGGTACACGAATAACAATACGACAATTTCTCCGTATCCTATTGTTGGAGTAAATCCACCGATTATCGTGAACTCAACGGCCACTTCTACTTTTTCCAATGGTATTAACGTCACTGGAGGTTGTGTATCTGTTGGAGGAAACTGTATAGGAGTTGGAACTGGTTCTGGTTCGGTAACATCAATTTCCGCTACTTCTCCTCTTACGGGTGGAACTATTACTACTGCTGGGTCAATTGGTTGTCAAACTGCTTCGGGTAGTCAGCCAGGTTGTCTTTCTTCAACCGACTGGACGACATTTAATAATAAAGGCTCAGGAACCGTGACCTCAGTTACGGGTACGTGGCCGATTATTTCTTCTGGTGGCAATACACCTGTTCTATCTTTTGATGGCCTTTCAACTTCTTCAATATCGGTACTCGGAAATATCCCCTATTTTACGGGTGTAAAAACGTTTGGTAATGTGGCCACAACGACAGCGACGTGTACGGGAAATGCAACCTGCAATCCGTTCACTATTATCGGTTCTTCGCCTATTACTATTTCTGCTTCTGGTGGTGGGGGAGGCGGCGGTAATGTATCTACTTCGTCTGTTCCCGTCGTTGGACAATTGGCCTATTGGACGACGACCACGGCCACGCCAGCTCTTCTAGCAACGGTGGGTACTTCAAGCGAGACCTGTACTTCACCGCTTTCCTGTACGGCATTTAACGTCGTTGGGTCCGGTGGCGCGCTCTCCCTAGGTACGGTAGGTATTGCCAACGGAGGAACAGGTTTGACTACTATCGGAGCTTCCAGCACGGTACTTATTTCCAACAGCACCAATGCTTTTTGGCAGAAACTGGCCACCTCACAACTCACTAACGATAGTGGTTTTGTTACTTCTTCTGGCGTGACTTCTGTTGCTACAAATAACGGCCTGACCGGCGGTACAATTACTACTACTGGTACTTTGGGCCTCAATATCACTGGCCTTTCTACAAACGCCCCAATTACCTGGAATGGCTCAAACCTTGTAGCCACTGGCACGCCGACATTTACCGTTGGTTCGCTTATTGGCACGACTACCGCTACAAGTACGTTGGTTGGCGGCCTCGCCGCAAACATTTTTAACGCCACTTCTGTTACTGCCTCCTCGACCTTTGCCAATGGTATAAACCTCACTAACGGTTGCTACGCTATCGCTGGTGTTTGTCTTTCTACTTCTGGCGGTGGCGGCGCTGTTTCATCAGTTTCCAACTCCGATAGCACCCTGACTGTTTCTCCGACCACGGGTTCGGTAGTAGCGTCGCTCAATCTTTCACACGCAAATACATGGTCTGCAAAACAAACTTTCTCCACCTCAAACATTTCCATTACGGGCGGCTCAAACACTAACCTGCTTTCAACTGACGGCTCCGGTAATCTTTCATGGACAGCGGCAGGGGCAGGCTCAAACTATTTCACCAATTCCGGCAACAACACCTATCTCAATACCGGCATAAACCTTGAAATGCCATTCTTCACCGCAACAAGCACCACTGCTTCTTCTTCAATCGTTACGGCGCTTGGTATAGGCACCACCAGTCCCTGGACAGCTTTTACTGTGGCCTCTGGCGCAATTCTCAACACCGAAACCCAACCCGCTACCACCACCAGCATGACGGTTGATTTTCGTGCCTCAACCAATCAGCTCATTCGTTACTCCACTTCAGCCATGACCATTACTTTGGCTGGTGGTGCTGTTGGCCAGCACTTGACCTTGACGACCTGCAACGCTTCCACTGGTACGGGTGGAGCAATCACGTTCGCTGGTTCGGTTTCTTTCTCCGGTGGCGTGCAACCTGGGAACAGTACCCAAGCCAATACCTGCGACGTTTGGAGCTGGCTCGTTTCCCAAGCCACGTCTACGACAAAATATCTGCTTATCGGCCAAACTGCGGGACTACAATAAAATGAAAAAATTACTCGCTTCACTTTCAGTCATCGCGCTCCTGGCATGGTATATGCCCGTCCAAGCCGATATATACGGTTCTTCTTCCCTTGATAGCTGGTTCACGCTGGACTCAAACAACATAAGCGGCACCACTGTCACTGACGGAAGTGGTAACGCCAATACCGGAACGCTCCACGGCACAGAAACGCTGACAAGCGGAAAAATGGGACAAGCTCTCGTGTTTGACGGATCAACGAATTACATAAAAGTTCCACAAAGCGCTTCGCTCTCTCTGAACAATAGCTACACCGTCACGGCGTGGTTCAAAGATAACGGCTCACCAAACAACGGCATCCTTTTTTCACGGCGTTCCAATACGTTCAGTAATGCCGAAACTCGCCTTTCGGTACAATGCGGACAAACGTGTGTTCGTTGGGACATAGGCAATTCAGTGGGTTCAGAAAGTGCCGTTAATTCCGTGGTTAATGCCGTAGACGGCAAATGGCATTTTATAGTTGGGGTGGTGAACTACAATACGAATATAATTCTCTACGTTGACACAGCGGCTCCGGTAGTCGGTTCAGCAATCGGCGGCACGTTAAGTGACACGACGGCTGGGGATTTCTGGGGAACGAATACCGACTACGGTTCGCCATTTCTGAAAGGGACGCTTGATGATGTTCGCTTTTATTCAAGAGCATTGTCGGCGAGCGATGTAGCACAGCTTTATTATCAGTCGTTTAACGCCCATGCGGCATTTTAACCATGCAAATTAACATTCAAGATGACAGTGGCGCACAAGATGTTTCGGCTCTTCAGGTGCAGGTTGTGGAAACCAGCTCTCCCACCGACCCCATAACCACGCAAGATGGTTCTATTGTTACTGGCGATAATTTAGTAGTGACCAAAACGACCACCACCACAGTGACAGACCTGCAAACACAATCAGATGACCTTGCCACTCAAATTGCCGCTCTCCAAGCACAGAAAGACGACATAGATGCTCTTTTGCCGCAAGTGACGGACAAACTCAATGCATTGGCTGTTTCTAGCAATCGCACATTCACCGCACCAGTTTCCAATCAGTTGCAGGTAGCAAG
>Ga0265336_10000628_pt1 | contig 19404 bp, 18 predicted proteins | sample 42119metaG_FD_193583 | JGI IMG/M metagenome (GOLD analysis project Ga0265336, IMG submission 193583) | Rhizosphere microbial communities from Carex aquatilis grown in University of Washington, Seatle, WA, United States - 4-21-19 metaG | ecosystem: Host-associated > Plants > Roots > Rhizosphere...
GCGTTTACATGAAACTGCGGCCACTGGCCCAACGCTGTTCCCAGTGCAGTGCTGAACGCGCCAGCAATGAGCATCTGCCAGGCTGCGGCCACAAAGCTGTTCACCGGTAGTCGCGCGTGCCGAGAGAGGATACTGCCAGTGACCCAGGCCAACGCCCCAACTAGCAATACGCCAATGGCCTCAGCGCGCATGTGGTCCCCAGCTAGGCCTACGCGCAACGAAGGCCACACCAATGCTGCCAGACCGGCAAAGCCTAACGCCGTGCCAAGCCAGCCACGCAAGGGCAGCGGTTCACCTCCGGGCAGCACCATCTCGGCCAGCGCCGTAAAAATCGGAATCACTGCGAGTACCAGTGAGGCCAAGCCGCTGGGGACGGTCTTTTCCGCGTACACCAAGGCCACATTGCTTCCGCTCAACAGGAATAGCCCAATCAGGCTCAGCATCAGCATGGTTTTCGGCGGCCACCAAAGGCGCATCCCACGCCAGCGACACCAGCCAAGTAGAAGCACCCCAGCAATGAGAAAGCGCATTCCGGAGAGCAGATTCGCCGGCATATAGACGGTGCCAATGCGAATCGCCGTATAGGTCGATCCCCAGAAAAAGTAAACGCAGGAAAACGCTAAAACGATGGAGGCGGCAGTGGCAGGCTTATTCTGTTGAGTTTGGGAATTCCGCATGGCTTGATTCCATGCTAAGGCATTTTCAGAATTTGTGTGGCCTTTTCGAGAGTAAGCCATGGATGCTCAGGTCTTGGAGCAGCTACGCCCGCAGAAAAATAGGGGTTGGCAGATCAGGGTGATCATTCAACCCTGGCCTGCCAACCCCTTCCCCAACTGCTGCGAAAGCCTGTCCCTGGCTCCGTCTCGTTTTATAGCGTGTTCTCGTCGATGCGCATATTAGCGATCTCCGATGTTCGATGCGCAGCCCGTTCCAGATTCTGCGCCATCTCCTGCGTGGCTAAATGCTGTTCCTCGGCCGCGGAGGCCATCTGCTGCGACAGCCCCAGTAACTCATCGGTCTGAGTCGCGATCAAATTGATCGCCCCCATGGCAGTAGTCACATCCTCGCCAATGGCAGTCACTTTGGCCTGAATCTCGGCTGTAGCATTGGCCGTCTGCTCGGCCAGCTTCCTCACTTCACTAGCCACCACGGCAAAGCCCCTGCCGTGTACCCCAGCTCGGGCTGCCTCGATATTTGCATTCAACGCCAGTACGCTCGTCTGTGTGGCTATGGAGGCAATCAGCTCCGCAACTTTGGCCACGCCGCTGCTCGATGTCCGGAGACTCGCGATCGACAGCTTGCTCTCCTCGCTGGCGATGCGCGACTTCTCGGCTGCCTGCGATACATCCACCGCATTCCGGGCAATCTCGGCGATGCTGGACTCAATCTCGTGCGTGGCCGTAGCCACCATCTGCAAATTGCCGTTCAGGTGCTCGATGTCGTTGCGCTGCGCTTCCTGCGCCGCCCTGAGCGCTTCCAGTTTCCCCTGCGTGCTGACCCCCCAGACCACGCACGCGCCAATAAACTCGCCGCGATTGTTGGTCATCGGTTCTATCTCCAGATCCAGCTTTACCGGCCCCAACTCGATAGTCGCCTTATGCGGAAGATGATGTTTACCCTGATGCTCGTGGGCGCCCAGAATCCTCTCAATATTCGGCGGAGACTTGTGAAAGATGTGGATCGACTTGCCCACAATCTGGTCCACCGGAACCGGAAGATATTGCTGCAAGGTCTTCAGCGTCTTGCGTGAAGACTTGTTGAGGTATCGCAGAATCAACTCCCGGTCGCAGAACATCGCGTTCACCGGCAGCGCATCCAGCGCGTATTCAAAGTTGTGGTCCACTTCCGCCTGGTTCTCGGTCTCCCCCGACGCAAGCATGCTCATCGGAATCTGCGAATCCGGCGCACCTTTCTGCGAAAACAGGCCTCCTAGTAAGCCTTGTGACATAACCTGGTTATCCTCCTGGAACACTTTAGTCTCGCCCATCTTATTGCTGACAGGGATGCAAAGTTAAATCAATTTGAGATGGGTAAAAGGGATTTCCCGGAGTCGGACTCTCATGTTCCACTTTGGAATCTATTACGGCGCAAGTTTTCGCTGACTCCAAAGTTGCGTCTTTCACTCATTCCATTGAGAATGGTCTCTCATGAGATGGATGCGGCAAATGCAGATCGGCTGCGAGGAAAGTCTGCTGACCTGCCTGGAGTGGGTGGCGCGATGGCGCGGCGTCAATCCTATGGCTTCCCACTTGGTTACCGGTATTGATGGTGAGACGGCTGCATTCTTTCACCTGCGTCGCAATGGCTATACCGTGGTAGCGCGGCGCTGGTCCTCGGGAGACCTGCCCGGCGATATCGACCTGATTGCATGGCAGGGACCGATGCTCTGTTTCATCGAGGTGAAAACCCGCACTGCACACGACGCCTCGCCAGCCGAGAACGCTGTGGACTCGCACAAACGCGATACCCTTCGTAAACTGGCTCGCAAGTATGTCCGTCAGTTGCCGCAGGATGCTGCTCCCTCGGTCCGCTTCGACGTGCTCAGCGTCTACCTGGTGCCGGGAAAGGCAAAGGAGTTCGCCCACTTCGAAGGCTCATTCGGCTGGAGCGAGTGGGAAAAGCGCGACTGAGGCGGCAGACCTTGCACAGTTCCTTGTGGCAGCGGGCTTCAGACACGCTGCAGGTGGGATCGATAAAAATTGCCTGTGATAAAGCCCATAAAGGCGGGCACGATCTTCATCAGAAGGCGGTTCAAAACCACTAAAAGAGCGACAAGGCAGAACGGCAAGAGGAAATATTGCGACAGAATTGCCGTCCCGCTGGTCGGTTGGAAAAACCGGAAGACAATTTTACGAAGGATCACCAACGACGGCTGATGGATCGCGTAAACGAAGAAGGCGTCGCCGCTCAAACCTGCCAGGAAAGTCATCCAACGGGTCGATCTGACAAATACGCCAGAGAGCCACCATATGCCGGGCGCAGCAAACGCAATAATGAAACCGGTCAGAAAATGCATCTGGCTGCTTGGAAAAACCCAGTTAAAAATAGCGTTGACTAGAAAGATTAAACCTGCAATCGGACCGATTTTATCAATACATGCAACGCCATTTTCCCGTTGAGAAAGATAGGCCCCCAGACTGAAGTAGCAAGTAGAAATAAGAGTCGGCCACAGGAATGGCCACCCCAAAGCCGGCAACCATTGGCAATACAACAGACTGAATATTGCAACGAGAAATATTCCGCCCCACTTCTTGCAAAAAATAAAATAGATCGCCGGAGCAAAAACGACAAGAACCATCAGATCCCGAAGAAACCAGAACGGGTGCAACAGAGGATAAAGATCAAAGGTCCCGAAAATAATATTGAATCCACCGAGGATGGAAAGTGAACGAACATCCGGCCAGGTCTCATCGGCAAACTGCATTTTCGCTTGAGGAATGCTTTCAGCAACTGCTAAAACAACTAAAGTCGCAAGACTCCAAAACAGAAACGGAATCAATAGAGTATGAAATCTTCTTTTAAGTTTTTCAATGTATTTCCCCCACGACCATTCGCTTTTGAAAAATAAATAGCCGGAAATTGCAAAAAACAATAGAACCGAATTATCCACGATGCTTTGAGACAAATAGACGATGAAGTCAACCCACGCAATATGAGTGTGCAAAACATCGAATGACCTATTTGCAATATGCAGCACCGACGCGTTGTGAATAAAAACCACCCCGATAATGAGTGGAAACCGCAAAGCTTCTATTCGTGACGAAGTACTGGAGCAGGTCATCTCATTCCTCAGGGGCAAGTAAACCTACCATGCAAACCGTTCTTTCAAACACATGGGATCGTTTCCAGGTTTATATCTGGTCCGCTGGACGCACAAGGTTCGCCTCGCGGCAGAACAACTACATCTGCACACCGCAAAGGAAGAACAAATCCACCTTCAGCAGAAAATGGGGTACCTGATTAGCAACTCAATGAATTTTAGCGCTTCTCGGCTGCAGAGGCCAATTTGGCTTCGGCTTCATGGATGACGCTGAGAGCTTTGGTGTAGGCGTCGGCGCTGTCTCCGGCTTCACTCCACTCCTTGTTGCCGCGCACCAGTTGCTCGTTGGCGCGAGCCACGTCAATCTCCTCGGGCTTGAGCGCGTCACTCGCCAGAATGGTCACGCGGTCGCCTAGTACTTCGACGAATCCCCAACTGACGTTATAGCGAAGCTCGCTCTCCGGAGCGCCAGCTTCAACCTCTGCCCCGCCGTGAATAATCACATCGCCGGCGCCCAACTCGGCCACCAGTGGTGCGTGCCCATAGAGCACCTCGAAGTACCCGTTCTTCGCGGGCAACTCAACCGCTGCCGCCGCGTGCTCAAAGAGCGTGCGCTCGGGCGTAACCAGACGGACACGAAGTTGGTTTGTTTCGTCAGCCATAACTTCCTTCAAGGGATCAGGGTTCAGGGTTCAGCAAAACTGTTACTTCGGAGGCTGGATCGTCTGACCCCTGTTCTTACACGCTCGCCTTGAGCTTCTCGGCGGTTTCCAGCACTTCTTCAATCGCGCCCTTCATGTAGAAGGCCTGCTCTGGGATGTCATCGTATTTGCCGGCGATGATCTCCTTGAAGCTGCGCACGGTGTCGGCAATCTTCACATACTTTCCAGGAATGCCGGTGAACTGCTCGGCCACATGGAAAGGCTGCGAGAGGAACTTCTGCACCTTACGGGCGCGAGCGACCGTGAGCTTGTCTTCTTCTGAAAGCTCGTCGATGCCCAGAATCGCAATGATGTCCTGCAAGTCCTTGTAGCGTTGCAGAATGCGCTTGACGCCCTGAGCCACGTCGTAATGATCCTGGCCAACGATGCGCGCGCTCAAAATGCGCGAGGTTGAAGCCAGCGGATCCACGGCGGGATAAATGCCAAGCTCAGAGAGCGGACGGCTCAACACGGTGGTTGCGTCAAGGTGGGCAAAAGTCGTCGCCGGAGCCGGGTCAGTCAAATCGTCGGCGGGCACGTAGACAGCTTGCACCGAAGTGACCGAACCCTTACTGGTCGAAGTAATGCGCTCTTGCAACTCGCCCATCTCAGTGGCCAAGTTAGGCTGATAGCCCACGGCCGAGGGCATACGGCCCAGAAGCGTCGAGACCTCAGAACCGGCCTGCGTAAAGCGGAAGATGTTGTCAATGAACAGCAGCGTGTCCGAGCCTTCGACGTCGCGAAAGTACTCGGCGACGGTCAGAGCGCTCAGTGCCACGCGTAGGCGGGCTCCGGGCGGCTCGGTCATCTGGCCAAAGACCAGGGCGCACTTCGAGTTGGCATAGTCGCCGGGCTTGATGACGCCGGACTCGGTCATTTCTTTCCAAAGATCGTTACCCTCGCGGGTACGCTCACCCACGCCGGCAAAGACCGAGTAGCCGCCGTGATTGGTGGCCACGTTGTTGATGAGTTCCTGAATCACAACCGTCTTGCCCACGCCGGCACCGCCGAAGAGGCCGATCTTGCCGCCCTTCAAAAACGGCTGAATCAGATCGATGACCTTGATGCCGGTCTCGAACATCTCCTCATGGGTACTCTGCTCGTCAAACAGCGGCGCGGGCCGGTGAATGGGCATGCGCGTCTTTTCGCCGATGGGGCCGAGATTGTCCACCGGCTCGCCGATGACGTTGATCACGCGGCCCAGCGTTTGCTTGCCCACCGGCATGCTGATGGGCGCGCCGAGGTCGATGGCCTTCATGCCGCGCACCATACCGTCCGTGGCTTCCATGGCCACGGTGCGGACGCGTCCCTCGCCCAAGTGCTGCTGGACTTCGAGGATCACGCTGATGGGCGTGGGCACGGTGAAACCGTCGCTCACCACGCGCAGCGCCTGATAGATGGGCGGCATCGTCGCTTCTTCAAACTGCACGTCCACCGCAGGACCGGAGATCTTGATTACTTTGCCGATATTCTCTGCCATTTTTTTTGCCTTCTCGTGTTACTGCGCCGCTGCGCCAGAAACAATCTCGATGATTTCCTTGGTGATGGCCGCCTGGCGCACGCGATTCATATGCAGCGTGAGCGCGTCGATCATATCCGAGGCGTTATTGGTTGCCGAATCCATCGCCGTCATGCGGGCCGCGTGTTCTGCGGCCACCGACTCCGTCATGGCGTGATAGAGCATGGAAAAAACGTATTGCGGAATCAGTCCCGCAAACAACTCCTCAGACGGCTGCTCGTAGATGTAGTCCACCTGCGCCGTGCCAAACTTCTTCGCTTCCTCATCGGCCTCAGCCGTGTCAGCCGCCTCAATCACAATGCCCGCCGAAAGTGCGGCCTCGGCAGCGCGTTCGCGCTCGGCTTCGGTCTGCTCCGTGGCCCCGGTAATCTGCGGAATGCCGATCTTCAACAGCGGCAACAAGCGCTCCACCACCAGCCGCTGCGAAATCACCGACTTGAATTCGTTGTAGACGATGTAAGCTGCGTCGATCTCTTCCGCCGCGTAGCGGGCAATGATGCTCTGCGCCAACTCCAGCACACGGCCTTTTTCCAGCTTCAGCAGCATTCCCGGATGGTCTCCGGTCACTTCGATCGGAGCCTTGCGTTCGCGGGTCTGCACGACGTGGCCGTGCTGGCCAACTTCATCCGTCTCAGTCCGCTCGGAGTAAACGGCCACCGGATAGCGCCGCCGCATCAGGTCGCGAGCCTTGCGGCCCACCGCCTCAACGTCAATCTCTTTATCCGAATTGCCGCCGATGAACTGGAAGGCAGTCTTCAAAATGTTCGCATTGAATGCGCCCGCGAAGCCCTTGTCGCCGCTGACAACAATCAGCAGAACCCGCTTTTCAGGACGTGTGACAAAGAGCGGATGGCGCAGATTGCCTGTAGCCTCATCGTAAAGGTCCACGCGGCGTGTCAGCGATTCCAAAACACTGGTAATCATTTTGGCGTAGGGCCGGGCACTGATCGCCCGCTCCTGCGCGCGGCGCAGCTTAGCCGCCGAAACCATCTTCATGGCCTTGGTGATCTGTCGCGTGTTTTTCACGCTGCGAATGCGACGCCGTAGATCGAGTACGTTTGCCATAGTTCTTCCAGTTATCCGCTACTTTGCAGCCAGTTCAGCCTTGAAGTTCGCCGCGTACTCTTTGAGCGCGGCGTGCAATTTGCCGCGCAGATCGTCGTCCAGCGCCTTTTTCGCGGTCAAGTCTTCCATCAGTGCAGTCTGCGCATTCTCAAAGTACTTATAGAGCCCCACTTCAAAGGCGCGAATGTCGGGTATCGCGAAATCATCCAAATAGCCCTGCGTGCCGGCAAAGAGCACCACCACCTGCTGCTGCCAGCTCAGCGGCTGGAACTGCGGCTGCTTCAACAACTCCGTCAATCGAGCGCCGCGATTCAACTGCTTCTGCGTCAGCGGATCGAGGTCGGAACCGAACTGTGCAAAGGCCGCCAGTTCGCGATACTGTGCCAGGTCGAGCTTCAACGTTGCGCCCACCTGCTTGACCGCTTTGATGGCCGCCGAGAATCCGACGCGCGAAACCGAAAGTCCCACGTTCACAGCCGGCCGCACGCCGGAGTTGAACAAGTCGGTTTCGAGGAAGATTTGCCCGTCGGTAATCGAAATCACGTTGGTCGGAATGTAAGCCGATACGTCTCCAGCCTGGGTCTCAATGACGGGCAGAGCTGTAAGCGATCCGCCGCCCTTTTCCTTCGACATTTTGGAGGAGCGCTCCAAAAGGCGCGAGTGGAGATAGAAGACGTCGCCCGGATAAGCTTCGCGGCCCGGCGGACGGCGCAGCAAGAGCGAAATCTCGCGGTAAGCCATCGCGTGTTTCGACAAATCGTCGTACATCACCAGCGCGTGCTTTCCGTTGTCGCGGAAGTACTCGCCGATAGCCGTCGCCGCGTACGGCGCAATGTAGAGCATCGGCGCGGGCTCAGAGGCAGAGGCGGCCACGATGACGGTGTGGCCCATCGCTCCCGCTTCTGTCAGCGTCTGCACCACTTGCGCAATGGACGAACGCTTCTGGCCGATGGCGCAGTAGATGCAGATCAGATCGTTCTTGGCGTTGTTGATGATCGTGTCGAGCAGCACGGCGGTCTTGCCCGTCTGGCGGTCGCCAATAATCAATTCGCGCTGGCCGCGGCCAATCGGAATCATCGCGTCGATGGCCTTGAGGCCGGTGGCCATGGGCTCGCGCACGCCTTGGCGGTCGATGATGCCGGGAGCCAGCCGTTCGATGGGCAGCGACTTCGTCGAAGCGATGGGGCCTTTATCGTCGATGGGCTGGCCGAGAGCGTTCACCACGCGGCCAATCATGCCTTCGCCCACAGGCACACTGAGAATGGTGCCCGTACGCTTGACCTCGTCGCCTTCGCTCAACTCGGTGTAGTCACCCAGCACCACAGAGCCCACCGAATCCTCTTCCAGGCTGAGGGCCAGGCCAGCAATGCCGTGCGGAAAGCTGAGCAGCTCGCCGGCCATCACCTTATCCAGCCCGTGAATACGGGCAATGCCGTCACCCAGAGATGTGATCGTCCCGACTTCGTCCACCTGGACTTTGGAGTCGTAGTTCGCGATCTGCTCGCGAAGAATTTGCGTAATCTCGTCTGCCTTGATCTGAGCCATTTCTGTCCTTTGAGGGACTCGGGATCAGGAACTAGGGACGAGCCGGTCAATCGGCGATCCACTCTTCCCTGCGCTACCCCTACGTCCCTAGTCCTTAGTCCCTTAGTCCCTGGCAATTGTCGCTATCCAGCGACAAGTGCCTCTTTCAACCGTTCCAGCCGTCCGCGAACCGAGCCGTCATAGACCGTTGAGCCAATGCGCACTACGGTTCCGCCGAGGAGGGATTTGTCCAATTTGAAGCTAGCCTGAATCTGAGAGCCGGCCAATTTACCCGCTCCCGCCGTGAGGCCAGCTCGATCCTTTTCGCTGAGTTCGCGGGCGGTCACAATCTCCACCGACCGCACACCCCGCCGCTCCTGCAACTCCGTGCGGTAGGCTGCGGCCACATCCTCCACCTCGGCAATGCGATCGTTCTTAATCAGCACCGCCAACAGGTTGCGCAACTCCTTCAGAAGCCCGAGCTTCGCGTTCATCTTGTCCAGAATCGCGATTTTTTGCTGTGCGGCAACCGCCGGATTGGCAAAGAGCTCGCGTAACTCGGCGCTCGACTCCCAAGTTGCAAGAAAATCACTTAACTGCCGGTCAATCGCCGCTGTGTCCAACTTCGCCGAGAGTACAACGTCGGCAAAGGCACGGGCGTAACGCGCTGCAAAGGCTACCATTTACTTCCGCCCTCCCTTGGCCGAAACCTGCAAACTCGCCTCGCTCAGAAACTCGGCAATCAATGCGCTGTCAATCTCCGGCGTGAGCTTCAATTGCTGGGTAGCTTGAGTTATCGCCAAATCGGCGGCAAAGTCACGCAGCGAACGGCGGGCCTGGGCTGCGGAAGCGCTGATCTCCTGCTCGGCGGCAACCACGATGCGGGCGCTCTCTTCCTGAATCGAGGATTTAATCCGCATCTCGTCCGCCTGGCTTTCCGCTTCCACCTGGGCGCGAATCGCTTCAATCTCCCCGCCCAGTCCGGCGAGCTTGGCCTCAATGGCGCTCAACCGTGCGTTGGCCTCCGCAGTCGCCTTGCGGGCTGACTCCAGGTCCACGCGTACTTTCTCGCCGCGGCCGCGAAGCAGCTTGGGAAGCACTTTAATCAGCGGCACGCCAATCAGCAGAACAATAATGCCAAAATTGATGAAATCGAAGATATTCGCCGTCGTTCCCAACGACAGGTTAAATGTCTTTGCGGTCCACTTGACAATTGGGCCTTCCAGCCGGAAGACGTTCTTCTGCTCTTCCTCGGTCTGAGCAGCTTTAGCCTCGCCCGCAGGTTTGGCTTCAGACGGTGAAGCGGCTGCCGTCTGTTCGGTCGATTGAGCAGCCGGAGCAGAAGCCGATTCCTGAGCCGCCAGCCGTAGAGGCGCAGCGGTGACAGCAAACAAAGCCGCCATCAGAACTGCCATCAGTGCCAGCCGGGAAGCAAAAACGGAAAAACGCGAATGCGCGATCAAATCTCTCAATGGGAACCCCCGGCGGCCACCGGCAGCACGGCGCGCATCACCAGCTTGGCCAAATCCGACGCGGAGGCTTGAATTGCCTTCCTTGCCTCGGCGGCCTCGGCTTCCAACTCCGCCTTGGCCTGGCTCACTCTCAACCCAGTTTTCTTGCGAGCCACGTCCAGCGCGGCGTCGCGCTCTGAGGTCCATTGCTTAATGCGAGTTTCGCGTGCCTTGTAGATTTCGGCGCGAGCCTGGCGCAGCCGGTCAGCGTATTCAGCCGCACGGGCTTCGGCCTGGGCAATGGCCTTGTGAGCGTCTTCGACAGCCCCTTCGGTGCGGGCGCGGCGTTCTTTAAGAGTCTTGGTCAGCGGCCCCTGCACCAGAAACTGGTAGCTGAGAACCAGCACGATAAAAAGCAGTATCGTGGGCACCGAGCCAAGAAAAAGCGTCTCGAGTTGTTGAATGATTACTTGCATGCCGATACGGTGGTTTCCTGGTTGTTCAGACGGTCAGTCGCGTCTTGCAGTCTCAGGTAGAAACTTTTTTGTAACAGGAGCGGACCGCCAAGTCAACGAAAACGGCCCCAAAGTTGGGACTTCCGTGACCGTGGTCACTATTGGGAATGATTAACCAAAAAAGAACTTGATTTCGTACGAAACAGGCCTAGACTGAATTTATCACCTAGACCCGGTCCAGGGTCCAGCGGGCTGTAGGCTTCGGGAAGTCCTTCCACTCCCGGAGCTGGCAGCCCGCCTCTTATTTTCCGGTTGTTTTTTTTGAATCTCACAACATCAGACAGAGACTCTACGGCTTGCCGCCTGCGCCCGCCGCTTCCACCGTCAAGAGCCCCTGCGCCCGCAGCCAGGTCTCCAGCAGGTTGGGCCATTGATCCAGAGCCATATCCCCCCTGCCCAAACCCGTGCCGTGCGGGCCATTCGCAAAGATATGCGCCTCGGCAAGCACCCCGGCCTTCACCAGAGCCTCGTAGAAGCGCAGCCCCTGCTCCACCGGAACCGTCTTGTCGTTGAAGGTGTGGTACCAGAATGTCGGCGGCGTCTCCTTCGTGACAAACAAATCCGGCGAGTACGCCACCCGCAGCGCCTCGCATTGTTCCATCACATTGAAGATCTTGCAATAGCTCAAGTGAGAGGTGTCGCTGCTGATCGCCCCAATCCACGGATATCCCAGCACCAGAAAATCCGGGCGGCTGGAGACGCGCTCAGTCGGGTCGGCCGCCTCCGGGTTGCCGGCCACAAACTGCGTGCCAGAAAGCGCCGCCAGGTGCCCTCCCGCCGAGAAGCCAATCACCACAATGCGGTGCGGATTGATCTGGTAGTCCAGCGCCCGCGCTCGAACCAGTTGCACCGCGCGCCGCGCATCGATCAGCGGAACCGGCAGCAGGTAGCCATTCGAGCTGAGCCGGTAGCTCAAGACGAATGCGCGAAAGCCGCGCGCGGCAAACCAGTCGGCAAACTGCCGTCCCTCCAGATTGGCCGCCAAATGAGCGTAAGCGCCGCCGGGAAAAATCACCACCGCCGAGCCGTTTTCGTGCCCCTTCTGCGGCTCAAAGACGGTCAACGTGGGCGTGTCCTCGCAGGCCTTACCCTTGGCCTCCGGCGCATCTCCCGGCCACAGCCGGATCGTCTGAATGCCCAGAAAAGCATCCCGCTCGTCCGCCACTTCGCAAGGCTGCTTTTGCGCCTGCGCCGACGCACACGCCAGCAAACCCGCTGCCAGAATTACCAGAAACTGTTTCATGAAAAACCTCAATCCCGCTGGCGAGGATTATAACCACATCGCCGTGTGCCCCATCGGTGAGTTCGCGGCCTGCGCCGTGATCTCTTCCGCTAACCCGAAGCCGTAACGCTTTTAAGCCAACCACCCATAAATCGAAATACCGAACATAATAAAGTAGCCGACACCCAAAATCGCCCAAAATTCAGCCCATTGTCTCCCTCTAGTCTCCTCGCTGACTTCGTCCCCCTGAGCTACTCCGGCCCAACCGCCTGCCATTAATCGCCAAATAATTGCGCCGATCGGCGGTGCAATCAAGTCGAGTAAGATCATCTGAGAAATCGGTAGTGCACCTGGTCGCATGACTTGTTCTCCGGTTCATCAAATGATACAGACTGAGCGAGATTCCTACTTACTCCAAGCGAACATTTGCGGGCCTTCCGCCTCTGAATGTGTTGATCCTTCACCGCTACGTTCCCTATTCTCTATTCCCTGTTTTTTACAGCCATATCGCCGTGTGCCCCATCGGAGAGTTCGCGGCTTGCGCAGTCATCTCTTCCGCCAACTCAAAGCCGTAGCGCGCAAAGTAGTAAGCCGCGCCGTGCACCCGCTCTTGAAGAACGCCGCCAGGATACAGCGACCGGCTCACTGCCTCGGCCTGATGCTTGAGTTGCGCCTCGCGCTGCAACTGGAAGTTCGCCGCCAGTTGATGCAAGCGGTTCATCTGGTAGCGCATTTTGCTGGCCGCAGTCTCCGCCGAGCGGCCCAGCCCTTCATCAAGCGCGCGCATCCAGTCGATCAACGGAATCAGCTCGTCATCCAGCGCCAGCGCCGCCGCCCCTAGCTTTCTCTTCCCCAGCGCAGGAATCGAACGCGCGGCCAGAAATTGCGCCAGAGAGTCCGGAGTCTCCTCAAAAACGCGCTCAAGCGTCAATTCGTGCTGACGCAGCAGATCGCCAATCTCCGGCTCAATCAGCGTGGCGGAAAAGCGAGCCAGCGCCGTAGTGATGCGGCCCAATATGCGTTCGTAAAGCACTGAAGACTGAGCAAAGTAAGCAATCTCCGCCGGACCGCCCACCACGGCGGAACTCCCCAGAAGGAAATCCTGAAAAACCGGCCTGAGCAGTGCCGAAGGCGAAATGCGCTCCGGCTCGGATGCCAGAATCCCTACCAACTCAGCCGTGGAATAGCTCCGCCGCCCCGCGTCTCCCACCGTCTGCCAAAGCCCCGCAGGCTCGGCTGCGCTCACCGGCAGACGCTTCAGCGCCAAACGCGCGCCGGTTTTTTCTTCCATCAGAAAAAGCAAACTCGACTGCGCGCTCACGGCCACCTGCGCGTGATATCCGGCAGCTTCCAGTTCCCTGTCGCGTTCTACGAGCGCAGCATGCAGTTCGTCAGCGCGTTCCAGCCCAGCGCGCAGCACCGGCGCGCCCAACCTGTGAATCGCGCGGCTCTCTGCGTCCAGCACCAGCAATCCTTGCTGCGCAAAAGCTTTTGTGTAGAACTCCGCAAATGCCTGGGCAAAGGTACGTCCTGGCTTATAGGCCGCAGCCAGCGCTTCCATCGCCTCCGAAGGCCCCAACAACTCCCACACCTCATCCACCAGCGGCGTAATCGAATCATCCAGCACAACGCCGCCCACCGGGCGCGCCGCTGCGGGAGCATTCTGATAAACCAGCTTCTTCAACTCGCGGCGGCCCGGAAAGACGACATGGTTGATCTCGGCAAAGTCGTGGTCTTCCGTGGCCAGCCAAAAGATTGCTGCGTGCGGCTGCCCCGCCGCCGTGGCCTCCCGGGCTCGTGCCAGTGCAGTGGCCGCCTTGAAGGGCGTGTAAAGCGGTCCGCCAAAGAGACCCACCTGCTGGCCGGTCACTACCACTCCCGCGCCTTGCCTGAGAGCTTCCAGAGCATCGGCAGCAGCCGGCGAGGGTGCGGTGTTCTGCTCGGCCAAAATGCGTTTTAGCTCCGGCCAGTGCGCAGGAATCGCTGGCCGCGTCTGCCAGCCACCCGGCAAATCCGTTTGAGCATAGAACGGACGCACCGCCTCATCCCCAGCGCAGTAATCCAGAAACAACCGATGCAGCCCCGGCACAACGGTGATGGGATGGCAGTCTGCGTTCAACAACTGAGTCTCCTGACTGGTCGGTAACGATTCACTCAGTTAAGGATGCCACGCCGGACCGCATGGATGCACGAGCGGGTAATGGTGCAGTTTCCGGTTAGCCGGTTACACAGCCGGAATTATGGAAATGGCCGATTTCCCGAGTGGTTCTCATCGGTGATACCCCAGTGGGACCACTTATAATTGGCGTACTCCTATGGGCATACTTCCAGAAGCAACTCCACGCGGGCAGGAATACCGGTTGTTCGATTCCGGCGCCGTGGGACTGGCAGCATTCATTTGCAGCCCTCTCGCGGGTGCCATTCTCATAGCGGTCAACTACAACAGGCTGGGAAAAGCCGGCAAGGCCGTTCTCGCGGTCACCCTCGGATTGATTGCTACTGCGCCAGCAATCCTGCTCAAATTGAATTGGAATACGTCGCCGGGCTCGTTGGACCGTTTGGAATATGACGCATTTGAGATCGCGCTCTTGGCAGTTATGTGGATCGGTACCTGGCAGATCGCAAAGGATGTGCAGGGCAAAGATATTGAAGTACACACTGCACGCGGCGGCGAACTCGGTTCCAGAGAGACGGCCTTTTTCGTCGGGATCGGAACGTTGGCGGCCTTGGTCATCATAGTTGGCGCTGTTGTTTACGGATATCAATATCGAAAAACCGCAGTCATTGGAACCAAGGACCAGGTTACCTACTCCGGGCTAGCCACCAAAGCCAATGCCATGGAGCTTGGCAACGCACTCAAGAGCAACGAATATTTCCAGGACCGCGGATCGTCGGTTCTACTCGACAAGGGGATCGGCAGTACAACCATCTCGTTCGGAGTCCAGGACGGCGTCTGGAATCAGCCGGGGATGCTCTCTGCGTTTGAAGAGCTAGCGCGGAGAGCATCTCCTGCAGTTGGAGGGCTGCCGCTTCAGGTCCGGTTGCTTAACAGCAAGGGAGAGGTCGAAGAGACATCGACGGTGGGCGAGGTAAGTTTCGATGGCAACGACGGGGTCTATTATGAGGGCTCGGTAACCAAGGCCGAGGCGCAGGCGCTCGGTCGATACCTCGAATCAAAAGGCTTCTTCAGGGGTAGAGGAGTCAATGTGTTTTTGACCAGGCACCGTGATGGCACGACTCTCGCGTTCATCGTAGCCGACGGCGTATGGGACAATCCCGGCAAGGTGAGTAATTTTGAAGCCATCGTGCGTGACGTCGCTCCCATGGTAGGCGGTCTACCGATTGAGATGCACCTAGTGACCACACAACTCCAGTTGGAGAAGGACGAGCTAATCCAGTAGGGGAAAAAGTGCGGGGTATTTACCCAGATCGGATGAGCCTTCCCATACTCGGATTGTCGTGCGCATCTCCCCTGTATGCGATCGAAAGGCAGTTCTACCCGTATCGTCGCCGATCCCGACAGAACCCCTTCAGAATCGTGTAATCTCCGCAACACGCGGAAGCTCCGCGTGGAATATTCTACTTCCGCGAACCACCCTCATCGCGTATAAATAGATGCATGAAACCGCGCCACTTCACCGTGTTCTCTTACTTCGCTCTGCTGATCTTTGTTTTGCCAGCCGCGTGTAAGAACAGTACCGACCTATACGCCCCTCGCACCAAGGTCGGGGACAAAATGCCCGCCATCTCCGTCGATGGGACTTCCGGCACCTTCTCGCTCGCTGCCGAAACAGGCAAGGTTGTTGTGGTGAACTTCTGGGCCACATGGTGCGGCCCCTGCCAAATCGAGATGCCTGAACTGGAAAAGCAAGTCTGGCAGAAATACAAATCCTCGCCTGACTTCGCCTTCGTTGCAATCGCCCGTGAGCAGGATAAGGACACTGTCCTCAAGTTTCAGAAAAGCCATCCGAAGATAACCTTCCCGCTCGCATGGGATCCGAAGCGGGACGTATACGCGCTTTTCGCCGCAGGCGGAATCCCCCGTACCTATGTCGTCGATCGTCACGGAATCATCGTCTATCAGGGGCTCGGCATCGAGCAGGATGCCGTTGGTGAAGTCGATCGAGCGGTCCAGAAAGCCCTTGCACAAAAGTAGCCCAAACGTCGTAGCGGATTTCCTTTCTGACTGGATCGTCGCCTACCCGGGAACTGCACAACTACTCGCGAGCGCATTTTCATCCCGTACATGCCAAGCTGTGCGTATACTGTGTAACTGATTGCGCATATTTTGATTGCGCCGGAATCCCCTGATGGAGAGTGAGAAAAGATGCCCAAAAAAGTGAAAGCCAAAAAGGCTGTTGCGCCCAAGAAACCAAAGGCTGCAAAAACCAAGGTGAAAAAAGCTGGTAAGCCGAAGGCCAAAAAAGCTCTAAAGCCCAAGATGAAAAAAGCCGGCAAGCCCAAGGCCTCAAAAGTTCTCAAAGCCAAAGTGAAGAAGCCTCTTAAAAAGAAGACCTCCAAGGCAACCAAGAAGAAAGCGCCCAAAGCCATCCAGCCGACAGTGGAGGAGACCGTACAACTGCTCGCCTCTGAGGTGGTCTTCGATGGGCCGCTCTTCCGCGTGCTGCGTGACCGGCTGATTGAGCCCGGAGGCAAGCAAGGGGTTCGCGACATCGTCCGCCATAACGGCAGCGTGGTCATCCTGGCTCTGGACAACTCCAAAAACAAGCGCGACCCTTGGATCGTGATGGAGCGTCAGTACCGTCACGCCGCCAACCGGTTCTTGTGGGAGTTGCCCGCAGGAAAGCTGGAGCCGGGCGAAGATGCGCTTCTCGGCGCAAAACGAGAACTAGAAGAAGAAACCGGCTACCGCGCAAAGCGTTGGAAGCCGCTGGTCGAATACTTTGCAAGCCCCGGTTTTCTCGGCGAGTCAATGAAGGTGTTTCTTGCCGAGGGCTTGGTGGCGGGCGACGCTCATCCCGAAGACGATGAACAGATTGAGTTTCGTCTGGTCAAACTCTCTGAGGTCGTCAAGCTAATCGAAAAAGGTGAGATTCAGGACGGCAAAACGCTGACCAGCGTGCTCTTGTACGCGCGCAAGACCGCCGTCAAGCGCGGCAAATAAAGGATGAAGTGGCTCCATTCGAGTCTTTCTTCCTTTTGATTTAGCCCACAAACACTCACACTCTGTGTCCAATCCTTGCGCCAAAACAAAGGCTCATCGATTGGACGCGGTGATGCTATTTGCGCGGGGTCAATAGATGCCAACTGCAGTCGTAACCAGCCTGATGATTTGCACAGCCTGTGTCATTTTTTTGTATCTTTTCACATCCCGTATACGTCTTAGTGAGTAGGTGTGCATTCCCCTGTTCATTGCTCACCGCACTTCACAGGTTGTTTGGAAAGAAGGGGCCCTGTGGCTCAATACAAAGGCAAGGTTAAGTGGTTCAATAACGCCAAAGGCTACGGATTCATCGGACGTGAAGACGGGCCAGATGTATTCGTTCACTACTCCTCCATTCAGTTGGACGGATACAAAACGCTGAAAGAGGGCGATGACGTGGAATTCGACATCGTCCAAGGGCAAAAGGGTGCGCAGGCGGATGCGGTGCTCCGGCTGCGAGACATGTCCCGCAGCAACACGGCCTAGCAACGCGGAAGACGAGCCGTGAGCGCGAGCCGCCAATAGGCGGTCTGATAGAGTTGCGCCTGGATTTTTCTTTTCGTCACATAGCGGGTTAAGTAGCCTAAGTCTATTGATGGCTGCGCGTTTCACTTTAGAACGCAGGTGTTGGTGTTGCTGTCGTGGACTAGCCACCCCGCCGGTGCCTGCCGTATTCTCACCATGCTTAACCGGAATCGTGGACCATGCGAGCGTGTAGCGAGCGTCTGGCGGGATCGCAGGTGCTTGCAGATAATTACCTTCCTCCGGCTCACAATATAAGAATGAACAACGAACAAAGCGTTGAGTTCTCATTGCACCGGTCCAATCTGTCACGTGTCTGCCCGGTCTGTACACCCTTCGAGGCCCCCTATATTTATTTTCTATCGACCGCCAAAGCTTGCAGATAATTTTAATGTGTTTACAATCAGCATTTTTCGAAGATGCTCTCTGTGGAAAACATCCACAGCACTGCAGGAAACAGGCCAAAATACGCCTCAAAACATGCGGATTTCGATGAAAAGACCTGCCTTTTGAGCCTTTTTTGCCAAAATCAGCGCTTTTTTTGCTTTTTTTCGGACACTTTTCAGCCAGGTTGGGAAATCATACCGCAATCATTTTTAGTAAATGTAGGAATTGATGGCAGACAATATGTCCGCGGAGATAAGATAAGGGCGCTATGAGCTTACTGCATCAGGAATCTGGAGAAGAGATTGACGACGCGGCCCGCGGTGAAGAGTTCACCAAAGGGAGCAGTCACGTGGTCTGGGCCGCCATCATCGCCACCGTACTGATCGTCCTTGTCGTCGGAATCGTTTTGCTGGTTAACAGCAAGCCCGTTGTTACCGGCGAGATTGTGCAGGTTTGGGCTCATCCTTGTCACGTCGAAACTTCAGGGTTCGACGCCAACGGCCAGCCAATGCCCAAGGAAAGCTTCGATCAGATACTGCTCTTTGCCCACGTAACGCTGCAAAATCACGGCAAGGTTCCGCTCTCAATGGAGAATCTACTGGCCAATGCAAAGCTGGGAGACGGCGTTCTTTCCGTTTCTGCGGGGAGTCTGGCTCAATACGAAGAAGTCTTTCTGGCTTTTCCAGAGCTGGCCTCGCTGCACTTCAAGCCGCTCAATCCCCGTGCGATCATCGCCCCCGGAGGGACCGTGGACGGCACAGCTTTCTGGGCTGTCCGGCTAACCAGGCAGGAGTGGGACGCGCGCAAGGATCTGAACTTCACCGTTGTCTTCCAGTATCAGCCCAGCCTGGTGCTCGCGCCCCGCAAAGCAATTATCGTGCAGTAAATGGAGTCGGCGCCTACTTGGGTGTCGACAGGTAGCCTGAGATCTGGCCATTCTTTGCGCCCACCGAGTTCACCACGATCTCGAAGAGCTGTGGATTCTTGCCGCTGTAGAACTGGAGCGGCTCGTTCAGGTTGCGATCCTTTTTCTCATACTGCTTGTCGTCGGAGTACACCACCAGCGTGAGTTTGCTTTTCTTGGAGTCGGCCTTCTTTAACTCCAGGCCCACCGTGCCAACCACCTTCTTCTGGCCCTTGATCAGCGTGAACTCATAGAAGTTTCGGTCGCCTCTGTGCTTGAGAAGTTCCAGTTCGTCGTGATTGCGGGCGATCAGACTGCTGTGGCCGTTCAAATCTCCCTTCATCGACGTTAACTGGTCAATGGTAGTGGCCAGTTGGGTCTGCGTCTTGCTCAGATCGGTCTTGACTCCGCCCACGTCTGTCTTCACATTTGAAACATCTGAAGACAGTCCGGATACAGCCTTAGCGGTCTGCTGCTGAGCGTTTGCCAACTGTTTGGCATTGGCCTCGTTGCGATTTTCGCGCGCAATAATCTCTTGGGCGCGGGCGTCCATCTGCTTTTCGGTCAGCCCGAGAGAGTTGCCCAGCTCTTCGGTGGCCACTTTGAGGCGGGCATTGGTTTCGCGCAGTTCCGCGGCCTGCTTCACGTTCTGCTGCTTCGCTTCGGTCAG
>Ga0265336_10000630_pt1 | contig 19400 bp, 20 predicted proteins | sample 42119metaG_FD_193583 | JGI IMG/M metagenome (GOLD analysis project Ga0265336, IMG submission 193583) | Rhizosphere microbial communities from Carex aquatilis grown in University of Washington, Seatle, WA, United States - 4-21-19 metaG | ecosystem: Host-associated > Plants > Roots > Rhizosphere...
AGGGGGTACGACCCAAGGACTGGTCAGGGATCCCGGCGGTGATGACCATCTTTCTCAGCTCGACATACCGACCATCTTCAAGGAACTCGACCAGGCAAATGTTTCTTGGAAGATATACTACACAGTTACCCAAGGCTTCTGCCTTAACACGGATGATTGCACCGGCTCCGCAAACGCAGCTTATCCCGCAACCACATTCTCTAGCCTGGCCTATTCGTACCGGTATATGTACGAGAATCCATCAGGTGTCGCCTGCTCTCCTCCAACTCAGGCATCCAGTGTAGTTGGTGATGCGACGAACTCCTTCTGCATCGATCCGAACCACATGGCCCCGCTATCGACATTCTTCAGCGATCTCACAAACGGTGCGCTTCCCAGCTTTGTATTCATTGAGGCAGGCTATGGCAACAATGACGAGCATCCAGGGTCGGGCCAATCGGTTCTGCTCGGCCAAGCGCAAATGGCGAACATTCTCAACTCTTTCATGGCCAGTCCGGAATGGAAAGACTCTGTCTTCTTCTTTAGCTATGACGAGGGTGGAGGGCCATACGACCATGTTCCACCGGTGCCGGGCCACTCAAACGACAACACGGCTGCTTCTTTGGGAATAATTCCGGACATCTCAACGATCGCAGTGAATCCAGATACTTACGGCCCGTGTGTGCCGACCGGTGCGACACCTACGCTGCATTGCGACCTTGCGTCGAATAGCCCCGGCGCTTATTCCGGCGATGCCGCAGCCGTTCAGGGCTTTGCTGCACAACTTGGGTTCCGCCTGCCGAACATCATTATCTCTCCCTTTACGCGAAAGCACTATGTTTCGCATACTCCAATGGACCACACAGCGGTCATCAAGTTTGTTGAGAACCGGTTTATCGGACCCTCTTCCCATCTAACGCCTCGAGACGCTGCACAGCCCGACCTGCTGGAGTTCTTCGACTTCAACACCACCCCCTGGATTATCCCGCCAACTCCGCCAATTCCGGTCACGGCGCAATCATTGGGCCATGATCCCTGCACTCCTGCGAATGTGGGGCCATGAGGCCATGATCTTCAACATTTTCAGTTTGTATTGAAAACTTCTCAGAAGATGCTCTCGAGAATCACGGAATTCGAAGAGGTGAAAGCGAAGGCGCCATATCCTCCACGAAGAAGTTGAGATCATGAACTCAAACGTCAAAGAAGGGACATGCAGCGACGTCGCATCCCCTCAGCCCATTCTTAATGAGCTCAACAGCCGCCGCCGCTTTCTTAAAGCAGGCACATGGGGAGCTGCCGGATTGGCACTATATTCCGGCGGGCTTGAACGGCATTGGATTGAAATAACTCACCGTGAAATCTATCTGCGCGGACTGCCAGCGGACTTTGACGGCTGGCGTATCGCACAACTCAGCGACATTCACATGGATGAATACACAGAGCCCTTCTTTCTCCGCCATGCCATTTACCTCATCAACAAGATGCAGCCTGACATGGTTGTTCTGACCGGAGACTATGTCAGCTTCGGTATCTCGTCGATCAAGTACGCTGTCGGTGCGGCATGGCAGTGCGCCAATATACTGCGAGAAATTCGATGCAGGCCTCTCTATGCAGTTCTTGGAAATCACGACGTCCAAGTCGGGGAAAAGGAAGTCACAGCGGCATTAATGGCTAGCGGCATCACCGTGCTTACGAACGCATGTCTACCCATTGTGCACCGAGGCGGCAGAATATGGCTGGCCGGAACAGACGATCCAGTCAATGGCAGACCGGACCTGGATCTTGCCGTTCCTGTCTCGATACGCAATGTCCCGAATGAACCTGTCGTGATGCTGTGTCATGCCCCGGACTATGTGGATGACCTGCTAGCGCATCCAGCGGGGAAAGTAGTGGGATTAATGCTGAGCGGCCATACACACGGTGGGCAAATTCGCCTGCCACTGATAGGCCCCCTGTGGCTGCCATTACTGGGAAGGAAGTACATCGACGGATGGTTCAAGTTTGGCGATCTGCAACTTTACGTCAACCGCGGCCTCGGGACTATGAGCCTTCCATTCAGGCTCTATTGTCCGCCGGAAATCACACTCATCACTCTTCGGACAGGCTAGACGCACGCGGGATATTCGCAGGCAATACCTCGCATTCCGCTTTGCCCGGGTCGCGTGTTCGGCCACTCGAAGTTCCAAGCCAGCATCGCCAAAGCGTTGTTGCTGCGATGCATGAATGAGGCCGCGTTCGACGTCTACGGGTACTGATCCGTGAGGCTGACCGGACAGAGCCCATCCCGTAAACTTCAACGTCTCATTAGTCATCCTCCCATCGAAATGCGAGACAAAGAAACATCTGCTTTGTATTCGATTGACCAGCGCCTGTAACTGTAAGGTGGGAGACTCCAGATGCCAGGGCGAAATCAGTTACCGGAATATGGAGGGAAGAATGCCCCAAAGCAACCAGGACTATGCCGCGAACCTGCACATCCATGCGGCGCAGGCGCACACAGCCGCCGCCGCCGCGCACCGTCGGAGAGATCACGAAGCCGCCGGAGAGTTGAGCGCCAAGGCTCAAGAGTACTCCGCAGAAGCCGCCGAGAAATCAGAAGAGATAGCAAAGCGAGGGCCAGAGCCTTTAAGGGTTTGAATTGTGGAGCGGTGCGCCGGGTTTGGCCTGCCGGGATGGGAGTCTGCAGGGACAAAACACGGAGGGCGCACACTCTCAGCGGCAAAAGCAAATTTCCCCTCTTCGGATCTCGTTGCTGACCGATCGAAACCGTGCGCGATTTAGGTGATTGCCCGCCTGGCGTTATAAAAAAATGCTCTTTTCCGGATCGAACTACAAACAAACCAAACGATAGCATGAGGAATCTGAAATGGCCCCACCTGATACTTCATTTAATTCGCAACCGAACGCGTTGATTCAGCCCGAAACATGGTCTCCGGCATTCGGAAATGAGTCACCTTCCCGCATGCAACTCCTGCCCAGCCAGTTGGTGCCAGCCCGGATAGCCGTGGTTGGAAACCACCTTCCCCGGCAATGTGGAATTGCGACCTTCACGACAGATTTGTGCAATGCGATGGCCACCGAGTATGGAGCCGGTGGCGCTTCAGTTGTTGCCATCAACGATCCGCAATCGTCATACACCTATCCGACACGAGTGCGATTCGAGATCGACGAGGATGATATCTCCTCCTATAGGGCAGCCGCCGTCTTTCTGAATTCGAGCAAGGTTGATCTTGTGTGCTTACAGCACGAGTATGGAATCTTTGGGGGGAACGCCGGCGGCCATGTTCTCCAGTTACTGCGGCGCCTAAACATGCCGGTAGTAACAACCCTTCATACAGTTCTTCGTCAGCCAGATCTCAACCAGAAGATAGTGATGCAAGAAATAGCCGCTCTCTCGGATCGTCTTATAGTGATGAGCGAATACTCTTCTCGCATTCTTCAGGATGTATTTGGAGTGTCCGGAGAAAAAATCGACCTGATTCCTCACGGCATTCCTGATTTGCCCTTTAAAGAGCCGGACACTTACAAAGACTCGCTTTCGCTTAAGGAAAAACTCGTATTGCTTACATTCGGCTTATTGTCTCCCAACAAGGGATTCGAGTCCGTGATTCGAGCCTTGCCACGCATTTTGTCCCGGCACAGGAATGCAGTCTACCTGATCGCTGGCGCTACTCATCCACAGGTCAGGGCCCGTGAAGGTGATCAATATCGGGATCAGTTGCAGGCATTGGCCAAAGAACTGGGCGTGGAAAGGGAGGTGATATTCCATAACCGGTTCGTCACTCCTCAGGAAATGGCATCACTGGTCGGCTCGGCCGACATCTATATCACCCCTTATTGCCACGAGGCACAAGCAGTATCAGGAACTCTTGCATATGCGATGGGGGCGGGGAAGGCGATCATTTCCACTCCTTACTGGCATGCCGCCGAACTTCTCAACGAAGGACGCGGATCCCTGATCCCCTTTGAGGATCCAACTGCAGTTGCTACGGCAGCGATCAACCTCCTGGACAACAATGCGAAACGCCAGGCAATGCGCATGCGCGCGTATTCTTATGGACGGAGGATGGTTTGGAACCGTGTAGCACAATCTTATATGAGTTCGTTTGTTCGCGCACGCATGCGTCATACACAACACGCAGACTTGAGGCTTTTCGTCCAGCCTGCCGAAAGGAATCCCGCAGACCGGCTTATGAGTGTCTGAGCGTCAGCTGAAGCGGATGAGCAAAAGGAAGTAACTCACCCGCCGAGCGCTATTCGTGGTTTCTCCGAGTTGTGCTCCGGCAACCGTGTTCGATTTCTGACAGCCGCACCATATGGCCAAACAACTTTCATACCGTACCTTCTCCGAGAAAACTGGCCGCAAAGTCGATGAAGGCATGATGGACATCATGTTGAGGGGCTGCTGTCGTAATGTTGTTAATGTGCACGGTTGCCATTCTTACCTCTTGTGGTAATAAATAGTTTATTTTGACGGAAATTTCAAGACACACGGTATAACGAGCTTAGCAATTCTAACTTGCCTCACAGACAGTGTAAGACTTTGACCATGGTTTTCTTATTGCATCCGAAATAAGAGAAATCTGTTTAATATTGCTCACCATATGAAGAAATATTTCAATAATCTTAGACAGTGTACCGGTAAAATACCGTCAAGCGAAGAGCATCTTGAATCGCGCAACCGAGGCACCGAGCAAGAGAGTATCATCGCGGGATGTGCCTGACGTTTAAGGCGATGTGTCGTGTTCAAAGAAAGAGTGGAAACAATGGTTCCTCCCCAGAAGACGCGTGATTTGGCCCGTAGCCTCGTTGCGAGCGAGGCCGAAGCAAGTTCGACCTCTATGCAAACCGAACGTGCGAGTGTGCGCGTCTACGAGAAGTTGCGTCGGCAGCTCGGTTCTCCCGTGGGAGTTGACGGTTTTCATGCTCTAGCTTCCCGCGCTTTGGCTCTCGCCAAAAAGGAATCTTCGGAGCTCCGCGGAGTGCAGTTAACGGCAAATGGGGGCTTGAGCGGTCTTATCGAAGATGAATCTCAGACGGACGTGGAGGAGGGTAGCGAGGCCGGGGTCAATTTGATTGCGCAGCTACTCGGGCTCTTTCTTACCTTCCTTGGCGAGGCAACCACGCTGCGTTTGATAGAAGATTTACGCCTTCAGGTTGCCGATACGAAAGAGTTGACCGCGACTTTCGCGGACACGACGGACCCAGAGGTCGATAGATTGGTCATGGCTGCGGGGTTTGGGGATCTTATGCTGGAAATTGATCAGCTGAGAAGTGTGAGCGAACGGATTGAAAACCTGGCGGAACATCATCCTGGGATGGAACAAGGCCTTTTCAGTGCTGCGGCGAACATTCGAAGTATAGCTACGGTCTTGGACGTTTTCACACTCATCCGGAGCAAGTCTGGCGGCCCGCCAGAAGATGCGCCGTACCCGCAAACGAATCGCTACATGAATTGATTTCCAATGCTATCTTTCGAGCCTTCATTGAGAACCTGGGAGCAGATATTCCAATCGTGCGACATGTTGCGATATGATGGAACCGTCCCTATGCTTTTCAGCGAAGTATGTGATGAAGCTTTGAATCTCAACCCTGGAATGATGCTGAATTGAACATGACGATTTCCCTAGAGATGCGAGATTTAGCCCAACGACTTCTTATCTGCGAAGCCGAAGCGGACGAGAGTTCCAAGCCAATGGAGTCTGCAACTCTTCGCACCTACGAGAAATTGCGCCAGAGTCTTACTGTAATTGCCGGAGTTACCAGTTTTCAGTCACTTGCATGTCGCGCCTTGGTGCTGGCCAAGTCCGAAGATATTAGTCTTGACATTGCACAAATCACTGCGGATGGATCTTTACAGAATTTTAGCGAGTATGAGCCACAAGTCGACATTGAAAAGGATCGGACTAGCGAGTATCAGACTAACGAGCGAGGAATTATTCTTATCGCCCGCTTACTTGGCCTTCTTCATATCTTCCTTGGCGGAGCCTTAACATTACGCCTGCTACGCAATGCGTGGCCGGATGCAACATTCGATGATCTCAATTCGGGAAACGGGAGATGAGTATGACCACAGAAGATAAAGTGAAGATCAACAAACTGCCGACCGGAGTTCCGGGCCTTGATGAAATAGTCGGCGGCGGGCTCCCCGAATTCTCGTTCAACATCATTGCCGGCGCTCCCGGCAGCGGGAAGACAACGCTGGCGCATCAGTTTGTCTTTGCCAATGCAACCCCAGAGAGACCAGCACTCTACTTCACCGTTCTCGGCGAGTCAGCAATCAAGATGCTGCGTTACCAGCAACAGTACACGTTCTTTAATCCATCTTTGCTGCCCGGCTCTATTCGCTTCATTAATCTGAGCCAGGTTGTTTTAGAGAAAGACTTGGGCGCAGTTCTGGAGGAGATTACCAAGGAAGTTACAAAGTCTAACCCTGCTGTCGTGGTTGTAGACTCATTCCGTACTATGGTTCGTGGGCCACAGGATGGAATGGAACTGCAGGCTTTCATTCAGCGATTGGCGCTGTTTTTGGCCAGTTGGCAGGCAACAACTTTTCTGATTGGTGAATATGCCGAGGATGAGCTACGCGACAACCCCATATTTACCGTTGCTGATGGTCTGTTCTGGTTGCGCCAAACCGCGGAGCGAAATTCGATTGTGCGGAAATTGCAGATTATAAAACTGCGCGGGCAGGATTCCGTGCCGGGGCTGCACACATTCCGCATAACCGATGCCGGAGTGCAAGCCTTCTCGCGCACTTTCGGGTTGACCGCACGCAAGAGGAATCCGCCCAGCAATCGGCGTCTTTCTTTCGGTATTGCGGAGTTGGACAAGATGATGGATGGGGGCGTTCGCGAAGGCGATAGCGTGCTCATAGCCGGGTCTTCTGGAACCGGGAAATCTGTCCTGGCAACCCAGTTCATTGCGGAAGGTACCCGCCATGGGGAACCGGGAATCGTGGCGGTCTTTGAAGAACGCCCGGAAGCGTATGCGGAGCGGGCCACCAGTTTAGGTTTAGATCTGGAAACGCCGCAGAAAGAAGGCATGCTCACAATCCTCTATCTCCGCCCCCTCGATCTGTCGGTAGATGAAACCATGCAATCGATTCTCGATGCAGTACAGAAGATAGGTGCCAAGCGACTGGTGATCGATTCGCTTGCGGGCTTTGAGATGGCTCTGTCGCCTGGCTTCCGCGCCGACTTTCGCGAATCCCTCTACCGGATGATCTTCGCTCTGACTGGAATCGGCGTGACGATTCTGAGCACGGTTGAGGTGGATGAGTCCTTTACGGAGTTCCCGTTCAGCACTTACTCAATTTCTTTCCTCACCGACGATATCATCAGGCTAAGATACGTATCCATCGATGGCCAACTTCGCAAGATTATGGTGGTCATCAAGATGCGTGGTGGAAATCATGCCAAGGATATTCGCGAATATGAAATCACGTCCAAGGGCGTGGTGATTCTCGGCAAACGCCTAACAAACTATCAAGGACTTATCGGTGGACTTCCAGTGCAAACGGGCCGATCCGGTGCGAAAGAAGATACCTTACAGGATTTGGGAGTCGAGAGGGACAGCTAAGACATCGCGCAGGCAACAATCTTTGAGCGCCGAGTATCCATTCGATGGCTCAATCACCATGCCCAGTAAATGCCCTTGCAGCGCGGGTCCTCTAGCTCAATCGTCGCGCGCTGGCACCGAGGATCGTCCATTTCACTTTCCATGTCGTATCGCAGGTTCTTACACCGAAGATCTTCAGTCTCAATAATCACGCCAGCGACCAGATCATTGCACCGAAGATCCTCCGCTCTTATCGCAGCAACCCTGCACCGGGGTTCTTCCATATCAATCACCATATTTTTTGGCTTACACCAGCCGAGGTCGTTTCTTTATTCAGCGAACTGGAATCAAGTTGATACGGCCATCTGAATATGGGCTATTCAATATTGCACACACATATATCAAGTCCTCGAAGAGTCTTATCGATTCTGGGGTACGTTGCCGTTCCGACGGTGATAGGCAGCGCTAGGCGTTGGAGCAGCAGATAGTGGCCATGCTGGCGGGTGAGCTATATCGAGCAGACTCGGACAATTGGTCGCTGTACGGTGAGCGGTAGTAGGGAGAAAAAATACATGAGAGATGAAATTGTTGAAGAAACGCCCAGAGCGCATTCCGGCGCACTTTTGGCGGCGATTGCAGTTGCGATGCTATTAGGACTGGGTGGGATTATCTGGAGCGCTACGCTGAACAACAGAGTGGCTGCCCAGCAGCAGGCTTTGGCAGATGTAACGGCGCAGAACATCAAACTGATTGCGGCACAACAAGATACCAATGCACGGCTGAATGTAGCCACGGACGAGTTGAAGACTTCGCTTGGCCTGACCCAGAAGCAGCTGGATACACGGGCGGCGGAGTTGCAGGTTCGTGAGGTCCGCGGAGAGCGGACAACAGCGAGGCTGGCGACCGAACAACAGCAAACAGCGGGGCAGGTGGCCGCAGTGCAGACGGATGTCGGCGGCGTGAAGACAGATGTGGCCAAGACACAGAATGACCTCATCGACACCAATACCAAGTTGACGTCAATGAGAGGGGATTTGAATGGCCACAGTTCCCTGATTGCGCGCAATGGGGAGGAGTTGGAGATCCTGAAGCACAGAGGAGACCGCAACTACTACGCCTTCACACTGGTAAGCGGACAGAAGAAGCAAGTGGGGACGGTGAGCCTGGAACTGAAGAAGGCCGACGCGAAGAGGAGTAGATACACCATCGCCGTCTTTTCCGACGACAGGGTGTATGACAAGAAAGACAAGAGCCTGAACGAGCCGCTCCAGTTTTACAGTGGGAAGGATCCCGTATTGTTTGAAATCGTGGTCAACAACGTGAGTGCCAAGAACACGGTTACAGGGTATCTATCTTCTCCAAAGGGTGCGCCGGTGCCAATAGTGGTTGCCGAGCGATAGGGTTCCAAACGTAGGCACTCCTTTAATTCCAGATTGAGAATAGCTGGCAAGGGGCTTCTCAACGCCAGATCCCCGATTTGCTGAGACTTTATCTCTCAACCGTCTCAGCAAATCAGGGATCTGGCGGACGCGGGATAGTTATAGCTTTCTTGCGATTGATTTTGAACCGCGACTTCAGGTTCATGGCATGTGGCCTCCGAACCATCCGCCATGATCTGAAATAGAGTTCTGTTCGCATAGCCGTCAGTATCACGGTGGCGAGCAATTGTGGTCATTAATGCAGAGAATGTGCGCCCATGATGATTTAGAACGAGTTTTTCCGTCCATCCACCCTTGCTGTAGCGGAAATCCCGCATAGGAGAATGCAATGCAGTTTCAATTCAACGGAGTGTATTATCAATTCACGAATACCCAACTCATAGTGGCCGCGGTTGTATTGATTGTCGTGGTCCTCATCACCGTAGGCGCCTACCTTGAACGCCGCAAAGCTAAGACTCTGGCTCTCCGAAATCGTTTCGGTACAGAGTACGACCGCGCCGTTCTCGACAATGGGTCTACCAAGAAAGCCGAATCTAAACTATCTGACCGCGAGACCCGCGTTGAAGCCTTTCAAATTCGCGATCTCGGTGCAACCGAACGAGAGCGTTTTGTCACCGAGTGGCACACCGTACAATCCCGCTTTGTAGATCATCCCAAGAGCGCCGTTACTGAAGCCGACGAACTGGTTAATGCGCTTCTCGAGGCGCGCGGCTATCCCTTAGCTAGTTTTGAGCAGCGTGCTGCTGATGTCTCTGTCACCTATCCCCGCGTCATGAAAAACTACCGTCTGGCGCACTCCGTCGCCGTCCGCCTCGACCGCGTCGAAGCCTCCACCGAAGAACTACGTACCGCAATGATTCAATACCGTGCCATTTTCGATGAGCTTGTTCAGGCCCAGAAGCCCAGCGAAACAAGAATTGCCGCATAAATCGAAGCTTGCGGCACGAAAGGGTTCGCATCCTATGCAAATGCCCTGGAGGATCGCAAAATGACAACACTCACAAGCCTAATTCGGCGTACCCGCTGGTCAGGATTCGCCATTCCTTTCCTGGTGGGCACATTCATACTGGGAACAATCCCATGCTTTGCTAGCGGCCCAAATCCCCAGACGATACAGGCAAGTTATACGCAAGCTGGCAACACGGCTACTCTGACCCTGATCGTCTACAGCTACTCCACTCCATCGGATCTGCAGATCCTCTCGCAGGCATTTCAGGACGGCCAAGATCGAGGGTTGGCCGCCGCGCTCTCCAAAATCAAGGCGATCGGGCATTGCTTGATCGCGGGTAGTCTCAGCTATGACGTCTCCTTTATCCAGATGGTTCCAACTCCAGCCGGTCGAAGGATCACCTTTATTGCGAGCCGCCCACATCTGATCGAAGAAGCTGACCCGCCCCCGTCTCCCCAGGAGTTTGACCTGGCAGTTGGCCAATTTGACCTGAATGACACCGACACGGCCAAGAGCACAGGATTCCTCTATCCGGCAAGCAAGCTCGTCATCGATCAGCAAGGAGAGTTTCACTATGACCTGGCTGGCGCTCCCTGGTTGCTGGACAATGTCCTCGATTCGAAAAGGAATCCAGCAGGAACTGAGCTAGTGTCCCGGTAACTCGACCTGAACTCTGGATCACTGGCTGTCGAACATCGCATAATCGCAAAGGTGCGACATCTGCCGAATGTACTGAATCAAGCGCTCGCTCAATAAGTAAAAGGGAGCATGGTGTTCCTTGCCTGGCTCACCAACGATAGATGGTTAGGTTATCCAGGTACACCGTCGATCCGCCTGAGGCTCCCTGCCCATCCAACTGAAACTGGGTTTGCACCACGCCGACCTGCCAACCCAGCGCGAAAGATGACGGCACTGTTGCGTTGATCACCTGTTCGTTGCCATCAAGCCAAACGGAGTGATAGGTCACATTGCCGGAGTCGTCGCGCGAATAGCTGATTTGAACATGATGCCAAGAGTTCGTCTTCCAGTTTGACACGTTGCACGGTTGCGAGGAGCTTACCCATTTGCCACCTGCGCTGCTGTATTCCCACGTTTGGGAATACCCACTGCATTGGAAGCCGTAGATAACCGTTTGCCCATTGGCTGTGACCTGGTTTGAATCCAATTCCAGGTTGGCGATCGTGCTTCCGGCCTCGATCCATACCCAGCCGTCATAGACAAAGTTCATTGACTTGGTGTCGTTTGCGTATGGCACGCTGTATATTTCGCCGCCGGCATCTGTGTAGCTGTAGACAAACTGGCGTGCGTCGCCGCTGAGCGATGGCGTGCTCACCAGGCTCGTTGTCCCAACCGCCGTGCCGGGAGTGCCCGCGTCGTGGCTAAAAATCCATGTATTGAGCGCCTGCAGGTTACTGGCAGCAATGGCATTTGTGGGAATCACAGGTCCCGATGCCGGAGGAGGTGTAATAACATAGCCCGCCTTGACCAAGCTGCTGTTTGTATAGCCTGAAGCGACAGCAACCGCCGCAATCACCACGGATCCACTTACTGGGATTGCGCCAGTGTATTGAGTCGAGGTTGTGGTGGCCACGGTTCCGTCGGTGGTGTAGTAGATTGTTGAGCCTATTGTGGAGGCAGACAATGTTACAGTCTGTGCGCGCGTGTATGTGCCAGGAACAGGTGAGAATACGGGCTGTGCAGCTTCTGTGGGATTGCTAATGCTCGTTGTTGGCGCAGCCACGGAATGATTGGCCCCACAGCCAGTGAAAAGCAAAGGGAGCAGAAGGCAGGGAACAGTCCAGATGAGATTTCGAGGATTGATGGAGATTGGGAGTATCTGGGGGGTGGGGAGGAAAGACTTCACGGATGCGCCTCGGGTAATTCGTCCGAGCGCGCGCGTGCACGTTTCTGATATCTAAGTTATTAGATTGAAAGGGGCTCAATCAAAGGCCTATCCCCTTGAAATCTAGCAAAGAGATCATCACGAGTCGCTTTTCTCAAGACTCCTATGATCACAATAGCACACATTTTGTGTGCTATTGTGATCACCAACACAAGAAGGCAATGGTCTCTAACCGCCCAATTGGAGACTACCCGGTGCTCCCGAGATGTGTTGGATGTTCACAAGAACTTCCAACGCATCCGGTTCCGGTAGAGGCCGGAAATTGAAAAACTGTCTATAAACTACTATGATCGCCGCAACTACATATGCGCGAAGGCGATGTAGATCAAGGCTTCTGCGGATGTGTGCCGCAGTTCGTAGTCTTTGCTGAAGCGTCGTGACCAGTTCAACCAAGCGAAGGTGCGTTCGACGATCCACCGCTTGGGCAGTACTTGAAACAGGTGTTGCTCATTGCGATTTACGATCTCGACCGAGTGGCCAAACGTATCCTTTGCTTAGTCGATCAGCTTCCTGATCGTTGCCATTTCACCTGGAGAGATTTCGAACTTTGAAGGAATTCTGACGGAGAGAGTGCAACTTGCCGGAATCATTGCCCCAAAGAAGAATTTATAATTTATAAGTTGTTTAATATCAGCAATATGGAATGGCGGAGAGAGTGGGATTCGAACCCACGGTACTCGTAAAAGTACACACGCTTTCCAAGCGTGCTCCTTAAACCACTCGGACATCTCTCCGCAGAGTGAGGCTTCTTCTTGACTTTACCATATCGCGCAGTCAATGTTATATCGTGTTGAAAATACGATAGATACTATCCATGCTCGCGCTATAGTTCGGTACTCGGTGACACTTTGCATCAAAGCCGCGCCCATCCGCAATCGGTGAGCGGTTACTCGAACTCAACCAGAACCTGCCCCACTTTCACCGCGTCGCCTTGCGCCACACGTACGCTCTTCACTTTTCCTGCGCCGTGCGCCGCAACGTTTGTTTCCATCTTCATGGCCTCCAGCACCATCAGCAAATCATTAGCCTGAACCGTCACTCCCGGCATCACATCCACCTTGATGACGACGCCCGTTACAGGGCTGCGGCAGAGCTTGTCTTCGCCGGCAACTTCCGCGGCCACAGGCGCTGGAGCACTCATCCTGGCAGCCGGTGGCGCGTTCACAGCCGCGGGAAGTGGGTGTTGTGGCGCATAATTCGAAGGCCGCGTCATTGCGTCATCCTCCAGAACTTCGACTTCTACTTCGTAAGTCTTTCCGTCAATTCCTACCTGTAGCTTCAAGAGTCAACTTCCTTCCTTAAATACACGTTCCTTTGCAGCTTAGCCCCGAAAACGCAAATTGTGGGAGGCTTGAATCAGTGTCCGCCCCTGTTGAGACCATGCATTCGCAACACCTGGGTTCGAGCGCAACATCTTCGCTGAGCGGATGCGCACCTTCTTGCCCAGGAATGCCGTGACGGCCGCGGCAATAACCACCAGCATCTCCGGCGTGATCTCTTCTTTTTCCGGTGCAATCGGCGTAATCGCAGCAACTGGCGCGGCAACAGCCGCAATAACAGACGTCGCAGGCTGCAACTCAGCCAGTCGAGCTTCCAGAGCTTTCACGGCGCTGGCTAACTCGCTCAGTTGTCCGTCGGTAGAACGGCGCTGTTCATAAACAGCCTGCCGCAGCATCAGCCACAGGCCAACAAAGCTCAGCACGCAGCCCGCCCCAACCAACACCGCAATCACGACAAAATCTGCCAAATTCAATCCCACGCGCGGCTCCTCCGGCTCAGTTCGAAAATCCGTAAACCTTATACAAGAAGTACCCGACGAAACCAACGCCACCGAGATAGTACAGTGCGACACTCCACCAAAACTGAGTTGGCTTTTCGGCGCGGTAGACCGGGCCACCGCGTCCCCACAATTTCCCGGTGCAAGTCCCAGCAACAGCCAGAACCAATGAGAACACCCCGAATATTAACAGTCCATACGGCGGCCTCATCATAAGGGAATCAATCCATGTTTCTTGCCTGGGCGCAACTCCCGTTTCGTATGCAGCGCCTCCAGAGCCTCTGCCAGCACCTTCCGAGTCTCGGCGGGATCAATAATGTCATCCACCAGCCTGCGGGCCGCAGCAATCCAGGGGTTTGAGAACGCCTCCCGATATGCATCCACCATTTCCTTGCGGCGGCCTGCCTTATCTTCGGCGGCATCAATCTCGCGCCGGAAGACAATCTCCGCCGCTCCGTCCGCGCCCATCACGGCAATCTCTGCCGACGGCCATGCAACCACGCGGTCCGCACCCAGGTCTTTGCAGCACATCGCAATATACGCGCCGCCGTATGCCTTGCGTAGCACTACCGTAATCTTCGGCACCGTGGCCGCCGAATAGGCAAACAGCAGCTTTGCGCCGTGGCGGATAATGCCGCCGCGCTCCTGTTCCACTCCAGGCAAAAATCCCGGCACATCGACAAACGTGACCAGCGGAATATTGAATGCATTGCAGAAGCGAACAAAGCGCGCTGCTTTGTCGGAAGCGTTGATGTCCAGCACTCCGGCCAGGCAATTCGGCTGACTGGCGATAATGCCCACCGAGCGCCCTTGTAGCCGCCCGAAGCCGATGACAATATTCATCGCGAACTCCGGCTGAATCTCCATGAAATCCTGATAGTCCAGAACCCGCGAAATCACGTCGCGCACATCGTAAACAGCCTTGTTGTCCACTGGAACAATCCCATTCATCGCGGGATCGGAATCGATCGGCAGGCTGTAAGGCAGTTGCGGAGCGTCTTCCAAATTGTTCGAAGGCATAAAGCTCAGCAATCGGCGGCACAGTTGCGTCGCATCCTCATCGTCGCGCGCAATCAAGTGAACCACGCCCGAGCTCATCTGCGCGTGCGGCCCGCCCAGCTCTTCATCGCTTACCACTTCGCCGGTCACCTGCTTAATCACCTTAGGTCCGGTGATAAACATCCGCGCCTTCGCCGTCTGAATCACAAAGTCGGTCAGCGCGGGGCTGTAAACCGCGCCGCCCGCGCACGGTCCGCAAATAATTGAAATCTGCGGCACCACGCCACTGAGCAGCACATTGTTATAAAAGACGCGTCCATATCCGGCAAGGCTGTCAATCCCTTCCTGCACGCGCGCGCCGCCCGAGTCATTGATAAAAACGAACGGGCTGCCCGTCTTCATCGCGAGCCGCATCATGTCTACGCATTTGTCGTTATGCGTTTCGCCCGCAGAGCCGCCTCCCACAGTAAAATCCTGGCTCGCCAAGTGCACCAGCCGTCCATCAATCTTCGCGCATCCAGTCACCACGCCATCCGCGGGCATCTCCTTACCGTCCATGCCAAAGTAAGTCGACCGGTGCTGGGCAAAAATTCCAATCTCCTGAAAGCTGTTCGGGTCCACCAGGCTCGCCACACGCTCCCGTGCCGTCAGCTTGCCGCCCTCGTGCTGTTTCGCAATGCGATCCTGGCCGCCGCCCAGTTTGAGCTCGGCGCGTTTCGCGCCAAGGTCAGCAATCTTCTCGGCCATTGTCTTCTTCAGACCCTCTTCTTGCTTAGCCATTTCTGCTCCTGAATTCTTCCGGTCTTGCTTCTATCCCTGCGGCGCCACAGAAACCCGATGCTCTTTCCCATTCAGCGTAATCACGTAGTTCACCTTGGCACTCAGAGCACTGCCACCGGCCGCCGGCGTTTTCGTTTCAGCCTTCACAACCGCCGGGTCTTTGCCCAAATTCTTGCTGCCTTCACTCCGACTCACAAAAAACTTCGGCGCCACCTGCGGAAACATCGCATAGGTCAACACGTCTTCGTCGCTGCCATTCGATCCCGGCAACTCGCCCGCAGCTTTGCTCAAGCTCTCCCACTCCGGCTTCAGCAAGTCAGCAGGACGCACCGTGATCGGCGGCTTTTTCGCATGAGCCTCGGCCTGCTTCAGCACATCCGGATCCTTCGGGCCTATCGTGGCTCCGTAGTAGCCCAGCATCAGGTCGGCAAACTCTCCGGTCAGCACTTTGTACTTGCCCATCAGTACATTGAACACCGCCTGTGAGCCCACAATCTGACTTGTTGGCGTCACCAGCGGCGGATAGCCCGAATCCTTGCGAACCCTCGGCACTTCGGCCAACACTTCTTGCAGCCGGTCGCCCGCGCCCTGACCCTTCAGTTGGCTTTCCATGTTCGAAATCATGCCACCGGGAATCTGGCTCTTGAAAATCTCCGTGTCTACGCCGGTGTTCTCGCTGAAAAACTCTTTGTAGCGCGGACGAATTTGCGCGAAGTGGTTGGAGATCTTCAAAACGCGGTCAAGATCGACACGCGTCTCGTAGCCGGTCCCTTCCAGTAGCTCGATCAGGCTTTCGGTCGGGTTGTGTCCTGGCCCCAGCGAAAGGGAACTGACCGCCGTATCCACAATGTCGCAGCCCGCCTCAATCGCCTTCATGATCGAGACCATCGTCACGCCCGTCGTCGCATGGGTGTGCAGATGCACCAGCATATCGCTGCCGCACCTCTGCTTGATCGCCTTCACCAGTTCAAATGCAGGCTGCGGCCTCAGCAGCGCGGCCATGTCCTTTATGCAGACTGAGTCGCAGCCCATCTCCTGCAACTGGTACGCCATCTCGGCAAAGGCTTCTACGGTGTGCAGCGGGCTGACGGTATAAGAGATTGTGCCTTGCGCATGCCTTCCGGTCTTCTTCACGGCGGCAATACTGGTCTTCAGGTTGCGGACGTCGTTCAGCGCGTCAAAGACTCTGAAAATATCGATCCCGTTGGCGGCAGATTTCTCCACAAACCGCTCGACGACCCCATCTTCATAATGCCGGTAGCCCAGCAGGTTCTGGCCCCGCAGCAGCATCTGTAAACGGCTCTTCGGCATCAGCTTGCGGAACGTCCGCAGACGTTCCCACGGGTCCTCATTCAGAAAGCGAATACAGGAGTCGAATGTCGCCCCGCCCCAGCACTCCACAGACCAGTAACCGGCGTTGTCAATGTCTTCGCAAACCGGAATCATGTCGTCCAGGGCCATCCGTGTGGCCAGCAGACTCTGATGCGCATCTCTGAGCGCAAGCTCTGTAATCTCAACCATGCGGGACATATATACGTCTCCCCATAAAAATAGCCCTCAACAGGAGTCCAATTCCCAATCCTTGTTGAAGGGCAGGCGCAGGCCTTTGGCCAACGTCTCATCATACTATTCCAGCCCAGTCAACCGGCAACCCACCCGTCGAGTATCAAACTGTTGTGGTGGCCTCCTGGTCCACGATTGTTTCTTCCTAGTGCTTCCATCCCCGGTCCCCAAACGCGAGGGACCGGGGGCACCCGTCAAAGCGTCCCTCAGGGGCTAAAGCCCTCATTGTTTTTGCGGTACTTACGGCACGACTGAAGTCGTGCCCTGACGCTTCTAGCCTCTCTGAAAGAGTTTTTTCGCAGCCTGTAAAGCCGTGCCCTTTCAAAACCAATTTATGAGACAGCCTATAGTGCACGACTTCACCGGGACCGCCCACCTGGGCCACGCGCGGTTTGGTGCGCACTGTGAATCTGTGTAGTTCTATATATCTACAAAAAGAAGAAAAACGTTGCCCCGTACGCCTACAAACGGAGACGTACAGGGCAATGCTGCAAAAGAGTCCGATTGCAGGCGGATGAAAAACTGCGAAAGCTCCGAAAGTATCATGAATAAAAGTGTGAAAACCAGCGCAAATTGGTCGTTTTTGCGTGTTATTTGGCATCTTTTTCGCGTTTTTAGCGTCTGGAAGCCGCTTTAAGCGGACCAGCGGACCCTAGGCGACTTTGTCAGGAGTAATATGTGTTGGCTGAAACTTTTGATCTTTCCCCGGTCTCAAAATCGAGACCTGGGCCACCCGCGGAGAAGTTTTGTCATAACGGAGAAACTTTACACTCCGCCAGATGGTCGAGGTTTGTGCTTCCCACCCTTCCGCAAAAAACGCGGAAGGATGGGGCACCCAAACTGTATGGATAAGTCAAGGGTGCGCCACCCGCCAATGCGGCTGGCACGAAAACGACAAGGGTCGAACTGAACAATCTTGGCGCGAGACATCGATCAATGATCCGTCAGTGTGCGCGGGACCCCGAAAGTGTGGGCTTCGTGATATCGCAGGACGGAGACGTTCGAGCAATCACGAGGGTCGGAAACGCTGTTCTGATGTGGGATAACATTCGGCTCCAGCGGCTCGTAAACGCGAAAGCTATCAAGAGCAGGCAGGGCTTCTTCAGAGTCGGACCAGCAGAGGGCTAGATCAGATGATTGCGATGCAGATTGCGGTCGGCGGCCCATATCTTGTTCACTCTTCAAGTGGAGAGGTGTCCCAAGTGCTGACATAGAGACTCGGGAGAGAATGGATTCCTCGACCCATAAAAAACTCCCGGCAAACACCGTTGTCGACGGGAGGGTTCTGGGTTCATGCCAAATCGCTTTTTCATAAACAGCACGACACGTCGCTCAGCGTAGAACGGGGACGGAGTGGATGCCGGGGATAAATCCCCGGCCTACCGTCCGAACGAATTTTTTTACAGGGGCTAAAGCCCGACGTTTTTTTGCGGCAGTTACGGCACGACTGAAGTCGTGCCGTAACGCTTCGTACAGCTTTGAATGAGTTTTTTCGCGGCCTTTGAAGTCGCGCCCTTTCAAAACTTGTGATTGAGTCTATTGAGGGTCGAGGTATCCCACCCATTTCGCAAAGCACGCGAAATGGATGGGGCACCCAGACTGTATGGATAAGTCAAGGGTGCGCCACCCGTCACCTCAGCCGCATTGCAACTACCAACCGCGAGGCCCGAAGGGCAGTTGGCCGCACCGCAGGCAGTTGGCCCCACCGCAGGTGCTTATTGCGCTTTGCGAAAGACAATCGCCTCGCCGTCCAGCCGATACTCGGCCGAGCAGTCGTCGCCGCCGCAGATCATCGCCTCGCGGCCTGTGAGTTGCCGGCGCGTAATCAATCCAATGGTCGCGCAGCGCGGGCACGAGAGTACGGCGACAAATGGGTCTTGGGCGGAACCCATCTTGGTCTGGTTTTCCAGAACGAAAATCGTTCCGGGGTCCATTCTTTCGGGAATCCAAGATTCAAGAAACTGCAAATCGGCTGACATAGCGCGCTCCGGTTGGTAGAGTACAGCGCCGCGCCGAACGAACCCGGCTGGCACTGCTGAGCAGCAACAGCAGACTGCGTGTGTCATCCGGAGTTTTGGAGCATTTTCGGAAATAGTGTAGACATAAAATTCATTGGTATCCCACCCATTCCGCAAAAATGCGGAATGGATGGGGCACGGAAGTCTACGGTAAAAGCAAAAATGCTCTGGACTCCTCCAGACAAACTCAGTTTGCGGTCTGCCGCTGCTCACGTCAACCGGAATTGCAGCGGGGGAGTATCAAAGCGGATTCCCCTCGGTGTAAAAGCTATCCGTTATTTAGCCGCCTTCGATGCCGCTTGCGCCGTCGCAGCCACATCGATGGCCCTGTAGGTTTCGATGTTGCGCAGAATGCTCTCGACATATTCGCGGGTCTCGGTGAAGGGAATCGACTCCACAAATTCGTCAATGCCTTGATAAGGTCCGGCAGCCT
>Ga0265336_10000632_pt1 | contig 19363 bp, 17 predicted proteins | sample 42119metaG_FD_193583 | JGI IMG/M metagenome (GOLD analysis project Ga0265336, IMG submission 193583) | Rhizosphere microbial communities from Carex aquatilis grown in University of Washington, Seatle, WA, United States - 4-21-19 metaG | ecosystem: Host-associated > Plants > Roots > Rhizosphere...
GGGCAACACCATCGCGCTCCCCTCGGACTTCCTGAAGAGCCGTGGCCTCGACCGCCAGGTGGGCACAAGGTGGATTCCCGTCGGCGTCTTCAACTTCCGCGAACGCAACACCTACAGCTACGGTCGGCGAGCTCACCGGGTGGACAGCGTGATCCGCCTCGACCCCGAGTCCGCGACCTTCGTCGGTGACGTCTATCGGCTCTGGTATTGGCCGAGTCCCCCGGCCTTGACCCATATCACCCCCGGCGTGACCGACATCCTCGACGCTCAGATGGACTTGTGGTCCGAATACATCATCGCCTATGCCGCCATGCGGGCGCTCACAAAGGCGAAGCTCGACCACGCTACCCAGGACGCTGACATGGCGCGCATCTACGCCGTGGACCCCAATGGCGGCATGACCGGCAACATGGTCACCCAGGCAAACGCCAGGGATAGCGAGGCCGAGCAGGCCCCCGACATCTACAACGTGACCCGTTCCGTCGACCCGAACGACCCGTGGAGTTGACCCGTGGCGGCTCCCCCGTTCGACAAGCGGCTCACCCCTCAGGCGGGCAAGAAGGTCGCCACCACGCCGACGCCAGTGCGTCCCGTGGCACCTCCCTCGAAGGTCCAGCGCATCCTCGGGAACCCTGACCAGACCCTGGAGAGGGTTCACGTTGGGATTTACGACGCCCTTGACCGAATGGCGCAGTCCCTGACGGCGGCCAACATCAACGTCGCGAACGCTCAGAGCACGGGGGCGGGGGTCAACGCCTACACGACCATCAAACTGGCCAGCTCGGCCATGCCTCAGCGGAGGAACCTCAACTTCGCGGGCGGTGCCGTCGTCGTGGACAACCCGGTCACGGGCAACACCGACGTCACGATCACGGCGGGGGCCATCACCGGAACGGGGGACGTGACTTGGCCAGCGACGAGCGGCACGGCAATCACCACCCTGGCGCGCATCCCAAATGACACGCCCGCGGTGGGGGACATCCTGTTCACCGGAATATCCACGCCCGCGACCCCGGGCGCCGGACTGACGCGCGTTTGGGCGGATACCACCGTCGGTCACCTACGTTCACGTGCGTCCAGTGGGATTTTCTACTCCACGGCCAGCGGAGCGGGCTCACTGGCGCCGAATGTCCTAGATGGGTTCACCCCTAGCACGGGTCAATTCACCTCGCGCCAGGTGGCGTTTTCCGATCTGACCGGCGTCATCGCAGCGGCCCAACTGCCCGCATTCACTGGGGACGTTACAAAGCCACTCGGGAGCACGGTTCAGACCCTTGCCAATATCCCGAACGACACGCCCATGCCGGGCGACCTCTTTACCACCGTCATCTCCACCCCGGCCACGCCGAGCGCGGGCCATGGGCGGGCCTTCCACCTAAATCTTGGCGGTGGACTCTGGGGGTTCATCAACAGCGTAGGCAACGTCTCGAACACCATCTTTCCGGCGACGGCGCTGGCTCATCGGTGGGTCACCAACGTCGATTCGGGCGGCTTCCAGGTTCAGTCCCAGCCCGACTTCAGTGACCTGACCGGCGTCATCGCAGCGGCCCAACTCCCGGCCTTCACCGGCGATGTGACGAAGCCGCTCGGCTCCACGGTGCAGACCCTGGCGAACATCCCGAACGACGTTCCGATGGTCGGGGATCTGCTCGTCACGCTCACCGCGGCCCCGGCGACGCCAGCGGCAGGCAAGGCGCGGGTCTTTGCGGATTCCACCAATGCCATTTGGAACTGCATCAACAGCGCGGGCCTGACCAGTATCACCGCGTACCCGGCAACCGCCCCCGCTCACCAGTGGCTTACAGGACTGGCGTCGAACGGGGCATTCACGTCTTCTCAGCCCGCGCTCTCTGACTGCACCCCGGCGAGCGGCGGCGGTACCACCAACTTCCTTCGGGCAGACTACACGTGGGCAGCCCCCCCGGGCGGAGGCGGCGGCATCACTGCCGGCACGGGGGACGTCACGTTCAGCGGCTCGGGCTCGGTCGTCACGACGCTTGCAAATATCCCTCACGGGACACCGGCGGCGGGAGATATCAGCTTCGCAGACCGCGCGGCGGTCACGGGGGGGTCGGCGCACTCGGTTCTCTGGTCGGACTCCACAGACCGGGTCATCAAGTCGAACAACGGCACGAGCGGATTCACCTCGGTCATGCCTCTCGTCCAGTCCATCACCGCCGGCCAGATGGTCACGGGCCTGGCGACCACGGGACTTTTCAACACCGCGGCCATCAACATCCCGAACGACACCGTGGCCGCGGGCGACATCCTGTTCACGAACATCGCCGCGCCGGCAACTCCAGCGGCCGGGAAGACGCGCGTATACGTTGACAGCACCTCGAAGAACCTCGCAGCGATCAACGACGCCGGGACGATCAATCACGGCGTCCAGTCGAAGGCGTTCGCGGCCAGCAACTTCCTCACCTCGGTAAATGACGCCGGGGTGTTCTCGGCGGCTCAGCCTAACTTCACCGACCTCGCGGGATCGGCTGGCGCGGCGCAGGCCCCGGGGCGTCTTAAGTCGTTTCAGGTACTCACGAGTGGAGCCGGGGCCACCTACACCCGGCCGGCGGGTATCGGGTCGCTGATCATCGAGGCATGGGGCGGCGGAGGCGGCGGAGGCGGCGTGGCAGTGTCGGCTGCGGCCAAGGCCGGCGCGGGTGGCGGTGGCGGCGCGGGCGCTTACTGCAAGGTCTACGTTCCGTCTCCAACCGCGACAATGACCTACACCATCGGTACGTCAGGCACCGCAGGCGCAAACACCGGCGGAACAGGCGGGTCAGGCGGAAACACGACCATCACCGACGCCACGAACACGATCACATGCAACAGCGGCACGGGCGGCCTCGGAGCCACCCCCGCGGCGGCCCCTACCGTGACCACGTTCGGAGCGGGGGGGACCTTCTCCCTTTCCGGCGCGGGCTGGACTACCCTGTTCAGTTGCACCGGCAACCCGGGCAGCGTCGGGCACTGCTCGGGGACGGCATCGACCACGGGTTGGGGCGGTCACGGCGGAACTTCAGGACCTGGTGGCGGACCCGGTCAGGGCGGGCCGAGCGGAGGTACGGGCATCGCTGGCACCGCCGGTTCAGGACCTGGAGCAGGCGGCGGCGGCGGCTGCAACAATGCCACGGGCACCGGCGCGGTAACTGGCGGAGCAGGCTCCACTGGCCGGATCGTGGTCTGGGAATTCAGCAGCTAGAAGCCGGGGCAGACGAGCGCACAGAGCGACGTCGTCTCATGGCCAGCCGGCCCGGCGTTGTAGGTGCATCCGCCGTGGAATACGCCAGCGTCATCGTGGCAGCCGATGACCGGCATTCCCATCGACATCGGCGCCCCCGGGCACTGCGACGTCACCATGTAGCCGACACACTCGACGGGCTCGGCCGACGAGGCTGGCTCACTGGCACAGCCACCGAGCGCCATGGTCAGGTTGACGGCGACCAGCGCCCCTGCCAGGTTCCGGCGCGTGTTGACACCGGACCACCTCAGGCGGCGCGCGGCCGCGCTCGAACGCCAGGCGGCGAAGCTTCGGGCGGATGCCGACGCAATCGAGGCGACGATTCGACGGGCATTGAAGGAGAACGGGGTGGCGGAAGCAGCGTTTTCGAGTACCATGGATAAGATGCTACTCGATATTCCGAAGGGGTCAAGGAGAATGCTACGGACGGGCGCAAGTCGCGTGCGGCGGGCTCACCCGGCCATCTCGGCGTGGTACGCGGCAGGCAAAACCGTGTCGGACGTCGCCAAGGAGACAGGCGTGGCTCGCGTGCGGCTCAGCTCGTGGCTGGCCGAGGCTGGCCCCCGATCGCGCCCTATCCCAATGGCGTTCGTCGAGCGGTTCGAGCGCGAGTACGGAATCCCGGCGTCCGCCTGGACCCGTACCATGCCTTGACGCGGGAGTTCATGTTACAGCCGTAGCGTGTGACATTTTGGCACTTGCTACCTGGTAGCGCTGGCAGTAGCATCTCAACCATGCCTAACCTCGACCTCGAAGAGATTCGCCGTCAGGTGCGCGTGCGTCGGCTCCTGGCGTTCGTCCCGGCGGCCAAGACCCAGGTGGGTGACATCCGCGCCGCGCAACTCCTCGCCTCGTGGAAGAAGCGGGACCGCGAACGGTTCGCCCGGCACTTCGGCATCGAGGGGCTCACGGCGACGCAGTGGAAGGCGTTCGTGTGGGCGGTAGCCAGTCGCACCGTCAACGCTGGCCTCGCCGAAGTCCGCCTGTAGCCGGGGAATCGGGCACGGCAACAGTTCGGCGTGGCAATTCAGCCGACGAATGTTCCTGTCACCCTGAAGGGGCTCAGCCAGAAATCCCCCTCGAACCTGTCAATGCCCGGCGAACTCGTCACCGGGACCAACGTCCAGGTCCTGAAGGGCGGCGAGAACGGCGTCGAGCTCTCGAAGCGATACGGCACGACCCCGCTCCCGACGACCACCGACTCCATCAACGCGACCGTCGCCAGTCCGCGCCACGTCGACACGCTCGGCAACTCCCTGGTGCTCTACAACAACCAGGCCATCTTCAGCTTCGACACGAGCCAGAACCGCTGGCTGGCACGCGACGGCGGCGGCTTCGTGTGGTCCGCCAAGCGGTCCATCATCTCGCAAAGCCTCTACCAGAAGGTCTCACCAAGCCACGCCATCGACCCGTCGAGCGGGTGCGAGTGCATCGCCTGGTATGACGCCATCGACGGCGTCAAGTTCACGGTTCTGGGAGTCACGGGCGACGTCGCGGTGTTCGAGCGCAGTGCCGGAATGGCGGCGTTCTCGATCGGCTACAAGGTGCAGGTCTTTGCCCCTGGTGACGGCAACTTCTACATCCTTGGGCCAGCCTCGGGCACCCTGGCGCTTCAGTTGGTCAAGGTCAACGCGCTCGCCCCGCGTGATCCGCTGACGGTCATCCCCCTTGGCGGCACGGACGCCGTGGGCACCCCGTTCGACGGTCAACTCACCCCCGAGGGAAACATCCTCCTGGCGGTCCGGCTCGCCAGCTCCACCAACGTCGTGGCGTGGCTGTTCAACGTCTCGGTCGGCGGCGTCACCCTCACCGCCAGCATCGGGACGGCGGTCTCGTGCCAGCAGGTCTCGTGGCTCACGCAAAACCCCTTCGCCTCGGGCGGGTCGCGCCGCTATTACCTGACCACGACCGACGCCACGAACGGCACCCAGCTCGTCACACTCGACGGCACGCTGTCATTCGTCTCGTCCGTGGTCATCGACGCCACCCACATCTTCGGGAACGTCGTCGGCTACAACGACCCGATCCTCGGGCCACAGGTGTGGGTAGACAACCGGGTGACGTCGTTCTTCTACCTCTACTCGGGCGGCTCCATCTACGAACGCGGCGTCATCTTCGCGTCGCGGGCCTTCCTGTCCAATGGAACCTGGTACGCGCTCGTTCGGTTCGACTCGGCAACCCAGCCCAACCTTTTCTTGATGGAGCTCGGGACCACGCGGATTGTCGCCAAGGTGGACATCGGCGTGGGGCAGTGGTCCAGCTACCTGCCTGTCTACGGGACGCTCCCGTGGGTCTCGCAGACCGGCACGAAGGCGAAGATTCCCCTCATGGCGGGCCATGTGGCTCTCGGGCAGACCGCGGCCGTACCGCTCGGGACCACGATCCAGGGTGTCAGCCTTGGGACCTTTGACGCCAGCCCCGCGCTGTCCAAGCCGGTCGAGCTCAACGGCGTGCTGCACTACCCTGGCGGCATCCCCTGGGTCTTCGACGGGGCCAACGCGGTGGAGTCAGGATTCAGCCTCTACCCTGAGCCCCTTGGCGTGGCGGATAGTGGTTCGGGAACCTCGAAGGTCTCGGCGGCCACCTACGCCTACCGCGCGACCTACGTGTGGCGGGACGCGGCTGGGAACGTCTACGAGTCGGTCCCGTCAGCCACCTTCACCTTCGTTACCAGCAACGCGCACGACCTCAACGTGATCGTGCCGACCTACCGCCAGACCACGCGCGCCGATGTATTCATCAACGTCTACCGCGACGACCCGACCCAGCCGACGGTGTTCCGGCTCGTGAACGCGGTCCCCATCCCCAACAATACCGGCGCCGACACCGTGACGGTCCTCGACTCGCTGAACGACCTCGCCGTCAACCCGACCCAGCCCGACTGGTCATCCCGCGCCTTGCTCTACAACGGCGACGGCGGCGCCAGCGGGGACCAGGTCGAGGTCGAGCACGTCGCTCCCCCGGCGTGCACTATCGCGGCCACGGCGCAGAACCGCGTCTTCCTGGCTGGCATCGACCAGGACCCCAGCGCGGTGTGGTTCTCGAACCAGGCCACCCCTGGCGTGGGCGTCTCCTACTTCGATGGCTTCGTGTTCCGCGTGGCTGGCAATGTCACGGCCATGGCTGGGCGTGATCGCAACGTCGTGGTCTTCACCGATGCGCCGGCAATCTGGACCGTCACGGGCGAGTTTCCCGACGCCACGGGTGGCAGCAACCAGATTCCCACCCCGTTCAAGCTCCCCCACCAGCTCGGGGCGGTCTCCCCGGCGTCCATCGTCGTCACGTCGATCGGCATCTTCTTCCAGTCCACGAAGGGCGTCCACCTCCTCGACTGGGGCTGGGGCGCCAAATACATCGGGGCGGACATCGAGGACACCCTCGGAACGTCGACCATCACGGGCGGGCTCGAAGTCCCCGGGCTCCACCAGGTGCGGCTCTACACGTCGGCGGGCAACACGCTGGTCTGGGACACCGTCTTCAACCTGTGGACGTCGTTCTCGGGACAGCCGGCGCTCGACGCCTGCAACTGGCTCGGCCAGCCCTGCTATGTGCGCTCCGCTGGCGACGTCTGGGTCGAGACGCCGGGCAGCTACGGCGACAACGGCGCATGGGTGCAGTCCCTGATCCAACTGGCGATTCACTCCCCGGCGGGACTGCGCGGGTACTTTTGCCTGTTCGCGATCCAACTCCTTGGCGAGGTCATCGGGGCGTGCCACCTCAACGCCACCCTCGGCTACAACTCCCAAGACTTCGCCACGACCCAATACGGCTACGACCTCACAGGTCAGACGCACTGGGGCGATGGCAACTGGGGCGACGGCGTGTGGGGCGGCCCCCTCGACAACGTGCTGAAGGTCGAGATTCGGCCCAAGAAGCGCCAGGCGGGCAGCTACCAGCTCACCGTGTGGGATTCGGCCCTCGATTCGACCCAGACGGCGGGCTTCACGCTCCAGGCGATGATCGCGTCTATTGGCGTCGAGGGCGGCTTGACGCGGACCGGGAACACCGGGCGCATGACCAAGGTCTAATCGGGCACGGGAACACTGGGGAGCATGGGAAATCCATTCTCTCAGTTCCAGGACCCGAATACTCCCATCGGGTCCATCGTCGCGGGCGGCGCGCAGTCACCCCAGGTGGTCACGAATCCCGACGGGTCGACCACCACCACCCTGGCGGATGGGACCATCTACACCCAGAAGCCCGACGGCTCGACCGTCGCGGGCGGCTACAACCCGGTCACCCCCGGGAACGACATCGCCAACGCCAGTGCGGCTACCGGCAATCTCCGCGACCAGTTCTCGCAAATGGCCAAGGCGGGCTCGGGCGCGGTGGCACCGACCGTCACGGCCCCGACCCTGAACACGACCCAGGGCGACCAGGCGCGGGCGCTCCAGATGGGCGGCGCTGGCGTCCAGGCGAGCGGGATTCCCGTGGTTGGCGCTGGCATCGGCACCGAGGTGGGCGCGACCGGCGTCCAGGGAGCTGGCCTCTCTGACCAGGCGGCTGCCCGGGGCACTCTCGGCGCGGCGGGGCAGTCCTACCGGGACGTGCTCTCAGGCGCTGCCCCGAGCGTTGCGCAGCTCCAGGGAGAACAGCAGGCTGGCCAGAACGTCGCGGCCCAGTTCGGCGCTGCCGCTGGCGCCACGGGTGCGAACCGCGCACTTGCGTTGCGTACGGCGATGAACAACAGCGGTGGCCTCAACGCCCAGGAGGCGGCCCAGGCTGCGATCCTCCGTGCCACCGAGCAGAACGCGGCGCGCACGGGCCTCGCCAACGTCGGGACGGCACAGGGAGGCATCGGCAACAACGTCACCGCCACCGGGACCGCGATCGGGAACACCGGCAACAACATCGTGTCGGGTGGAAACACCCTGGCGGGCATCGGCTCGGGTATCTCGACCACGGGCGCCAACATCCGCACGGGTGACACCGACATCGCCAAGACGAACGCGGCGAACGACCTCGCGGGACAGACCACGAACGCGGCCAACGGCGTCACGACCACGGGCCAGGACCTCACCTTTAAGAGCAACATGGCGGGCGCGGCCAACACGGCGGCGGGCAACAACGTCACCGCGGCGAGCTCTCGCGAGCAGGCAGCCGAGAACCAGGCGGCCGCCAATGGCAAGAGCATCGGACAGGAGGTCTCGAACAAGCTGGGGATCAGCTCCGAGCAGGTCAAGGCGGACGTGCGGCCGGCGGCTTCCCAGCAGGTTGCCGACCTCTTCGCGACTCTGAACAAGGCCACCTCAGCGGCCCCCGCTGGCGCGCTCCCGGGCTCGCTCATTAAGCCGAGCGGCGGGGGCGGGTCGAGCCTGTTCGGTGACATCTCGGGCGCGGCGGGGCTCATCTCCCCGGCATCAAAGCTAGCCTCAGCGTCCGGTCTCATGGGCGGCGCTGGCGCGGCTGGTGCGGCTGGTGATGCGGCAGCGGCCGGCGGAGCGGCGGGCCTTGCTGGAGAGGCGGCATCTCTGGCCCCCCTGGCGGCGGCCTCCTCGAAGAAGGTCAAGACCAACGTGCGCCCCTCCCCCGATGAAGCGCGGGCCATGTTCGCGCAAATCACCCCGACCACGTGGGCCTACAAGCCCGACGAGATGGCCAAGCGCGGGCTCCCGATGCCTGACACCGAGTCCCCGAAACACCTTGGCGTGATCGCTGAACAGGTGGAGAAAGCCGGCCCGCTCGGCAAGGGCATGGTCACCCAGGTCAACGGGACGAAGGCCATCGACATCCCCATGGCGGTATCGGCTCTCATGGCGGCAATGGCCGACATCGAGAAGCAGGTGACCTCGAAGCGCAAGGGTGCAACCCGTGGCTGACCAGCAGATGCCCGATGAAGACCTCGACCGGCTCTCGCAAGGGCTCCCTCCCGTCGCCAGCGGCCCCGAGTTGCCCGCCGGCACCGAAGGCCCGTCCGAGATGCCGGGCGACCGTGGCGCGCTTCCTGTGCAGCCTGGCGACTCGGCAGCGCCGGCCGTACCGCTCGCCCCTCAAGACACCACCCCCACCATGGCGGCCCCGGTCCCGGTCCCGACCGCTCCAGCCCCTACCGTCGCCTCAGTCCCCCTCGGAACCCATGCCGTCAAAGGGGAGCAGACGGTCAAGACCGAAGTCCCATCCGGTCAGACCCTCGAAGGGCAGCGCGACCAAGCGCGGGCACTCGAAGCCGAACGGGCGGGTCAAACCAAGCTGAACGAGATTGCCGAGCAGAAGGCCGTCGAGGCGGCTCGACAGGCTGACGAACTCGCCACGCGCCAGCGGCAAGAGGACGCCGATGCGGCGGCCCAGGCCCAGGCGGAGGCTGAACGCAAGGCGGCAATCGCCAAGCAGCGTGAACTGGAGTGGGCGCAGCTTCAGCAGGACGCGAAGCAGAAGCCACCCATGTTCGGCAACTGGAACGCGCTCGACACCACCCTTGGTCTCGTGTCTGTCTTCGGCGCGCTCACGTCTCGTAACGGCGGCATCGGCGCGGCGGCAAACCAGGCGCTCGGGCTCATCGACTCCCACGTGGACCGGGCCTATAAGCAGCACGTCGACGAGATTCAGCAGCGGTATCACGCGCTCGCCGAAAAGGACGGCTACAACGAAAAGCTGGCCGCCGATGCGCGGGCAGACATGCAGTTCGCCCAGGCGCAGCGCGCACGCACTTACGAGCACCTCCAGCAATACGCACTGGCACGGCAGGCGGCGCTCGGCATCCCGGCGGCACAGGCTGCGGCCAATGTCGCAAACGCCAAGTTCGACATGAAGGCGGCAGACGCGAAGGTTGCAGCCGGACGGCTCGCCGACACGCACGTCACGACCACCACGCACTTCGCCCCCGGGCGCGCAGGCGCGGGTGGTGCGGGCGGCGGCTCTGCCGTCGTGGACCTCGTGAAAATGGCGGAGAACGGCGCGAAGCGAAGCGAAATCGTTGCTGCGGCGGCGCACGCTGGCATCCCCGAGAAGACTTGGAAGAACCAGGTCGACCTCGCGTTTTCAGAGCGCGAAAAGGGGCAGGCGGCCGGCGAGAAGGCCAAAGCCGGCGAGGACGACCGTACGATCCAACTCAACGACGGGACCGACCTCAAACTCCCGACAGCCCGCGCGGTGCCTCAGTTTGTGAGCGGCTACCAGTCGAAGATGAACGCGATCGAGAAGCTTCGCCAATACCACGCTGACCTCAAGGAAAACGGCGACGTCTACACCCCCGAGGCGGTAGCGCGTCGCGAGCGACTTCATGATGCGGCCGTGTCCGCGGTGGCGTCCGTGACGAGCATGGGCGCGTCGGATCACTCGACTCACATCGAAGCGGGCACCCTCGGCAAGACTGGCAAATACACCATCCCGTTTATCGGGGCGGGCGCAAAAGACGGCATCAAGGGCACGGAACTCGTCATCAAGGACCTGGAAGACACCGTCCAGAAGACCGTGGAGTCCTACCGCAAGGGATCGACCCCGACGGCCGAGTCGAAGCCGGCGGCCAAGTCATTCACCCCGGGTCGACCCAAGGTCCTGAACGGCAAGACCTACGTCGAGGTCAGTCCGAACAACTGGCAGCCGCAATGACCCTCGACGAGCTCACCAAGGCTGGCGCCACGGATGCCCCCGAGGACGCGCCAAAGGGCATGACCCTCGAACAGCTCACGGCGGCCGGCGCGGTGGACGCTCCCGAGTCGAAAGCCCCGGCTCCCGACGGGCTCAAGCGCACCCCCGACGGCATGGTCGGCCCCGACCCGGCGCAGTTCGGGGCGGAAGCCGAGCACCCCACGCTGGCGGCCATCGGTAACACCGTACTCCACCCAGTTGACACCCTCGCCGACCCGTCGAAGCGGCGCGAGTTGGAGCGGGGCGTGGGAAACGCGGCTACCTTCGGGCTGGCGAATTACGTGGCCGGGAAGGCTGACCCGTCGTTCGCGGCGAGCGCGGCCCCCGACGCGGCGGCGGCCCTCGGATACCGTGGCGCGGGCGAGGCGGGCGGAATGCTCCTGACCAACCCGGTCGGGGCTGCGGCCGGGAAGCTTGTCGGCGGCGCCATTCGCGCACCGGCGGCAGCGGCGGCCGATGCAGTGACCGCCCCGGCCGGAGCATTGTCCACTGGCGGGAAGATCGCAAAGGGCGCGGCCCACGCCATCGCACACACCGTGCTCGACACCATTCCCCACGTGGCGGCCCATGCACTCGGCGGCGGGTCGATTGGGCACAGCCTCGCCACGGCGGCCGATATCGCCATCGAGGCGGCACACCTCCCCCAGAAGGCTGCGGGCGCCATGCTGACCCTCGTGGCGAAAGCCCACACCGAAGGATGGACCAGCGGCAAACTGGCTCAGGCCATCATCAAGCTGTCCAGCAAGGCGACCCAGGCAGCGGGAACGGAGGCGGCCCATGCCCCTTGACCCGTCGTTCCTTGTCGCCACTACCGGCTTCATCAACTTCCTCGAAGGCTCCCCCAAGCTGCTCTCCGTGGCGGCCCACGAGAAGGCCCACCAGATTGCGCGCAAGGTGCGCTCTGCCGTGCGGCACTACGTGGCAGGGTCAGAGTGGCCAGGGCTCAGCCTTGAGCCCGTGGCGTTCAACTGGAAGCACCTGGATGCGGCCTGCGATGCCTTCGACCCGACCAACGCCAAGGTGTGGACCGACCTCGTGGAATGCCTCCCGGCGGACCACGCCGAACTCGCTGGCGGCTACGTGGGTTCCATGACCCGGGTGGTCAACTACGTCATGGACCAGCGGCCCCACAATGCCGACGTCAGGATGCAGGGCATCCGCAAGCGCCCACCGTGCGCGGCGGACCAGTACCGCTGGCAGCGATGCATCGAGGTAGCCGAGGAGCCCTTGATCGTGCTCCAGAAGCTCCACGAGGGGCGGCTGACTGGGGCGCACGTCGACTGCCTCGGCGCCATGTACCCGGCGATCCTGTCGGTCATCACCGGCGAGCTCATCCAGGCGCTGGCGGCCCAGGGCAAGAACTGGAGCCTGCCGCGTGACAAGGAGCGTTACTTGACGCTGTTCCTTGGCGACTTCTCCGACCCTGGTCTCCAAGCGGACATTCAAGCGGTCATCGCGAAAGCCAAAGCCCAGCAAGGACCCTCGAAGAACCCGAGCACGGCGGCTGGCTCCCGTGTGGCGAAGTCCTACGGGCCCGCCGAAAAGGACCGCGCCTAATCGGGCACGGCAACAACGAAGCATGGGCAATCCATCCTTTCAGGTCGACACCTCGCCGTGGGACAAACTCCTCTCGACCAATACCGTGGTCGACTCCAGTGGCAACGCGACCGTTACGGGGGCTGGGAATCTGTTTTCGAAGGCGTTCAAGATCAACTCCAAGACGTCGTTCTCGTTCTTCGTCCAGACCACGGCAGGATCGACCGGCGTCTCTACCCCCGTCGCTGGCGGCGGCGTGACAACTGGCTGGCGTATTCTGGCGGCGAACTGGGACCAGGATACGAAGGGCGCTTCCAATCCGCCCATCTGGGCCGACGTCACGGGCGACTATGGCACGACCGCGGGGGCGGGTACCCCGCCCGGTGTTCACCAGTTCAAGGCGGCATTCGACGGCGCCAGCAACACCGACCGATTCTCCTCGTGGGTATGCCCGTATGCCTTTATCCGCTTCCAACTCATCCAGGCGAGCGGCACGGGCGTCTACGCGGGACAGTTCTACGCTGGCGAAATCTAAGCCATGGGCAACCCGTCGTACCTTGTCGACACGAGCCCCTGGGACCTGCTCACGACTCAGGGCACGGTTGACGCCAGCGGAAACCTGACCCTCACGGGTGCTCAGACCGGGCTGACGAAGCGGTTCAAGGTCACGGCCAAGACCAGCTTTTCACTATTCGCGCAGGCCACAGGGACCGGCGTCAACGGAACTGGCATCGTCATCCAGGCTAACAACGGATTCGACGACTCCCGGCCAGTGCAGTCGCCTGGATTCTTCAACACCGTCACCGCCGACTTTGGCGCGTCGGCAGGGGCGGGGACCGCTCCCGGTATCCATCGCCCAGCGGCCTCGTTCTCGGGCAACGTGAGCGACTACGTCTCGGGATGGGCCTGCCCTTACTCCTATATCCGCTTCGCATTCTTCCAAAGCAGCGGGACCGCTGTCATCTCGGCCCAATTTTACGCAGGAGAGGTCTAGCCCATGCCGTCCACGTCCCCCAATATGGGCCTGATTGTCCCCGCCGTAGGGGACGCGGGCACGGGTTACGCCACCAACATCTCGAACGCGCTGAACACCGTCGACGCGCACGACCACACCACCGGAAAGGGCGTTAAGGTCCCAGCGGCCGGGCTCAACATCAACGCGGACCTCAGCTTCGCGTCGCACCGAGCGAGCTCGCTCTACGCCGTGGCGTTCTCCCAACTCGCGAACACCTCAACCGACCTCACCAACGAGGCCATCACCGACGTGCTCGGCCAGCCCTACTGGCGGGACAACGGCGGCGTCATCAAGAAGATCACCCTGGCGGGAGACGCGCTCACCATCGCCAACGGCACCTCGATCACGGGCGCGTTGCTCTTCACGGCAATCGCGGCCCCGAGCACCCCGGCGGCGGGCATCGGGACGGTCTACGTCGACTCCACCTCGAAGAACATCGCCATCAAGAATGACGCGGGCGTGGTCAACCATGGCGTCCAGACGAAAGCGGCCGTTGCCCACCAGTTCCTGACCTCGATTGCCAATGACGGCTCGTCCGTCCTCGCGCAGCCGGCGTTTACCGACATCTCGGGCACTGCCAGCCTGACGACTCAGGTTACCGGCACGCTTCCCCTCGGCAACGGCGGCACGGGGCAGACCACGGCGGGCGCGGCCATCGACGCCCTTCACCAGACGTCGTTCACGATCGCGGCGGCCACCCCTACTACCGACCTATCGACCGTGACCGGGTTCTCGGGAACACTCACCGGCTCAGGCTCTGTCACTGGTATCACGGGATTCGGCACGACCCCAGCGGGCACCATCCGAATCTGTACGGTCGGGGCTGGCCTTTCGTTGGCGCTCACCAACGGCGCGAACATGCTTACCCCAGGGGCGGCCGGCATGGGGCTCAATTCAGGCGATACGTTCTTTGCGATTTCCCAGGGCTCAGGGGTGTGGCGGGTGTTTCCGGTCTACTCGTCACTCTACGGGTTCAGCGAGGCGGGCAACGGCGTCGTTGGCGTCCAATATGCCGGGGCATTTCCGCTGCGGGTGTCTGGCTCCTACGTCGGGGCGTTCGGGGTGTTCAACATCGGAGCAAGCGGGTCGGCCGGCGCTCCCGGACTCTACTTCAACGCCAACACCACGTCGGGCATCTTCGAGGCGGCGGCAAACGATATCGGTTGGTCTGCATCCTCGACCCAGCAATTCCACGTCAACAGCAGCGGCCTCCTGCACAACACGCGCCATCAGCAGAAGGCAGGCGCCACCGTCGCCAGCGCCACGACCATCACCCTGGGCAACGATGGCAACGTCTTTCGGATCAGCGGCACCACCCCGATCACCGGTATCACCACCACGAACTGGCAAGCCGGCTCAATCGTAGTGCTCATCCCGGCGTCGGCGTCCATCACCCTCGGACACCTCACGACTGCGGGCGGAATCCGCACAAAGACCGGCGCAGCCGTGGCTCCCGTCGCCAGCAACGCCTACATGCTCGTCTACGACGGAACCACCTGGGACCTCCTGTAAGCGAAAGGCCCCGATGCTGAATCTCACGGTCAACATCCCGATCCCGAACATCGCAAAGATGCGCGTCGTGGTCGTCGACCTCAACGGCGACACGAACACCGCCCTCGTGACGGTTTCCGCCCAGGGTGCGGGGGCGCTCCCGTGGCCGCAGCTCTTCACGCTGGGCATCCGCGACGGGTCAAGCGAGGGGCTGCGCGCCAAGGGAACCCCGCTCGGCTACGGCGACATCCTCGAGGTCTTCGGGTTCACAACCCCCACGGGGTTCACCGACCTAGTCACCGCCTACGTCGGGGGCGGCATCAACGCGCGCAACAAGGCGGCCGAGTCCTACCTCGTGGCGCTCGGGGCGCTCCCGGCCGGTACCGTCACGTGAGCCCCCCTCAGTTCGCCAGTCACGAAGCGTTCGAGAACCTCGGCGACCGGGTCGAGGACCTCGCCATCGAGCACCGGCAGCTTCGCGACCGCTTCGATGCGCACACCCTTGCGCTGGCGGCGGCCATGGAGGGGGTAAAGCTCCAGCTCCAGGCGCTGCGCTGGATCGGCGTCACCATTGCCGGCGGCGTCATGGCCGTCGTGGTTGCTGTCGTCATCGGCTGGGTAGTGCGCAGGTGAGCCGCCTGGACGCGTTCCTGGCATCCTTGGGACTCGGCACCTCGGCGGTCACCACCTACGCTCTGGCGAACCCTGGAGCGGTCCCAGCGTGGCTGGCGCTGACGTGCGTCTTCGTGTCGGGGGTGTCCCTGGCCTACGGGCGCTTCCGGGGCGCCAAGGTGTGACCATGGGCCTCTTCTCGGACTTCACCGACCGCGAATCTAAGACCGACCGCGTCGACCTGCCAGCGGTACTGACCGAGTACCTCGCCGAGACCATCATCCGAGCGGCGGCGGGCGGCATCGAGGCGGCGCTGTCCCTCGCCATGCTCGTACGTCAGATGCGCTCGGCAACCACCCCACGGGCCCGGGCGCTGGCGCTGGGGTGTCTCCGCGAGCTCGCCACCGTCGACGCGGCCATGTCCGAGACCCTGGCGGCCGTCCGCTCGGCCCAGGATGCGGTCACGCTGGCGGCCCAGTCCCTGACCGTCGACCTCGCAAAGCGTCGGTAGACAAACCGGAACAGGGACGACGGGGGCCGGTTTCGGTAACTCCGGTAACCTTCGTGTCTCTCTAAGTCCGCGTCCGTGGCCGAGTTGCGGCCGGTCCCAACTACCTCAAGCTAGTGCGTCTACCAGTTTCGCCATCCTCGCGTCGTTAAGCCCGCGATTTCTAAGCGGAATGCCTCGGGCCTGTCAAGCGGATTCGACCTCGGTAACTCCCGGTAACTTTTCCACCTCGATCAACCGCCCGTGTGCGGACATCGAAGCGGACTTCTCAGCGGCCCCGGGCGCCATGTAGTGCCGGCGGGTGGTCTCGATGCTCAGGTGTCCGAGCGCCCGTGTGATGCTGGCGTCCGAGGCTCCACCGGTCACCCGTAACGTGGCATTCAGGCCGCGCAGCGAGTGCGGCACGACCCGCTCGACCCCGGCGGCTCGGCACAGGTCGCGCACCTTGCGGCTCAAGGCGTCCTTCCGTGCCTTGTGGGCGTCCTTCGAGGCCTCACCCTCCCAGGGGAACAAGCGCTCCCCCGGCTCCCGGCCCGCGGCGGCGCGGACCAGGTGTGGCACGAACGCAGGGTCCACCGGGACCTCGCGCTTGGCGGCGCGCGTCTTCGTGCCGGCCACCCACAGCAGCCTCCCCCGGTCGTCGACGTCCCTCACCTGAAGCTCGACCACCTCACCCGGGCGCAGGCCACAGAACGCCTGGGTGGCGGCTGCCAGCGCCAAGGGGGAACCATCGGCCAGCGCGGCGCCGATGAACTTGCGCGCGTCGTCAATCCTCAACTGGCGTTTCCCTCGAACCACGTCCCCGGTCACCTCGCGCCCCGCCAGGACCTTCGAGGGCAGGCCCAGCCACGACACGAACCCCTGGAGCGCTGCAAGCATCCCGATTTGCGTTGCCCGGGCCGTTCCCTGGGTGGCGGCTGTCCATGCCTTCGCCCACGAGAAGCGCCCCACAGGCGCGAGCTCATCCCACCTGGCGACGGCTCGAAGCCGGTATCCGAGCGTCACCACCGACTGCGGCCTCAGCGGCGCTTTGTTCCGCGCCCCGAGGAACGCCAGATATTCCGTAACGGCGACCCCCATCAACCGCCCGTCGGCGACAATGAAGCGTCGGTTCCTTGCGATCCAATCCGCGGCATCGGCCTCGCTGTCGAACAACCTCGATTGCCGCTTGCCCGTGATGTCCTTCGCCCAGACCAGCCACCGGGCATGGTGGCGGTAGGGTTTCCTTCCAATCCATGAAAACATGGGGCTCTCCTCGTGGAGGCCCCCGTCGTCTCCTATTCCGCTGTCAAGGCCCCGACCACTGGCCGCGCCGGCAGTCTGCACAGACCTCTCGGCCTCCGCAAGCGCGCGGCGCAGCACTTCGACGAGGTCACTCACGCTCGAACCACGCCAGGTAGGCCAATAGCACCCCGACCAGCCCGCCAATCAGGAACAAGGCGGCCCCGGCGAGCGGGTCAGTGTTCACGGCGCGCACGCATGGCAGGGCGCGGTCCCGAGGGCGCAATGGACGCACCGACGCGGGAACTCGGACCAGGGCCCGGGCACCAGCGCGGCGAACGCATTGACCACGTGGTCGGCCGGCGGAGGCATCGGCACACGGATCGTGTGGTCGCACTCGATGGCGTCCACGGACGATTCGGAGTCGTGCTCAGACCGCGGGCGCACGAAGCCGGTCTTGACCAGCTTCACCGTCGTCACGCGCACCCCGAGGCCATCCCGTTTCGTCAGTGCCTTGAACGCGTCCACCTCGCTCTGGTAGCGGCAATCGTCCACCGTGAAGATGGCCCCGTCGTCGAAGTAGTGCGAGAAGAGGATCGAGTTGATGCAGGCGCGGGTCCAGACGTCATGGCCGAGATGCGTGCGGGCGGCGCTCCCGAGCAGTTGCAGGAAACGGCGAGGGGACATGCCGATGCGCTCGTCGAAGGTCTCCTTGTCGAACTGGGTCCCGAAAAGCTGCGCGTCGGCGAAGTCGTGGACGTCGCGGGCAATGTCCTTCAACGGCCCGGCCAGGCTGCGAATGTGGGCCCCGTGCGTCCCGTGGAGCCATTTCGCCAGGGTGCTCTTCCCGCTCCCGGCCCTGCCGACGATGACGACCACCTCAACCACGGCGCCACGCTCCATCCCGGCGGATGAACAGCATTTGACGCTTGCTGTTGGCGTGGACCACGCAGTGCGCGTGCGACCAGCTCGAAGGCCCGGCGTTGTAACCGAGGCGGAGCTCGGTCGACGTCCCCACCTGATACGTCCCTTCGGAGATGCCCGCCGTGTGGCTGTGGCCGATGACGCTCTTGTGGCCGAGGCGGCGGAGATTCCGGATGCTCCCACGTGACCCGTTCGGGCCGCGGTTGCCGTGAATCCCGAGCTCGACGCCAGCGAGCACGAACGACTCGTCTTCGTTCAGGACCCGGATCGACTTGTCGGCGGGCATCGGCAGTGCCTCGAAGGCGGTCTTCAGGGCACCGGCATATCGCGGGCCCCCGGACGCCACGTGGGCACCCTTGGCCAGCTTTCCGGCGATCTCCAGGTAGAAGAGGGCGTTTCGCGGGTCAGTCCGCCAGTCCGAGCGACACAACCACCGACGGAGGAAGTCTCCATGGTTGTCGCTCACCGCCACGAACGTGCACCCCGGCGGCGTCCTGTCGACCATCCACGACCACGCGGTGCGGACCTCGGCCTCCACGTCATCACGGTCCACGTTGGCCAGCGCTACCGCCTGGAACGGGTCGCCAGCCGAGTGTGGGTTACAGCTCAGCCCGTCGAAGACGTCGCCAGCGACGATATGCTCGGGCTGAAGGTACTCGACGATTCCACCGGACCCGAACGTGGCGCGGTCGACGTGCTCGGCAGTGGTCCCAACGTGGACGTCACCGAGGACAACCGCCACGGGGCGCTCGGCCTCCTCGACGAGGCCATCGGCGTGGTACTCGTGCGCCAGGTCGACCACCGTCGACGTGCTCGAATCGAACGAGACGTGCCGCACGTGGTAGCCGGCATCGTCGACCTCGACCACGACCGCCGAGTAGGAGTGATGGAACTCCCCGAGCTTGCCGGCCTTCGTCGACGTGTAGTTTGGAAGGGTGCAGGCGCCAGTGGTGAGCATCAGCTTGGCGGCCCCGCTCCCGGGACCGGCGATGCTCTGTAGGGCGACCTTGGGGTGGCCGACGATGCCCGAGGCCATCCCGGTCATGGCGTCGAATCCCGACAGCGGCTCGCTGGCGGTCGGCTGGATGCTAACGTCGGCCATCAGAACCAGGCCCGGGGCGACGTCCAGGCGGATGTTCCACAGGTAGGGGAGAAACTCGGGCGACCACCATTCCGATTGCTGTTGGGCCTCGGTCCATGCCGAGGTCGCGTTGCGGTACCGATACGG
>Ga0265336_10000635_pt1 | contig 19337 bp, 17 predicted proteins | sample 42119metaG_FD_193583 | JGI IMG/M metagenome (GOLD analysis project Ga0265336, IMG submission 193583) | Rhizosphere microbial communities from Carex aquatilis grown in University of Washington, Seatle, WA, United States - 4-21-19 metaG | ecosystem: Host-associated > Plants > Roots > Rhizosphere...
CTGGGGAACGGATACGCCGTTTACCAGAGCCGCGGGTTTGTAATCAGCAGCCTGTGCGCCCACGGCAACTGCCAGCAGTGCCGAAAGCAGGGCGAATTTGGAAAATTTCAGCATGTTTCTTTCCTTTGAAAGTTGAAGTTTGGGGGTGGTTGAAAAAATACCCGATGCACAATATAGCACGCCTTATGCCTATGCCGGAAAGACCTTCTTGAAAGGCCTTACTGCGACTTGGGAATAAACGCCTGTGGAGATATACGGATCCGCCGCAGCCCATGCTTGGGCTGTCTCCAGCGAAGCGAATTCGGCAACAATAAGGCTGCCGGTGAAACCGGCCATGCCGGGGTCGATTGCATCCACCGCAGGGAAAGGGCCTGCCAGCAGCAAACGGCCTTCGTCCTGCAATATCTGCAGGCGCGCCACATGCGCCGGGCGGGCGGCGGTGCGTTTTTCCTGGCTATCCGGGAAGTCGTTTCCGAAAATGGCGTAGAGCATCACTCATCATCCTTTTTATCTTCTGCCACATACTTCGACAGCCACAGACTTTGCAGTAACACGAAGGCCAGCATCATGCCTGTGGCGCCAAATAATTTGAAGTTGACCCAGGAATCGGTGCTGTAGTTGAACGCAACATACAGGTTGACCACACCGAGCACGGCAAAAAAAGCGCTCCAGGCGAGATTGAGCTTGATCCACGCCAGATCAGGTAACGCGATCTTTTCCCCCAGCATGGCTCGCATCAGGTTTTTCTTGAACAGTACAGGCGCAAGCAATAGCGCGACCGCAAAGAACCAGTACAACACCGTCGGTTTCCACTTGATGAAATTTTCATTATGTAACAGCAGCGTCGCACCGCCGAATACGCTGATGATGCCCAGACTCACCCACAGCATGGTATCGACCTTGCCGTGTTTGAACTTAACCCAGCCAACCTGCACAAAGGTGGCGCCAATGGCCACCGCAGTGGCGGTAAACACGCCCGCAAACTTGAACGTGACAAAAAACAGGATGACGGGGAACAGGTCGAACAGCAGTTTCATTATTATTTTCTATCCAATGCGTGTAGTGAAAGGGATCGTAGCGACGTTGAGTGAGCATCGCCGCATACATTCCCTCTCCCGCAGGCGGGAGAGGGTTAGGGTGAGGGGCGTTATGCAATAACAATTTATATTCATTGACACAGTCCCTCATCCCCAGCCCTTCTCCCGCTTGCGGGAGAAGGGAGGTTCGTTATTTTCTGTCCAGAGCCAGCGATGCCGAGTTGATGCAAAAGCGCAATCCGGTCGGTTCGGGGCCGTCCTCGAATACGTGGCCGAGGTGGGCGTCGCATTGGGCGCAGCAGACCTCGATGCGATCCATGCCGAGCTTGTCTTCCTCGCGGTATTCGACCACGTATTCATTGATTGGCTGCCAGAAACTGGGCCAGCCGGTGCCCGATTCAAACTTGGTTTCCGAATCGAACAAGGGTGAGCCGCAACAGATACAACGGTAAATGCCGATATCGTGGCAATCCCAGTATTCGCCGGTAAAAGCAGGCTCGGTGCCGCACTGGCGGCAGATTTCAAACTGTTCCGGCGTCAGTTCCTCGCGCCATTCGTCGTCAGATTTTTCGTTATCGCTCATTTGTTGTCTGCCAGTGAAGCCTGTATACCGGGACGTGCGCTCATGCGCTTGTACCAAGTGGCCAGGTTGGGATGCGCGCCGCGCCAGTCGCCTACGGCCTGGCGCAGATCCAGATAGGCCAGCGCGCTGACCAGTGCCAGGTCACCCAGCGTGATGCTGTTGCCTTCGCACCATTCGCGCTGTCCGAGCTGCGCGGCGATATATTCCAGTGTGCGGCTGATGGCGCTGCTGTGCAGGTCAAGAGTCGCGGTGAGTTGCATTTCCTTCGCGCGCAACTGCTCGTTGCGTATCACGATGGCGGAATCCATGATGCCGTCGGCCAATGCTTCCCAGCGTTTTACACGCATGCGTGCCAGCGCATCGTTGCGCGGGATGAGGATGGGGCTGTCGTTAAGCGTGTCGGCGTATTCGGCGATGACGGGAGAGTCGAACACGCAGGTGCCGTCGTCGAGAATCAGCGCGGGGACGCGTCCCAGCGGATTAACGCGGTAGACCTCGCTCTTCGGATCGCTGGGCGGATCGACCAGGTAAGTGTGCGAAATGTTCTTTTCCAGCAGCACCAGACGTGCCTTGCGCACGTAGGGGCTGGTGTTGGAGCCGATTAGTTTCATGTTGGATTGTCCAATTTGGCATTGTTCATAATGAGCCCTTGATTCGACATGCTCGCTACGAACAAGTTTCTCTTTTAGCTCCCTTCTCCCGCAGGCGGGAGAAGGGCTGGGGATGAGGGTCTATGCGCACCCAACAACTCGTGTTGGTTTAACACCCCTCACCCCAACCCCTCTCCCGCCCGCGGGCGAGGGGCTTACCTTACAACACTTCCGCCGCATGGTCCGCCAGACGCGAGCGTTCGCCGCGCATCAGGGTGACGTGACCGCTGTGCGCCCAACCCTTGAACCTGTCCACCACATACGTCAGGCCGGAACTGCCTTCGGTGAGGTAGGGTGTATCGATCTGCGCGATGTTGCCCATGCACACCACCTTGGTGCCGGGACCGGCGCGGGTGATCAGCGTTTTCATCTGCTTGGGCGTCAGGTTCTGTGCCTCGTCGATGATCAGGTACTTATTGAGGAAAGTGCGGCCGCGCATGAAATTGAGTGACTTGATCTTGATGCGGCTGCGGATCAGGTCGCGCGTGGCAGCACGGCCCCATTCGCCGCCTTCTTCCGTTGACTGGTTGAGCACGTCGAGGTTGTCATCCAGCGCGCCCATCCACGGCGACATCTTTTCTTCTTCCGTTCCCGGCAGGAAGCCGATGTCCTCGCCCACCGGCACGGTGACACGGGTCATGATGATTTCGGAATAGAGCTTGGTCTCCAGCGTCTGCATCAGGCCGGCAGCCAGCGTGAGCAGGGTCTTGCCGGTACCGGCCTGGCCCAGCAGCGTGACGAAATCGATCTCGGGATTCATCAGCAGGTTCATCACGAAATTCTGCTCGCGGTTGCGCGCGGTGATGCCCCAGATGGCGTTCTTGCTGTGCGTGTAGTCGGTGAGCGTGCGCAACGTGGCCGAATTATTCTCCTGCGCAGTCACCACGGCAAAGAACGGATTGTTGGCATCTTCCTGAAACACGAACTCATTCACAAGCAGATCGCGGCAGTCGGGGCCATTCATGTTGTAGAAGGTATGGCCGGCCTGCGTGCCCGACACCATGTCCTTGCCGTTCTTGTCCCAGAAATCGGGATGCAGTTCGCGCACGCCGGAGTAGAGCAGGTCTGTGTCTTCCAGTACCTTGTCGTTGAAATAGTCCTGTGCCGACAACCCCAAGGCCCGCGCCTTGATGCGCATGTTGATGTCTTTGCTGACCAGCGCGATCTGGCGCTTGCTGTGTTGCATGTGCAAATGGTTGACCACGCCGAGGATGGCGTTATCGGCCTTGCCATTCGCCAGCGTCGACGGAAGCGGATCGTTGATGAACTCGGTCTGCAAATACAGGCGGCCGGTTGCGTTCTTGTTGCCCAGCGCATCCAGCGGCACGCCTTCGTCTATGCTTTCCTCGCTTGCACTGACCAGGTTGTCCAGGTAGCGGCTGGCCTGACGCGCGTTGCGGGCGACTTCCGTCATGCCCTTCTTGTTGTTATCCAGCTCTTCCAGCACGAACATCGGCACATAGACATCGTGTTCCTCAAAGCGGAACAGGCTGGTCGGGTCGTGCATCAGCACGTTGGTATCCAGCACGAAGAGTTTGGTGTCCTTGTCCGTTGTTGCTTTACGAGCGTTCATGTTGACCTTTAGAGTGTTTGAACAAAATCGAGTACTTCATCTGCGTGACCTTCCGCTGTGAGGCCGCGCCATTCCTTGCGGATGATGCCCTTGTTGTCGAGCACAAAGGTGCTGCGCACGACACCGTGTACTGTCTTGCCGTACATCAGCTTCTTCTTTAGCACACCGAACTGACCGCACACCTTTTCTTCCTCATCGGAAAGCAGTGCAAACGGCAGGGTGAACCTGGCTTTGAAGCCCTCATGCGACTTGATGCTGTCGCGCGAAATGCCAACGATGTCGCTGCCGGCCTCCTTGAACTCATCATACAGGTCGCGGAACTGCTGTGCCTCGGTAGTGCAACCCGGCGTGCTGTCCTTGGGATAGAAATAGATCACCAACGATTTGCTGCGGATGGGGTAGAGCTTGAAATCAACACCGCCAGTGGCGGGCAGAGTGAAATCGGCAACTGCTTGGTTTGGCATTCAGGGCTCCGGTTACTGGCTGCCATTGTTGTCAAAATCCGGCGGTAAGGCAAGCAACATATTTGGGCAGATGTTCGGGAGCGCCGACGTCCTCGTTGGCTCACTCAAATAACCATGCCGACGAGGACGTCGGCGCTCCCATTTTAAAAACCGGAGTGGGTTAGGGTTATGCTTGTTTCAATGAGACAGGTTAGCGTCTGACGAATGCGACATCTTCATTTTGTCCGGCCATCGGATCAATTTTGAAATGTTCCACCCAGAAAACCAAAGCTTGTCCGCCAACCAGAACCGCATCCAGAGGCAGACTGGAAAATATCCGCAGCATCACCTCCTTGCTAACGGGTATCCCCTGTAGCCCGGTCGGGTCAAAATTCTTCATTTTGGTATTTCACACGACTTTTTGCGGCTAAACCATGAAACATGGACGCATCGGTTGACTTGGCCGACCCGCGCTTGACGCCTTGGGTGAATTCGCGCCGCAGCTCGTCTTTTTGAACGGCACTTTCATCTGCAATAAAACTCTGGACCTCAATCAATTGGCGATCCCTCTCTGCCGAAACCAGCGCAACAGAATCGAGGCCATTTTTTGTAATCATGACCACACCCTCCGCCAAGGCGGCATCGATGGCTTGCCCCAGGCGGTTCTTCGCTTCTTTTGCTGTAATGGTTTTCATGCATGCATGGTAGCCAAAGTAGCTACTTTAATCTAGAAAGGGATGGCATACTTTAATCCCACCCGACCTCCCATTATCACGGGAGGAGCGTACGGCTCTCCACCTGACTGCGGAAGGGGCGCTGCGCAGCAGAGGGGAACCCGCCGTCGGTGTCAATTCCGCCCAACCGAACGTTTGAGCAGGGCGGGGGGCATTGGAATGTTATGAAAATCCTGGCCTTGACTGGGTATATCAGATTGATATAATTGAACCGTGCATATCATCTCCATCAAAATGCTTCGTGAGTTCTGGAATAAACATCCAGAGGCAGAGAAGGTACTGCGCGAGTGGCACTCAGTGGTTGAGAAAGCGGAATTCGTGGACTTCAACCATGTTCGAGCGTTTTTCAACTCGGCAGATTACGTTCCGCCCTTTACGGTCTTTGATGTGGGTGGAAACAACTTTCGCCTGGTGGTGGTCGTCAGGTACAGGTTCAAGAAAATTTATGTGCATAAGGTGATGACGCATCGGGAATACGACGACTGGAACAAGCTCTATCGGAAAGGCAAAGGTTAATCATGCGCGCAACACAAACTCAGTTCGACATCCAGGCCATTCAAGCCTCCTGGCAGGCTTTTGATGCAATGGCGCATCTTCGTCCCATCCATGACGAAAAGAGCTACGACCGCATGGTGGCACTGATGAATTCCCTGTTGGATGTTGCCGGGGATGACGAAGACCATCCGTTGTCCAGCCTGCTTGAATTGGTAGGAAATATGGTTTCGAAGTATGAGCAAGAGCACCATGCCATTGAGCCAGCGGAGCCAAAGGACGCTCTGCGTTTCTTGATGGAGGCTCGCGGCTTGAAGCAAGAAGATCTGTCGTCCGTAGTGCCACAGAGCAACCTGTCGGCAATCCTGGCAGGGAAACGGAAAATCAGCGCGACCTTGGCGGGCAAGTTGGGCAAGTTCTTCGGCATTAATCCTGCTGTATTCATACCAGTCTAAACATCCACCAACAGTTAAATCCACCCCTCCTTGATTAGAAAGTGCTGAGTTGGACGTCAGCTTTTCCACCGCCGCCGCAACCCGTATGCCAGCAAGGCCAATATTGCCAGGGGCAGGGAAGTGTCAGGACTCGCCCCCGCAGGCATCACCGAACATCCACCGCCGCCATGGAGGGGTGGTGGTGGGGGCGCAACCGGCGCATTCACGTTTACCGTCACCGTGGCGGTTGCATACAGCCCGCCGTTATCAGTCACCCGCACGGTCAGGCCGAAGGTCGGGTTGGTTGCATACTTCACCGCCGCACTGTTACTGACGCTGAGCACCCCTGTGCCAGCATTGATGCTGAAGGCGCTGCTCGTGTTGCCCCCGGTGATGCTGTAGCTCAGCGTGTCGCCCGTATCGGGATCGCTGGCGATCACCGACCCGACCACCGTGCCGTTGGCAGTGCTATCGGCGACGACGAAGGTTTGATTGGCGATAACCGGCGGGTTGTTCGCGGGCGTTCCCGGCGGATTCACGTTCACTGTCACCGTGGCAGTAGCCGTCAAGCCGCCGGTGTCCGTCACTTTTACAGTCAGGCTGAAAGTCGGGTGGCTTGTATAAACCAACGCAGCACTGTCACTGACGCTTATTACCCCGGTGGATGAATCGATGCTGAAAGCAGTGCTGGGGGTGCTTGCCGTGATGCTGTAGCTCAACGTATCGCCCGTATCGCTGGCAACCACCGCACCAATAGCCGTGCCATTGGCAGTGTTCTCGTTAACGTGGAAGGTCTGATTGGAGATGGTCGGTGCCTTGTTCACATTCACCGTCACGGTGGCGTTGGCGCTCAAGCCGCCGCCATCCGTCACCTTTACGGTCAGGCTGAAAGAAGTGTTGGTTGCCAACGCCGTGGAGTTATTGACGCTGAGCGCTCCAGTGCTGGCGTTAATACTGAAAGCACTGCTGGTATTCCCCGCAGTGATGCTGTAGCTCAACACATTGCCGCTGTCGGGATCGCTGGCAAGCACAGTTCCAACCGAAGTGCCATTGGCGCTGCCATCGTTGATGCGGAAAGTCTGATTGGAAATGGTTGGCGCGTGGTTCACCGTGGACACGTTCACCGTCAACGCCTGATCGTATGTCGCGCCGAAAAAGTCCGTCACGCGAACAGTCACGGCGTAGCTGGATTTGGACGCATAGTGCAGCACGCCGTCAGTCAGCTTCAGTCTGTCTGAAGCAGTGCCGCCAATGCTGAACTTGGCGGCATCGGCACCGCCATTGATGGTGTAGGTATGCTTGTCGCAAGTGTCGGGATCGGTTGCCGTCAAAGTGCCGACTTCCACGCCAGCAGTAGTATCGGTGCCGTCGTTGAGGCTGTTGTTGGAAAGCAGCACGGCAGAGGGGGCGTGATTCACATATTGCAGGGCACGATAGATGTCCAGACGCGGCGTAGAACCAGCCGGGTTCGCACCATACAAAGGATACGCAACCATTACATTCGCACTATTTTTCAGGGTAGATTCGATTTGATCGAGTGGCACGCCACAGGATTTTAGTATTGCTACCGCTCCTGCCACCATGGGGGCTGAGAATGAAGTGCCCGTTGGGCTGGCATACGTGTTACCTATTGAGGTCGTACGTATTACTGACCCAGGCGCTGCAATATCCACCCAAGATCCATAATTACTGCCAGGAAAAGCAGAGTCAGCAGGAATACCAGGGGCGCAGCGTTGATCTACGTTTACGGAGCCGCAATTTGGATGAATTATTGACGCACTATTCGATACTGTAATCAGCAACTGCTTATGGATAAGCCCGGCATTCAAGTCATTGCATCGACCTGGGTAAGAAGCGCCGTTGATATTTTGATTGCCAGCTGCATTGACTACGATTGCGATTGGTACGCCTCCGCTCATTACCGCCGACTCTATAGCAGCACATAAAGTATCCATCGTTGAAAATGCATCAACAACATTAAAGCTAGCGTTGATTACGGAAGCTGTGCCGTAGGCTGCGGCATCGATGAAGCCTTGGGTCTGGCCTGAGGTAGTGTAGTTGTTGAGCTTAATCGAATGTATCTTGCTGCCGGGTGCGATGCCAGCCACACCCAAGGCATTGTTGGTCTTTGCTGCAATCACTCCCGCGACTTCAGTGCCGTGCTCTGCCGGGGTTGTGCCTATCGCAGAAGCGGTACTCGGTGAGCCACAATCGTTCTCTGCAAGTTGGCAATCTCCTACTGTTCCGAAATCAGGATGCGTACGGTCTATACCCGTATCCAGCACAGTGACTATAATTCCATTGCCTGTTGCACCCGCATCCCACACATCTTGTGCACGGACGAGTTGTAGTCCGTGTTGGTTCACATATTCCGGATCGTTTGGCGCGGCGGCGGCTTCCCCTATCGCATTGACTGAAGCTCCTTTTACCTCAGGCCGAGCATTCAGCTGCACAACCAACGCGGTCAGTTGCGCCTCGGTGGCGAGTGAGGTGAGTTTGAGTTGATACAGGTTTAATGGCGGGATGCTGCCAACAATGGTTGTGTTGAAGCTAGTGGCGAGAGCTTGGATCGCAGCGATTTTGGTACCGGGCTTGGCAGTGACGAGTATCTCGTCGGCAACCGCTTTTGATCCGTTGGGGAATACAACGGGTTTGTCGAGGTTCGATGCCACTGTCCGCACTGGCAGTGAACTCACGCACAACTGCAAAGGCGCCGAGACAACTTCACTCCCGCTACTGTTGATAAAAGCTTCATAGCTCAAACACGTATCGGATGCCAACGCGGAAGTGTCGATTGGAATATTCACACCATAAATATTGTCCCCGGCACGGTGGTCGCCGTTCACGCCCTGGTCATTCATGGCGATGCTTTCCTGCACACCGGTTCGGCGCAGAAACACAGCCGAAGCCTGGTTCTTTTTGCCCATCATGCGGACACTGAAACGGACATTCACGATGCCGCTGCCTGCGGCCAAGGCATATGGATGCGCACGCGGAGAGAGCGGGGTGGGTTTGCCTTCATCATTTTCGTGTCGGGTGGGAGAGTAGGTCGGTCGTTCATCCGCACCAGCGCTCTGGGCGGTCAACAGCACGACGAACAACGACAAAATCGTGAGAAAAATGCTGCGTTTATTCCGATCCATGTTGGTCTTCCCCGTCACTAGAAATGGCGAAACGGATGGTATTGCGAAAGACACTGGCCTGCATAGGGATTTAAAGGTCTATATATTCATGCCTATTGTTGTGTCGGAAAAGTTTGTGGTAAGCGCTGCGAGTATTTTCTGGAGATATTTGTTTTGTAAGGCAGGGCTGAAACAGGCTCCGCGAGATGCCGCAACGTAAAGTCGATACGAACCTTGATTAACTTGATCAAGTATCTAGTACTTTTGTAGGTTGACTAAAACAGAGAATCAATTCAAAGTCACTACAAACCAAAGGGGGTTTTTTAGTAACGTTTTATTCATAGGCAATTTGTTCGGGGGGAGATATGAATTCGGGAGCTTTCAAGTCCAGTGTAGGCCGCTGCGCGTTTGTTGGTAAATTTTCTGTTTTGTCGTTGTTCTTGGTGTTATCACCCGCTGTGTTTGCAGCGTCTTCAAATGCGCAGTTTGAGACATATATCTTCAATATCTGTAACACGCCCGGATTAGGATCAACTGTTTCCACTATGTGTGCGAACGCGTTTCCGGGGGGGCCATTCGGGTCATACGGTACCGTGAATGTTTCAACTAACCTTGGTATTGCTAATGCTGATAGCGGGGCAGCCTTGCGCAAGAAGAAAGGCATACGCGAGCTGCGCGATGAGCAGAAGGATCAACCTGAAAAGGGAGCAAGTGCCGATGGCGGGGGATGGGGTTTTCTGTTGACGCCTCAGTACGGCAGAAGTAATCGTACCGAAACTGATTTTGAGAACGGCTATCAAGCTAATTTGAAAGGGTTGGTTGCCGGGCTGGATTATCGCTTTTCAGATTCCTTTGTGTTCGGTGCAACCCTCGGCCAAACCAGAGATAACGCAACTTTTCTCAACGGTGCCGGCTCACTAAAAACTGGCAACAATACTATTAATTTGTATAGCACTTGGATGCCCTCGGAAAATACTTCCGTCGACGGTTACTTGGGCTATGGGAATCTCAGTTTCGACAGTCAACGTCTAGTTGTTTTCGGTCCGATTATTTTAGGTATGGCCAGCGGCAATACCACTGGAAAACAAGTTTTGGCAGGCATGTCGGTCAGTTACCAAAAGGATATTGGTCGAATCAATCTGTCGCCCTTCATTAATCTGGATTACATCAAGACCAGTATCACTGGCTATAGTGAGAGCGGTACAACTTTGATGGAGCTTCACTACAGTGATCGAAGCACGATTTCGTTTACCAGCAGTCTTGGGGCTCGAGTAAGCAGCTCCTATGGTTACGATTGGGGAGCATTGCAGCCGTCGATGCGTTTGGCCGCAGTACATGAATTCCAAAACAATGCAAAGCAAATCTACAATGAATTGGTTATTACTCCAGGTATAGGATTACTGGTCTCAACAGATGCGCCGGATCGCAACTATTTGAATCTAGGTTTGGGAGTTTCGGCAGCGCTCAATGGCGGTACGCAACTGTTCCTCGATTACGATAAACGAGCACAGGACAAGTTGCTGAGTAGTTGGGCGGTAAGTGCAGGCGTGCTCGTGGGGTTCTAGGGAAAAGCTGAGTAGGCCTCACCCATCGACAGACACAGGGCGAACAAGCTTATTCAGTTTATTCCCGGAAATACTTTCACCGTCATGAGTGTGGCGCATGCACTTAAGCAGATTTTTTGGTTGCTTGTTGTTGCTCAACTAACAGGTTGTGCCAGTCCATCGCAGCGTCTTGATGATCGAGCGGCCGACCTGGGTTACCGAAGGGTGGTGGTGCAGGGGGATGGCTTCCGCCATGTCGCATACATCAAGAATGGTCGCGCGACCCCGAATTCTGCTTTGCACGTCTATCTGGAAGGTGACGGCACACCCTGGGCGAGCAAGCGGGTAGCGGCAGCTGATCCCACTCCGCGCACACCTCTGATGCTCGAGCTCATGTTGCTCGATCCGGCGCCAAGCATTTACCTGGGGCGCCCCTGTTATCACGGAATGAACAAGGCGAAAGCATGCACGCCGGATATGTGGACAGACAAACGTTATTCGGAAGCGGTCGTGGCAAGCATGTCTGCGGCACTGGACCGATTATCCGTGGATTATCAGGCACTGGTTTTGCTGGGCCATAGCGGGGGTGGCACACTGGCAATGCTGCTGGCAGAGCGTCAGCCGAAAACCGAGACCGTGATTACAGTAGCAGCCAATCTGGATACGGAACGTTGGGCAGCATTGCACAAGCAACAACCCCTGACAGGTTCGCTGAATCCCGCGACACGTCCGCCGTTGCCTGAGCGTATCAGGCAAATGCATTTTGCAGGGGGGCAGGATGGCAACGTGCCGCCTATGCTGGTGCGTGATGCGATTGCACAGCAGCAGGGGGCAACATTCAAAGTATTCCCGAAGCAGGACCACAGTTGTTGTTGGCGGGACGTGTGGAAGGAAATACTTGAAAAGCTGTCGGCAGATTAGGGTGATGCTGAACAAGACCTCCGTTCGTGGTGAGCTTGTCGAGCCATGATCGGAACGACGCATTTCCCGTTCGCCCTGAGCTTGTCGAAGGGTAAACGGTTAGACAGACCAGCTTTATTGATTCTGATTTCAACAAGCAGCACTTTTCGATCTTGGAGGCAGCGATGAATGCATGTTTTACAACCGGCCTGATGCAGCAATTCCACCGACTGTTTGGTGTACTCGTCTTATCTTTGTTCTCATTTCAGGTTATGGCAACTGACACACCTGTTGTTGTCAGTGTTGATCATCGGGTGATCGCCAATTTTTCCAAGCCTCAGCTTGATGCCAAAAAAGGCGTCTATACGACCGAGGTGCGCATCAAGAATCGTTCTGCCGCGCCGCTCTTGCCGCCGCTCAGGCTAACGATTGAGCAGTTTGATGGCAAGAACGTGAAGCTGCTGAATGCGCATAGTGCTGGTAAGGATGGACAACCCTACTTTGAATTTGCATTACCCAAAGAGATGCTTTGGGCTGGTGGTGTGACCGATCCGGTCAAAGTGGTTTTCGCGGTTGAGAAAAGTACTGCCAAAGAACGTGTGTCTGACAAGAAGCAATCACTTTTTACTTATCACGTTAGCGCGGGTGTTGAACTGGCGCCTCTGGAACCACGTGCAGAGCCTTACGCACTGACTGTGGATAGCGGCAAAGTCAACGTACGCTTCAGTGTCAGGTTGGCAGGGAAATTGAAATTCGCTAATACAGTCTATCTGCGCCGCATCGGTGATGGTAAAGGCGTAGCCATGAATGACTTGGGCAAGGATGGTGATCTGGTTGCCAAGGATGGCATCTATGGTGTGAATATTCCGGTGGACGCTACCAAGATTAAACCGGACACCTGCCTGTACTACGAAGCATTCATCAACGTTGGTCACGTAGAAGTGGTTTCCACGCCTTTAATCTTATGCGTAAGCAGTTTCCCAGTGAGGGCGGTTCCTTCGAATACTGATAAGCCTGTTGCGATGCCGGATGGATCGAAGGCAGTTGCTGATGAAATATTAGTCACAACAGTACCAAATACCAATGCAGCCGCGATCAGGAGTTTGGCAAGCGATATCCATGCAAAGGTGGTGGGCAGTATACCTTCGTCAAACTTTTATCAGTTGAAGCTTTCTGCGCCTGCCTCATTCGCTAGTCTGTCGGAGCTAGTTAGTCAGCTGAGTGCGCGTCCCGAGGTCAAGGCGGCATCGGTCAATGCAATTGGTCATTCATCTTATGTACCGTCAGATCCGGAATATGTAAACCAACAAGGCTTGCAACTTGTACGTGCTCAGGATGTATGGGATGCCGGTACCACGGGCAGTGGTGTGATCGTAACAGTATTGGATTCCGGTATTGACCGTACTCATCCTGATTTCGGCACGGTCGGCAACTGTCAGTTGGTCGGAAACGATTGCGGTTCGCCTAGCACCGATACACTTGGGCACGGAACTGAAGTCGCCGGAATTATTGCGGCAAAAACCAACAATGCCTTGGGTATTGCTGGTGTCGCCTATGGAAGCAAGATTAAGTCAATACAGGTGAGTCCTACTGCGATCATTACTTTGGCACAAATGACACAAGGCTTTACCGATTCCGCTTCCTATGGTCTCGCCTCTGTGATTAATGCCAGCTTCGGCGGCGGTCCGTGGGCATCGGTGGATGTGACTACGTTATGTGCTGCGATCAATTCGGCAGTCCTGAATGCGGGAACACCTGTTGCAGTAGTTGCCAATGCTGCTGGGAATAGCAACTCGAACGGGTACTTCTATCCTGCCCGCTGCAATGTCAATGATCCGGTATATCACCCGGGCCAACATGAGCAGCTTACACGCAAAGATTTGTTTATCACCGTAGCGAATAGCGCATCGGTAACGTCGGCAATCGATCCTGTTTGTGGTGCAGCTGCAGTTGATCAACGATGCATAGACAGCAATTACGGTACCTGGGTTGATATCTCTGCACCGGGGTCGGCGATACGTACGACCGCTATGGGAGGGGGCTACGCAAGCCCGTCTGGGACATCTTTCGCTGCGCCCATGGTTGCTGGGGCAGCGGCTATATTGCGTCAATGCGGTGTGGCACTGGATCAGATTGAGCCCACATTAAAAGCAAGCGCCAATGTAACAGTACCGTTCCCGGATGGAAGCAGCACAAAGCGCCTTGATATCTATCGGGCCTTGAGTTCTGTTAACCACGCTCCCACGGGAGTCGGTCTCTCCAATAACAGTATCTTGGAAAAAACCAACACATCCGGCGGCTATGTGGTTGGCACGCTGAGCGCAACTGATGTTGATACTTGCGACAAGTTCAGCTTCAGCATTTTCAGTGGTGCTGATATGGCTTCGTTCAGCATCAACTCTGCTACCAATACTCTGATATTGACGGCAGGGGTGTTGAATCATGTAACGAAGCCGAGTTTTGCAGTTACCGTCCGCGTGACGGACTTTTTTGGCTCTACGTTCGATCAGCCTATAACCGTGAACGTGCTTAATGTGAATGACGCACCAGCCGGAACCAATGCCACGGTGACCACCAACGAAGACACGGCCTACACCTTTGGCGCCGCAAATTTCGGCTTCACCGATCCGTTGGATTCGCCGCCTAACAACCTAAGCGCGGTCATTATTACGACATTGCCCGCCGTGGGGCAGTTGGCGCTCAGTGGTGTGCCGGTAGTGGCCGGGCAATCGATTGCCGCGGCCAGTCTTGGCAACCTGACATTTATGCCAGCAGCCAATGCGAATGGTATGGGTTATGCCAGTTTCACGTTCCAGGCTGTGGATGACGGCGGCACTGCCAACGGTGGTGTCAACACCGACCCCACTCCGAATACGCTGACAATTAATGTCACTCCGGTCAATGATGCGCCGAGCTTTGTGAAGGGGGCGGACCAGCTCGTGTTGGAGAACGCGGGTGCGCAGACTGTACCGGGTTGGGCGACAAGCATCAGCGCGGGGCCTGCGGACGAAGCGGCGCAAACGCTGACTTTCAACATTACGGGCAATACGAACTCGGGATTGTTTAGCACTCAACCAGCGATCAGCCCGTCGGGAACGCTGACTTATACACCGGCGGCCAATACCAGCGGGACTGCAACGATCACGGTCGTGCTGATGGACAACGGAGGCATAGCGAACGGCGGGGTGAACGCGAGCGCGGCGCAAACGTTTGTGATCACGGTGACGGCGATAGCGATGAATCATCCGCCGACCATCACCGATCAGACGTTTACTCATATTGAATACAATCAGGTCAATCCGGGGGCGTCGCCTCCATTCGATAACAACGTTGGCCCTGTGATTGCAAGCGATCCTGACGTTGGCGATACGCTGACTTTCAGTATCACTGGCGGCAATGATGCTGTTGTCAATGGCGTACTTCAATCGAATGCATTTGCATTCGGCGCTGGCGGGCAACTCATTGTCAATAATCCCCTTGCTTTGAACTTTGAATACAAGCAGGTCTTCACTCTGACCGTGCAAGTGAAGGATTCGGGAAACCTGACGGCGACTGCAACCGTAACTGTCAATTTGACCGACGACGCCAACGACAATGGCGACCCGCACATCAATACCGTTGACGGTCTCCATTACGATTTCCAGAGTGCGGGCGAGTTTGTTGCTCTGCGCGGGGCGAATGGCATGGAGATTCAGACACGCCATACACCGGTTTCCACTGCCGCACCTATCGCGGATGGTTACAGCGGGTTGCCGGTGGGTGTGAGCGTCAATACGGCTGTTGCGGCGCGCGTGGGTCAGCACCGCGTTACTTATCAGATGAAAGACAACGGCAATTCCGCTTCCAGTGGTATTGAGCTCCGCGTGGATGGTGTTGTAACGACGCCAATGGCGGAAGGGCTTGATCTCGGCTCCGGTGGCCGTCTGGCTGCTGCTCCCGGCGGCGGAATACAAATCGACTTCCCGGATGGAACCACGATGGTCGAAACGCCGAACTGGTGGGCTGGAAATAACGTGTGGTACATCAATATAGATATTTTCCACACGGCGGATCGTGAGGGCATTATGGGTGCCCGCTACAAGGGTAGCTGGTTGCCGAGGCTTTCGGACGGGTCAGCGCTGGGGGCCATGCCGGCCGCGATGCATGATCGCTACGTCGAGCTGTACGTGAAGTTTGCCGATTCCTGGCGCGTGAGCGATAGCACAAGCCTTTTCGACTATGCGCCGGATACGTCGACCAATACGTTCACGTTTAGAGAGTGGCCGAAGGAGAGCGGCCCCTATGTTATTGGACATGGTCCGGTGGCGAAGCCCGTCGCAAACAATGTTGCGACGCAGCTCTGTCGCGGGGTTGTCGGCAAGAACGATAACGCCGATTGCGTGTTCGACGTGATGGTCACCGGCGATCGCGGAATGGCAAAAGCGCACTTGCTTTCCCAGCAGATACGCACCGGGTTGACTTCAGTCATTGTGAGCGACGATAGGCGTGTTTCCAGGAACAAAGAGATGGTGACGTTTACTGCGACCGTGGCACGCCACGCGGCTGCCGTCACCCGGATGGAGATTGCTGGCAAAGGTGGGACTGGTGCGCTGACAGGTGAAGTTCAGTTCACCATCAACGGCAACAATGTCGGTAATCCGGTCAAGCTCGATGCCAGGGGACAGGCTCAGTTGAAGATGCCGCGTCTCAAGATCGAGAAGCAAACGATCGGGGCCAGATATGTTCCCGTCAAGGGCACGCTGTTCTTCCCCAGCAATAGCTTTGAGTCGGCTCGGGTGATGGTGGAGGGGAAGAGGTAAGAGGGTTGCTTTCTCATCCCCTCGTCAGGGGGTGAGCCGGACGCTCCTCCCCTGAGAAGGGGAGGTTGGGAGGGGTTAGGTCTTTTCTGACCCCAAATCCACCCCAGCCCTCCCTTGTCAGGGAGGGAGCAAGTTGCGAGGAGAAGTGTGTTGCGGATGAGGTACAAATTCGCATCGTTTAGCGCCAAAGGAGAACGAAAATGACCTACGGAAATTGGATAAAGAGTTTGATCTTTTTGAGCGTACTTTTGTCACCAGCGATGGCCTCGGCTGTCGGTGCCCCGGCTGCTTCCGCGGGGCAGGTGTCGAAAATGTCGGGCGATGTTGCCGAGGCGCGCCAGACCGACGGTACCACCCGCAAGCTTGCTGTGGGAGATGCCGTTTATTCGGGCGAGCATATCTCGACCGATAAAAATACCAGCGTGCACATCCAGTTTGCCGACGAGTCGAAGTTTTCGCTGGGGCCGAATACCGAGTTTGTGATCGAGAAGTTCAAATACAAACAAAGCGCGGAGGAAGATTCTTTCCACTCCAGAATCCTCAAGGGCGCTTTCCGTTTCGTGTACGGCCTGATCGCTCACACCAAGGGTCGCGACATGAGCGTGCATGCGCGGGTTGCCACGATCGGTATTCGTGGCACCCAGGTGGAAGGTGAAGTGACCGACCGCCAGGAACAGGACGGCAAGGTGACTGATGCTTCTGCGAAGATCGTGTTGCTGGAACCGGAAGAGGCGGGCAAGGAAACTTCGATCGTGGTTTCAAACGAATTCGGCAGCGTGGCCATCGACAAGCCGGGCTACGGCACCGAGATTCCGGATGAGAAAAGTCCGCCTTCGCCGGTGAGGAAGATGCAACTGCATACGGTGGAGAATGTGCTGAGGGCGTTGCGTAACTCGGTACGACAAAGCGGGACGGCAAGACCGAGGATGCCGTAATGCATTTGACTTCTCCTCCCCTGACAAGGGGAGGTTGGGAGGGGTTATGGTTTCAGCTAAAACCAAACCCCCTCCAACTCCCCCTTGTCAGGGGGAGAGTATCTTGGTAGTTAACGTAGGGTGGGAACGTTCCATGTAGCAACATGTGTTTCCGCGTGGGCACACAAGACGTGCCCACCCTACCAAGCTCTGAGGCCTTCCTTTAGCAGCTGTAGGTCGGGTTAGCACAGCGTAACCCGACATCATGAGATAGGAGCAGCGGCAACGTCGGGTTACGCTGTCGCTAACCCGACCTACGGAATCTTCTGGCTCCTACAGTTAGTGCGAGGTGGAGTGGGTAAAGAAATTCAAGCCGCGTACCAATACACCGCAAAATAATGGCAGGTAGTCCCCGCCAGCACGAACCAGTGCCAGATGAAGTGGCCGTAGCGCAGGCGCGAATCGGCGACGAAGAAGATAGTACCCAGCGTGTAGGCCAGTCCCCCGGCCACCAGCCAGGCCAGGCCCGCTGCGGGCAGGCGGGCGTACATCGGGTCTATCGCCACGATAATGAGCCATCCCATCAGCAGGTACAGGATCGTGGAAATGATGGGGTGGGTTATGCGGCGCAGCACCTTCAGTGCCACGCCGGTCAGCGCCAATACCCAGATCAGTATCAGCAGCGTCCAGCCCCATGCCCCGTACAGTACGCCCAGGGTGAATGGCGTGTAGGTTCCCGCGATGAGCAGATAGACCGCCGAATGGTCGATGATGCGGAAGATGTGCTTGAGTCTGCCCGGACGGAGTGAATGGTAAAGCGCCGAAGACAGGTATAGCACGATCATGGTGGCGGCAAAGATGGCGCTGCCGACCAGATAGCCTATTTTTCCAAGTTGCACCGCATGCACGATGAGCAGAGGGGTGCCGACGATGGCCGCACCCAACCCTGCGCTATGGCTGATGCTGTTGGCGATTTCTTCGCCAAGGGTCTGGTCGCGTTCTTGCGACCTTCTTTCTGGCTGCGTGGATGTTTGCTGTTGCATGTTCGTAAATCGGAATTGAGCGCTGGCATTCTGAGTGTTGCATGCGCATTTGGCAATCCGGATTTTGCCCGTACAATGTCGGACATGAATTTTTCAAACTCTGTTCCATCTCATGCCGATGTTCCCGCAAGCGATGATGAGGTTTTCATGAGCGCGGCGCTGGATCTGGCGCGGCAGGCGGCACAGGCCGGAGAGGTGCCGGTGGGCGCGGTGGTGGTCAAGGATGGTCAGATCATCGGTCGCGGCTTTAACGCGCCCATTTCGCGGCACGATCCTTCTGCGCATGCAGAAATCGCGGCACTTCGTGATGCAGCTCAACAAATCGGTAATTATCGTCTGGTAGATTGTGAACTATTCGTGACGCTGGAGCCGTGTGTGATGTGCGTCGGTGCGATGTTTCATGCGCGTATCGGCCGGGTGGTGTTTGGCGCGCGCGATCCGAAGACGGGGGCGGCGGGGAGTGTAATCAATTTGTTTGGTGATTTGCCTCAAGTATTTAACCCCTCCCAGCCTCCCCTTGTCAGGGGAGGAGCAGATGTGCGCGGTGAGCTACGGACACCCTCCCTTGATAAGGGAAGGGAGGGGGAGGGGTTTAGCGGGGTGTCGCGCCTGAATCATCATGCGCGTATTCACGGCGGTGTTCTGGCGGAGGAGTGCGGCAAAGTGTTGAGCGATTTTTTCGCGGCGCGGCGCGCGCAACAGAAAACCCAATGAAAATTGCTATCTATATTCAAAATCAAACGTTGGAGTTGCTTGACCTCAATGGTAAGTTACTGCGCCGATACAGCATCTCCACCGGTGCCAAAGGTGTTGGCGAGGAGAACGGCAGTTTTTGTACGCCGCGCGGAAGACATGTCATTCGTGCCAAGATCGGCGCCGGACAGCCCGAGAATACGGTGTTTGTGGAACGTCGCCCGACCGGCGAAATTTATTCGCCCGAACTCGGGGCACGCCACGCTGGACGAGACTGGATACTCACGCGTATCCTGTGGTTATCGGGTTGCGAAAGTGGATTTAATCGCTCGGGTTCATGCGATACCATGCGCCGTTTTATTTACATCCACGGCAC
>Ga0265336_10000641_pt1 | contig 19106 bp, 36 predicted proteins | sample 42119metaG_FD_193583 | JGI IMG/M metagenome (GOLD analysis project Ga0265336, IMG submission 193583) | Rhizosphere microbial communities from Carex aquatilis grown in University of Washington, Seatle, WA, United States - 4-21-19 metaG | ecosystem: Host-associated > Plants > Roots > Rhizosphere...
GTGCTTACCTATAACGTCCATAAGTTTGTCAAGGGCTTCCATTTTCGCCTTTGTAGCCATTGCGCGATTCTGCGTAATTTCGCTGAGACGCTCTTCAAAAAGTCCAATATCCGCCTCGGCACGGCCATGCCTTTCACGCGCTGTAGCGATGTGGGATGCAGCTTTTCCATAAAGTTCCTTAAGTTTAGCCTCTTCAAAGGCGTGTTGAATGGTTGTAGCCTGTTCCTGTACGGCCTGTTGCTGTTGCTCTTGCTGCTGCAGGATCTTTTCAAGCTTGCTCTTCCCTTGAAGCGTGGCAATTGAGGCAATATAGGAAGCGGGGATAATCCCCCCCAAGATCTGATTGAGTTCGATGGTTTGCTGGAACTCCTGTTGACGCTGGATCGCGGTATTTAAGCCCTCGGCAATCACCACCTGATATTTGCTGAAGATTTTAGAATAGAAATATGGGGAAGGTTCTTCGCCGAGATACAGAGACACTTTCGCAGCATTCCAATTATTCAAAATGATCTGAAGCATTCGATCCCCGAGCAGTTTGAGCGCATAGTCCCATTGGTCGAAGTATTTTTGCAGAACCATCAAGTTCGCTGCTTGCTTTAGAAGAACCGTTAGGCTCGAAACTTGCCCGTCTTCTTGAGCGGACCAGTTTTCGATATTAACCCCAGACGTCGAGAAAATGAGCTGCTGCAGTTGGTTCGCAAGCTCCATATCCGAAGCGGGTACCGCTGACGGCTGGATTTTCTCGCAGTCCATTAACTCATACCCCTCATTAATGAGGATGTCCCAGCCCTGGCCAGACTTCTTGAGATTATCTTCGTTTGCAACCGCGCCTACCTTGCGTTTCCATCCCTGGTTAATAGTTGCTTCACTAATATCATGGTTAATTATGATCCTTCTATTTAATAAGAATTGAGGATCACGCATAGTTTTAACTAAGGATCTGACGCGAAGATCATAATAATTAATGTGAGGCTCATAATTCCAATAAACAGGCACGAAAGGGCAGTCGTCGAATCCAAGCGGGTTATCTCCTTGAAACATAAGCTGGTCATTTAAAACAACAGCCAGTTTCCATGTTGGGGTTTCTACTTCGACAACTTCCATGTCGGGGATTTGATATAAAACCTGATCTAATTGCTCTTGATCAGCAGAAAAATCAAAGAATTGATTCCTTGAGCGGGAATATAACCTCTTTTTCTTCCGTTTCCAGCGATACCAGACATAGGAAAGGACCATGAGGTCGTTTCGGGCCATGTTGTAATTTTCCGGCAAGAAATAAAAACTTCCGTATCTTTGCGGAGTACCCGACATCGGGGCGATATTTTGAAGTTTGTCAGGAAACCGATTCTCCGCCTCTTTTTTACTGATATACTCTTGGCACCATATAAATTGAGCATCTGCAAAACCAGGGTCCCTAGCGTAGGGATCAACCAAAAACGAATTGTACTCCCAAATCTTAGCCTTTAAGCAACCTTGAGCCGGATCGTCGCCCACATAGTCAAGGTAAGGCTGCAAAAGAACCAGGCCGGATATGGTTGCAAGCTCACACGCCTTAGAAAATTGCTCGTTGATAGCTCCAACATTGGCAGCATGGTCGATAATCCTTGTGTATTGATCTGTTGTTTGCGAATCCCCACCCTCACTGGCAATGTAGTTTATTGACTTTCTGTGCTGCCTCTGGTAACCTGTTACCATGTTTACTGGCTGCTGTAATAGGTTAAAATAGAAGTTTTGATAGCTGAAACTTGGTGTAAAATTAAAATAGCGGTTGATAAACGTTTGTGAACCAGCATAAAAAAGGGTATCAATATTCGCCTGATTCCAGCGCGCTTGTTCAATTGGTTGAAATTTCGAATAGAGGTTGTCTAACCATTGACGGACATTGCCTTGATTCGGTTCTAATGCGTTGTTCCAAGGGGGATAGTAGAATGAAATATGGCACCTCGTCAGTTATAACGTGCCATTACCAAATGGGGAAATTAAGTTAAATGATAGATAAATTTAATGAATAACGAGAGCATTGAATACAGACCTCCAAAAGACAGCGACCAAGACGAGACAGAAAAGGCGTATTTAATTTTAAATAAAGCTATGCTTAACCACCCTGAGATTGAAACGTCTCTTTGGTGCGGAGCCTGTTGGACTGCGCTTGTGAATGGGTATTTGAATTCCGGCTTTCCGTACAAGGAGTTTTGCGAAGATTTTGATAATGCTAAGGAATTTTATAAAGAAAGATGGGCCGAGGCACTGGACTAATGGAAACTAAAGAGATTATCGACAACCTAGCAGAACACTTTCTAAAATCCGACCCTAAAGAGATTGCGCTTGCGCTTGCCGGAGTTCTTGTAGATTTTCACCGAATGCACATCTTTTCAGAGCTAGATAGTGAAGAAAGGGCGTCGCTGATACAGAGAATGGAGCTTAACGAAGAGCAGTTTATTGAGTTTGTAAAGTATGGACCTAAAAAGTCGTTTAGAGTAGTTAATTGGCCACGTAAAGACGATCAGGAAGGGACTAAAAAAGGGGGGTAATTATGATTCCAGTTGATAGCGGGAAATGGGTGAAGTTGCCAGACGATTCTTATTTTTCTGCACACCTACCCACATGTGTTAAAGCCAAAGAGCCTCACGAAATAGACGAGTTTGCCGAGAGGAAAGCTGAAAAAAACCCCGCGAAAGAGGAGAATTTAAATGCTCAAGCCAATAACGTTCACGACCAAAAAGGGAAAAAAGATAACGATAAACAGAACAGTAGTGCAAATAGCGTTGCTGTATCTATTTCTAATTGCTTATGCAGCCTTCATTCTATGGTACGCGATAAATAAAAACTCCCCCAACCTACTCGGCTAGGGGAGAAAATAGCAGCCACCTAATATTCAGCTTAGGTAGTGTGTGGTGTCTATGCACACGCTAAGTGTTATAATTCATTTTTCACTTTTTGGCAAGTCAAGCCTTATCTTCAGCGGTCATTCCCAATTCAATCGCATCATATATAAACGGAACCAAACGTTCCCCGTTGATAATGTGGACCTTCGCAATCTGTACTCCAAAAGCAATAAGGCAAGCCGCTGCTGTCTGCGGAGTCACTTCATCGGTCTTGGTCAAGACCCAGCCGAGCAAATCTTCCTGGAACCCTAGAATTTCATCTACGTCATCCGGTGAAATATCACTCATTTCTTTTCTCCTTTCCTTAAGTCTCTGTATGTACGCGCAAACCCTACTAGGAACACTAGCACGATAAACGGGGCAAATATCCTCCACCACGACCAGCTAATCCACAACATGAGCTTTAATCCTACAAACAGGATTAACCATAAATGTATAATTAATTTGTCAATATCTTTAATCATTTCTTTCTCTTAGTTCCAATTAAAGCACTAAACCGATCAGCTATAGCTAGGTTTTGATTAAAACTTACACACTCCTCTACGGCCTCAACAAGCGCATTTATAATTCGGTTAAGATTCTTAATGTATTCTTTATCCGTGTACCCGCGCTCACGCTTCAATTTTTTCGGCTTCATAGTTTTCTGAATCCTCCACCCAGAGTCGCCCCATCCACTTTTTCCCCCTTCACCACCTTATGAGAAGCAATCGCATACCTTAACGCATCGCAAGCATGGTCCAAAATCCCATCCCCTTTCATCGGTTCATCGTCCCCCTTCTCGGCCTTGCGACTGTCCCATACATAGCCTTCAATCTCCTTTATTAGATTTACGCATTCCGAGCAAATGACTAGATTCCCCTTATACATTTCCCCCGCGACTTGCTGTATCCCATAGGAAACGTCATTGTTCGCATCGACGCAATGAATCCCCCTCTTCTGTAGTTCGAGTTTAAAGGAGGCTGCGCTAGGATCGACATAAATGCCCCTGAGGGCATACGGCTCGATAAACTTCTCCACGTCCTCGGCAAACTCTGAGTTGGTCTTTTGCTTAAACGTTTTGGCCGGATTCCAGTAGTATTCCTTCTCCACCCACCACTTGCGCCCCGTCTGATCGTATCTTCCCGTGTTCACTCCAATGATTAAACAGCAAAACGGGTTGCGGGTCCCGTAGTCAATGGCTGCAATCCAATACTCAGCAGCCTTCGGGGGCCGAGCGACAACATGAAGCTTCGCATCAAAGAAGTCATAAATTGCGCCCTCGGCAAGACACCACAGGCCGAGGTAGTTCCTTTTATAGAACAGCCCCGAAAGCGACTTCTTTAGATCGTCTTTATACGACTGAGAGACATAAGGGTTATCATCTATCGTGAAATGTAGAGCATAATAGAGCGGGTCTGTTTCGGCTCTATCAATCCACTGCTTGCACTTGTGCGATGGTTGCTTAGGGTTCATCGCTGCGTAAAGTTTGCTATGGTCCCTCGAATGCCTAGACTGGATCATATCAATCACGACATCGGGGTAGATCGTCATTTCATCGCAATAGGATAAATCTAGGGTCTGGCCTTGAATCTTTCCGAGAGCGCCTTCATCGCCCGCCCCGATACAGACGATACTTTTGAGGCCGAACTTAAGAGTGCCCTTTGAGGACCAGCTACAAAAGGGTCGAAAGGCTTTAAGCTCCTCCGAATTGTAGAGAAGGGAAACAACGTTTGTGTAGATGCTACCCATTGAGAACCCGAAAATCGCAATCGAGTCGCCTGGGCACTCATGAACTGCTTGCAGGAATTTAAACAATGTGCATACTGTTTTGCCGGATCTAACAGAGCCGTGAGCAAGGTTATACTTCGCATTAGCATTGCGGATGAACTCCAATTGCTTAGGTGAAAATGGATCAACGTACGCCATGTAAGTTGACATATACCTAAAAACTTTAATTGGCAAGGAAACGAATGGATTTTGATGCTATAAACGCCCACTATAGGGCTAACCCACCTCAGCACATCCTAGACGATTTAGGAGTACGGCATATCAAGGAAGTTCCGCGGCCCGCAGAATATGAGCCTGAACCGTGCATTTGCGGTAAAATCCACGCCCTAGAGTCCGATTCATGGTACCACTGCTACCAGCCCCTGAGACATGATGGAACAGAAATCGCTATTTTCAGAGGTTGCAAGGAATGTAGGCAAATATTGACTTTAAAATTAGTGAGAAAGCATGACGAAGCCTAAAGCAGAAAGAATGGGGTCGTGTCCGCAAGGGCACAAAGCCTACTACTCGGCCACATGGGATGCAAGATTTTGCCCAACCTGTTGCGAATGGTTAGATCAAGAGTGCGGATGCAAAGAGGGGGACAATGTCCCTAAGGTACAGTGTCACTTCGAATGTTGGAAAAGACCAAAAACACCCGATGAGGAAACATGTTAACAATTGTTTTAAATGAGATAGTCTTTAACCCTAATCCGCCTGTTAAGTTTGAACAGGTCAGCGCAATCGCTATCCCGTATGAGTATACAAGTGACTTGAGCTGGATTCCGAGCAACGTTGAGATTCTAGCCCATGTCAAATGCGCCGATGGTGTGGTTTTGCTTGTGGTAGCGCGGCCGAAAGAGGAGAAGCGGGCATGAGTCCGGACGACTATTTCGACAAGGCCGACGAAGTGGAGAGCCTAGAGGCGTCTATTTTAGGGGCAATTCCAGAAGATATAAGCGACAACTTTGTTGCCCTTGCAGCGTTAAGCAAAGTCCTTTGTGAATATGCTCATAAGGAAAACATGCGCGAAGAGTTCGTATTGCAAGCGATGCTGAAAATCTTTCGGCATGTGGGTGAGCTTAGAGGGTGTGAGAGGAATGACGTTAGACAAAGCAATTAAGCACTTCAAAGAGTATAGAAAACCTTATCGGCGGGGCAAAGCCGTGTCCGTTCTTTGCAGAAACAATAACAGTTGCTCACATTGCAGATCCAATAGACAATATAAGAACGTTAAGCGTATAAAAAGTGCCGAGAGCAAGGCGAATTGGCCGGATGGGTAATTGAAGTTATCCATGCGGTGGAGGTTTGACACTTTGAGCTTGATTGTGAATCACTTACAAAAAGGGGAAAATGATCGAGGAGCCTCATGAAACCTTTCTTATCGAGAGGTTTAATGGCATTACAAAAATTACTAATCGAACAGATCTTGATAGCGTAATTTCAATTAAGCCAATCAAACCAAAAAGAAAGTTTAATGACATACTAGTTATAAAAAGGGGAAGTTATATTATGCTCGAGACTAGTCTTGATTTAGCTAAGGTAGCTATCTCATTCGTGAGCAATAACATTAATTCGGAAGAAGAAAATAAAGGAAAGTAGGGGAAAATGGGCGCAAGACTACTCTGTAAGACATGTAAATCAATAATTGAAAGCAGTGGACCGACGGACGAAGTCTATTGCTCATGCGGTAAGGTCGGAATCATCGGCAATAAGCCTCCGATTAGCATTAAGGGAAGGCATGAGGATTGCGCGCTTGTCGATGATAAGGGTAATGAAATATTTGTGGCGTTAGAGTTACCTGATATGAGCGACGAAGAGGTTTATAAGCAATTGATGTTGAGTATAAATCATCAAATAGAGGCTATGGAAAATTTGTCTCAAGGGGCAAGGTTTTCGCCTTGCACGAACCAAGATCTGCTTGCACACTTGATCTGGATTCAGGCGGTTTTGAAGATTGTTGATCGCAGACTGGCGCAGGCTTCGAGTTCACGGAAGAGAAAAACTGAGACAAAGCAGCAAGCTTAGCGGTGTCTATTTCCTCTGTCGGAGCGTGTTCGATATATCCACGCGATCTACCTATAGTCTTAAGCGTGAAGATGACAGCCGTTGTATTGTCGTCGGCAAGTAGAGCATCAAGGGCGCGCTCGGCTCGGTCAATTCGATCTTCGATCATTTGCTTGAGGTGAGCTTGCAAGTTAGGCGATGCTTTAATCCGTTCGCAAAGAGTAGCCCTTTCAATCTGCAAGATCCTGGCTGCTTCGCTTTGAATCCCGTTCCCTTTTGTCAATGCGCGCATGACCTGTTCATCGGTAAAACGCGACTTTCTTTTTTTAGGGTAAGGTTTGTTTTCGGTTGCCATAATCTTCAATTAACAAACTACGGGATTATTTGCTAGCCACTAAATAAATAGAGGATAACTATTACTATTAACAGCCATGTAGGTATAAACATTTCATTCCTCCTTTTTAGAATCTTGTTTCCCATTCACCATCTATGAATTTATTAAATCCACGGTATTTTTCGGCAAATGTATTATATTTTTCATTCAATTCGCTACTTTCGTTTTCTTCGATACAGTTTTTGATCGAACACTCACGATTAGTATTCTTAAATATATCGTAAAGTTCAAGTAAAGCGGTCCATGATAAAGAATCGGTAATATCCCAATTTCTTTCATTCCACCTTGCGAAGTGTTTTATTTGCTCAGCGTTACCCATTGTTATTCTCCAACAAATTCAGTGACTTTGAAAAACGTTAGCCATAACCCATTGATTATATAACCAATATGTTTAGATTCGCCACTTTTAGAATCAATGTACATTTTTTGAGCCGAATGAGAGTGCAGCTTTTCTAAAAGTTCTTTCCGAGGGGACTTGCCTTCGATCCAATATACTTGACCGTTCTGATCTTTAGCTATCATCATATCTACCTTCTTTTGGTTTTTAACTTAGTAATACAGTTACTATATCATATAGCCCTATTTCCCGCAATCCATATTCTTTAATTTAAACCGCTTGGGCTATTCAAATAATTTTTACCTCTTGCATATATTCCCCCCTATATAGTATAGTAATACCATTACTAAGCGCGCTTGACTCCCTGGTGACTAGATCATCAAGTCTAGCAGGTTGCAGCGGGCGCGGGCGGTAACTGTTAATAAATGAACTGTGGATGGATATGGATAGAATAAAAAACGCAGAATTAATGAACTTCTTCATGCATTTCTGTAAGGACATGAACAAAGCAGCGATGGTTAGCCCATCGGACCTTAAGGCCGTTAAAGAGTGGGCTACAGAATATTGGACCATCCCATGTGAAATCGTCCCATATGGAACGGTAGGCGCATGGAGGTTAGATCATGCTGGCTGTTACGGTGGTTGGCAAATTCAAGAAATGGATAACGCAGGCGGGGGCATTTCTTGCCCTATGGGTTATCATCGTTTCAGATCACGTCAAATGTACGATATGATCTGTTTCGCAAGGGCAGCAATTAGACTTCGAGGATTGCCGAACGTAAAGATTTAATTAACAATTTTAAACATTTAGAAGGAATTATGAATATGGGTAAAGAACAAGGGGGCGACCTCCTTTTTGAAGAAATTAAGACTAAAGTTGAGGCCACGAATTACATTTGCGACCTAATCAACGCCAAGATAAAGGACCTAGAAGGTCTTCTTGCTATGTCTAATCTAGGCCGTTGTGAATTCGAAGTTAGCCCAAATTGGGGCACAATGCGTTTTTTTGTTTATTGGTGTCCTGTAAAAAAGCGGGTAATGGCCTTTACCGAAGATGGTGAAAAACCTTTATTAGAACATAGAAAACCTGAGCGTATGGAATTCTACAGTAAATGGAATGAGTTTTTAGGGCAGATAAATGAATCATTATAAAGATTTAGTTAAAAAATTTTAAATATTTAGCAGGGATTATGAATAAAAAGTTTAAATGTGTAAAAACCGAGGGCAATCATATTGGTTTCGATACAGTGGAGATTGTTGACAAAAGGATATTTAGGGTGATTGATGTTCCCGCCCTCCCATACAGCTCAGAGGAACCTTATCTTAGCGGGCAGGTTTATGAGTATGAGTATTTCTGCATTGGCGATGGAAAGCGGATCTTTTTCCTTTCCGAGGATATGATGTTTAACTTTCAAGAATGCTATGAGGGAATAGAATGACTACTTCAACACGACAAATTGTAGTGAAATGCAGCGACAACCCTTGCAAGCGATGCGGGTGCGACTTTCCTAACATTCCGAGATTTAAAAGGGGATGCGGGGCGTGTGAAACCCCGAATGAAATGCTAAAACGAGTTATGGGGGTGTTTAAATGAAGAACATGCCAACGAAAACTATAAATCGCAATAAGGACACCCCATTTTCTATTCGTTTGTGGGCAACGGGGTTTGAGACTGGGGGGCTGAGTACCATATTCTCGAAAGACACAAAAGAATATGAAACTGCGTGGATAACACCAGATGATATATATTTCACCCTCCAATTTGCAAAAACAGAGGGTGAAGCAAAAATGATGCATGACTTTTGGGCAAGTAAAATTGAAAACGGGTTTGTTCCGACTACCAGTCTAGTAGATAACTTTACTATAGACGCAGCCGAAAAGTTTTTGGAAATTTGCTCCTCGGAGGAAAATAAAAAACATGAAACTTAAAATCCAAACACGGATGGTTTACGGCCGTCCGCTTCATTATCCTATGTGCGATAGCTCTAAGCTTTTAGTGAGGTTAAATCGGCGAACCGTCTCGGCCGAACACACCTTTTCTTTCGTTGACCGTGATTTAATCATTTTAAAACAATTGGGATATGAAATAGAACAAATCCCGCAATTTATCGAGGTTAAGGATGGAACGATTAATTGACGAAGATATCAAAAAGAAAACATTGGAACTGCTTAATTTGCTTTTGGAAGCTGATGAACAGAAAAAGTTTTCTGGGCTTTCGGCATTTATGACCTTACTTTCAATATATTATGCGGCTCAAAATATGGCATACAAAGAACTTATTGAAATTTCATGTTTAAAAATATTTGAACTGAAGACTTCAGATTTATCAAATTTAGAAGGTTTAGCCTCTAAAATTAAAGAAGCCTTTAGTTGATAAAACATGAATGGAAAAATTTAAGGAGGACAGCGGTGGATTTTCCTGAAACGCCTGATGATTTAAATAAAATATGCATTGGTGAGGGGATGAGGATTTTCAATGAATTAAGACTGAAATACTTCGAGAATACGACTGCGGATTTAGACGTGGTGTTAAATTCTCTATGCTTCGCCCTACTCTGCCTCAGGGCAACACACACGAATAAAGAACATTATTCGAACTTTAATACACTTGTGAAACAAATTCTCGACAAAAACGGAAAGGGCTGACTATTTGCAGCCCCTCTTCATTGCCTTCTTTCCGACCTCAACGACTTTGTCTCGTTTTTTATCGGCGCGCTCAAGTGATTTGAGGTCTTTTCCAACCTTTTTACTCTCACGCTCTATTTTCCTAATTTGTTTATCCACGGTTGCTTTTCCGTTTTTTGTCTTTTGCTGCTTTACGGGCTTTGCGCTGGCCGATAACTTCGTCGATAAATTGGTCTAAGTTATCTCTCAACTTTACCGCTTCTGTAAGGCTCAAGTCATAACTAACTGTTACTAGTTCCATTATTTCCCCCGCGCCTTACCTTTATGTGCAGCTTTCTTAGTTTTCATCTCTTTCTTGGGGTGCTCGTGGTGCATCATTTCATGCTTTTCCTCTTTGTGAGCTTTTTTGCTCATGAGAGGTTTTTTCTTGTGGGCCATTGTATTTACTCCTTTGTGGGCTTAATTCGGAGTAAAGTATTTTTATCAATTAAGTGTCAATGTTTTTCCAAGCATCTGATGCTTTCCTAGCCAAGTGGCCAAATACGCCCCACACCGCAACTAGCATTAACCGCCGAAATATTTCATCCCAAGTTTTAAATAATATATCAGTGCTAAGGACAATAGAAATAACAAAGAAGCAGGCGAAATAAACTACTACGTTTGACCGACTCATGACGCTTTGTCCTTTGTCGCTTCGTGAACGGCCCACGTTAGATCTTCGATATGGGCAAGTAGAACCGTGATTTCTTTTTTCATTTCTTGTTGTTCGGCGAATAACTTTTTTCTCATTTTTTCTAATGATTCCTGTAATGCAGCAACTTCGTATTCTGGGCTAAGATAAGTTTGAGTAACCATAAAACCTCCGTTAAAATGACTTAATTATACGGATGCAATAATTAAAAAAAACCCCCTTCATAAAAAGGGGGAAAAACACGGAGAATTCAAGGAGGGTTTTGTTAGTGTTTTTTTCTTTGAGGAACTTTCTGGCCAGCTTTTCTTGCCTCTGATAATCCAATAGCAATTGCCTGTTTTCTCGATTCCACAAGCGGACCTTTTTTAGAGCCGGAATGAAGCTTTCCTGAACTAAATTCGCCCATGACTTTTTTGACTTTTGAAGGAGATTTTTTGCTTTTACTGTCCATACCTTCTTATTAATTGAGAAGGCATTAATCTGTCAACGATGACCTAACTATTCTTTCATGATCCCTTTGACGACGACCGCTCCTTCTAATCTTTTTTTTATTAAGGAGGAATTCTTTTGGATCTTTTAAAAAGACTGGTTCGGTTTTGCGGGCGAATCTTCGCGCTTCATCCTCAGTTAGGAAGGTATAGGAAATCGTCCTGATTCCCTCTCTCCTAAAAGTGACTCTCCACACTACCTCGCCGGACTTGTATTTCCTTGAATGAACTGACGCCATATTTGCATTTTCCTTGCACCAAACTTACACCTATGATATGATGTAAGCATCATTCACGGCAAGAAAAATTAAAAACCCGCCTGGCGGTACCTAGGCGGGAAACCGTGGATGGGTTATTAGAAAGGATAGGATAACAAAAACTGGGTTTAGGCCCAAAGGAAAAACCGTGGAATCGAAAAATATCATTACCGCCTTGCTCAAGGCGCAGTCAGAAATACGCCCCCCGAAGAAAGAAGGGATCAATCCAATGTTTAAAAATAAATATGCTACATTGGACGCAATCTACCTAGCTTGTCGCAAACCTCTTTCGGATAACGGCCTCGCCTTATCCCACTCGGTAGACATTGATGAGCAGGGGCGATATTTTCTCGTCACAACGCTCTTTCATATTTCGGGAGAATCTATTACCAACAAATTCCCGATGCTCGTTGAGAAACAGACCAACCAGGGAATCGCCTCAGCTCGCACATACGCTTGCAGATATGCGACCTGTAACCTCTTAGCAATCCCAGGCGATGAAGACGACGATGGGAATCTCAGCTCGGTCCAGGTTAAGGAAATCGAAGGATACGTTGGCGGAGACAAAGAATTAGCAGATCGCATCTTGAAAGGGTATAAGGTAAAATCATTCGCTGAAATCGATGCGAAAAACTTCACCCCAATTATCAACACACTCCAAAAACGTAAACAGGTGAATGTATGAAATTGCTAACCCTTGAACAAAATACCCCAGAATGGGAAGCGTTTAGAAAAACCCGAGTAGGAGCGTCCGATATCGGGATACTCATGGAAGGGAGAGAGAGAGAGATTCATGACTTGCTCCAAGAAAAGCGAGGGTTAAAAGAAAAATATGTGACCGATGCAATGCGAGGGGGGAACGAAATGGAAGCCGAGGCGATTGAGTGGTTGATCGATAGGACAGCCCCGCAAAAGATCACGGCCCTCCACGACACCCCCGATGACTGGTTAATGGCTTCGTTCGACTTCTTCGATGCAAAAAACAAAAAAGGAGCGGAAATTAAATGTCCGATCGTTGTTTTAGACATGCCGAACGAACACAAGCACTACAAACGCTGGTGGTGGCAGATACAAGCACAGATGGCGGTTAGCGGGCTTAAGAAATGGGAACTGGTTGTGTACAGCCCTGGTAAGCAAGCAAAAGAAACCATTGAAAGAGACGAGGGCGCGATAGTGAAGCTAAAAGAGAAAGGAAGGTGGTTTTTCGATCTTATTATTAATTTTGGAGAACTCTCTCCGATCAACGAAATGGAAATACGCGACGACGACAACACCTCAGAGTGGGCGAGTTATTTCAGAGCAATCGACGCGAAGATCAAGGAACTTGAAGAGGCCAAAACGGTCTTGCGAGACGAGGGCATTGCCATGGCCAACAATGAATCATTCCAATGCAACGGGGTGAAGGTCCAAAAGGTGCTGAACAAGGGGAGGGTCGACTACGAAGCCGCTTGTAAGGCGAACAACATTGATGTGTCGATCTTTATGAAAGCTCCAAAAACCGAATACACCTGGAGGGTCACGGCCTCCTGAGTCTATTCAGTGAAGGGTTTTAGCAGATCCATTACGTTTTTGCTAAAATCCTTCCCTTTCTCTTGGCTAAAATCAACATACGGAGCGAAGATCGGTTTACCGTTCTCTTCCCCTTTCTTATAAGATGGGCTTTGAATGAACGAATGCCCGTTCTTCGATTTACAGAGGCGGAATTTCCTCAGGGTCATGCCCCACGCAGGGCCAAAGTAAATATCAAATGTAGCGATGGCGAAAGATCCGCTTGGTTGATGCTCGAAGTTTAAAATTTCCATAATCCCAAATGTTGCATGTTCTTAATATCCATTATCATAAATTTACCACAATGGGCGCATTCACAACAATCTTTCCAAAGAATTGTAAGATTCTTTTTATTGAACGGAGTGTTGCATCTATAGCATTTTGAGGCTTTTGATTGCGGTGAGTAGAAAAAAGGAGACTGGTGAGCGGCAATGTATCTTCTTCTATGCCGTAGTTGCCTATAAGTTGGTGCATCCATTACCTCTAGTTAGCTTGTGCAAAATAAAATGTAAATTAATTTCTACAAATCGCTTATTCGATAAAATTTAGTCCCATTTTTCTTAAGTTATTCTCCACTTGTTCTCTAAAACCATGGTCCCCAAAGACTAAATGCGGGGCGTTTCCGTGGCCAAGACGGAATTCGACGTAGTTGTATCCTACCACGATATCTTTGTGATTCGGGAATTTAGCCCCTAATTTGACCGCCAAAGCCTTATCAGCCTCTACCCTATCCTCTGGCTTAGGCTTCGCTAAATCCTCTTCTACAGCCTTTATTACCCATTTCAAAATAGATCGGTAGTCATTTCCTCCTACGATGTTTTTTGAGATTTTCCACGCCGAGAGTTTATCAAAGCAAGCTACAGCCGCAGAATCATTCCCTTTGACTCGCCTCTGAATATCTTGAATTTGAGTAGGTGTTAAGAAAACTGACGGAGCTACCGCAGACTTTTCTTCTCTAGTTCGTTTTCGAGAAGAAGGGGGGTCCCTTTCGGGGACTACAGGGGATTCTTTAGAATACTCTTCTTTATAATATTCTTCCTTTATGTGGCTCATTTTTGAGCTGGGGGGGGCGCAATTTTGAGCTGGGGGGGGTTCATTTTTGAGCCTTCGTAAACATTTTTTGAATTTATCGGATAAATATAGCTCGCGGCTCCAGTGGATTCCAGTCTTGTTAGTGTGGATTTCCAGGTATCCTTCTTTTTTGAGGCTGACCATCCAGCGCTTGATGGAACTAACGTCGGCGTTCAAAAGATTGGCCAAATATTCGTTGGTCGCAAAGCAGTATCCGTGCGCTTTCGAAAGATTTCGGACCATCGCGTAAAGCTTTATGCAATTCGGTTCCAGGTTTTCGTTAAAAAAGATGGAGGCGGGAAGTACGCAGTCGAAGGATAGTTGGGAAATTTGCTCTTTATTCATGAAGTCATCGAGTCCTTTTTTTGTAGGATCTCGGTGCAAGCTCAGTTTCTTCTTGCCTTTTGGGCTTGGAAGAAATTATCCTTTTGGATAAGATATCTGGTGTTCTTACTCAGATATCCGGTGCTTGTGACACCAAGTCCTGCAAAATGGCCCGCATCAACGGGCCATTTGCGTTTCCCCCAAGTCTAAGCCAAATAAAGATTAGAATCTATCTCAGAATTTAGGGCGCGCGCCCAACCGAAACACTCGCTCCCTCTCTTTTAGCAGGATTATTGAAGCTAAAAAAAACAGAAAAGGGATCGTGCAAAAGGTCATGATATACCTCGGTTTGGGTTATCTTTCCTTTAGTCCCTATTTATTTTCGTGTCTATGAAGGTGAATTTTTGCCAGGCTAAATATATTCTGTTACAATAACTAACCCAGCCGCTCCTGCCCCACCTGAACCTGCGCCACCAGAACTAGTTGTATTTGCTCCTCCAGAGCCGCCACCGCCATAATTACTTCCAGCAATACCGTTTGCTGCTGTTGAAGCAGTCGTGTTTGTTACTGAAACGGCACCACCGCCGAGAACCGAATTCCCACCTGCACCACTGAATACTGCTGGTACAGCACCCACTAAAGCGCCGAAACTAGCACCTCCAGCGCCACCTACAATATTAGCATCTCCGCTGGCCCCAGATCCGCCCGTTCCGCCAGCCCCCGTATTGACTAACGCAGCACCGCTAGCATCGAAAGTTCCTCCAGTGCCTCCCGAAGCTGTGACTATAGATCCTACTGATGTCGTCCCTCCGGTGCCCCCTGTTGTATTTCCCGCTCCGCCCGCAGTTCCGGCCGCACCAATGGTGACGGTTTGCGAGGACCCTATTGTCGCCACATTGACCGTTTTTCTTGCATACCCACCACCGCCACCACCCCCACCACCTGCTACGGTAGAGGCTCCTGTGGCTGCTGAGCCACCGCCACCACCCCCACCACCAACAACTTCAATGGTGCAATATTTCATATTGGCAGTAGGCGTATAGGTACCTGAATTTGTAAATACCTGAACGGTAATAGTTGCAAAGCCACTGCTCGCGGCTGCGGAGGTCCAGTTGGTTCCGTCGGACTTGAGAACGTTTCCAGCGGACCCAGCGGCAGCGGGATACGTCGGCGTACTCGCGATCCAATTTGTCCCATCAGATATGATTATTTTCCCTGTTGTAGCCGATGCGTTCGGGAACGTCGGGGTGCTATAAACATTGTTTGTCCCATCGGAAATTACAACTTTTCCGGCAGACCCGCTTGTATTTGGATATGTTGGCGTCGAAGATACCCAATTAGTTCCATCACTAATTAAAATTTTTCCAGACGAGCCTGCGGTTGTTGGCAGGGTTGGTGTGGAAGCTACCCAATTCGTACCATCCGATTGTATGAACTTGCCGGAACTGGCGGAGGAGTTGGGGAATGTTGGTGTTGAAAGGACATAATTCGTCCCGTCTGACAAAAGAACTTTGTTGGCTGTGGCTCCCGCAGAGCTTGGAATTGTTGAAGTGGACCAGGTAGGCGTGGTAGATGACCCAGAAAGGAGCATTTTGCTTGCTGTCGCCGTGCCGGATAGGATAGCAGCCGTCGATGCATTGGAATAGAATATACCGCCGTTGGAGGCGGTTAGGGAAGCACCACTACCAGATTCAGCTAGAGTAAGCAATTGCGGTTTGTATGCCATATCAATAAATCTCGTATGTTGGAGTTGCGTTTGCGATCAGATCCACGGCCCCATAGTTAACACTCATCACATAAGAGGTCGACCCATCAAATGTCACCGTTCCGCCTGGCGTTGAAAGAGTAATGTTATGGGTATGCGCGCTTCCCGTCCTGTCTTTTACAACCCATCGTTGATTGGCAGTTGGGGAGTTAGGGAAATTTAATGTAATCGCCCCTCCACTGCAATCGACTGAAAGATAATAATCTGTTGTGAGAACGGTATATGGGCTTGAATTTACGTTTGTATAGGCAATGGAAAGCGCCCCGACTGATTGCCATGTGGGAAGGGAGGCAGACGAATTGTAGGTTAGGACATATCCGGCTGTCCCTGTGGAGACGGATTGAAAAGCGCCTGTGGATGTCGTTCCTCCGCATACTGGCATATAGGCGGTAAAGGCAGATGCTCCTGTGCCCCCTTGTTTCACTGGAAAAGGGAAAGGGACTTGGGTCGTAACGTTTATTTGGCTGGAAGAACCTAAGAATGTAACATCCCCATATTGGAGCGCTCCTGATCCGGTAAGGGCATTCGTATTTGAAGAAATGACAATGCAGTTATACATTACAATTGTTGTTCCAACTCCGATGGAAGCCGCGCTAGCAGACCCCCCCTCAACAATCGTATATGAAAGCGAAGAAAGCCCACTTCCTGCTGTTGTAAGCGACGTGGCATTGATATTATTCGTGCCAAAGTTTGAATGGGAAGAGGTGATAGAACCAGTTCCAGATGTGGACATTGGGAAAGCTATTAGTGAGTAGTATAACTGGGCTGATCCAACTGAAACTGAGCTGGCGACGGTGGATGAACCAGAATTTGTGATCGTTGAGTAAAATAAATAAACATTTCCCGCGCTTGTAGAAACAAAAAAAGTTATTCCGGTTGTTCCCAAGTCTCCAAAGCAATATTTCATCGAAATAGATGAACTAGAATTTGAGCTTGTATGACTAATCCCTGTGTTATTAGAACAATTTAGATAACAGTTTTCTAAATTTATAACAGAAGCCGAACTACCAGAAACCACTAGAAAAAAATCACTATTTGTCTGGAGACGGATATTGCTTATGCAGACCGTTCCGGCTGTTGTAAGCGTTGCTTTTCCTGTGATTGTTACGTTCGGAGTGTCGTCGTCTCCCGAGAAGGCGGCAAGGTTAACTCCTGCCTTCAGAGTCAAATTCTCTGTGTAAACCCCTGGCAAGAGTAAGATCGTATCCCCGCTTGTGGAAGAGGTGATCGCAGAGGCGATGGTCGTGTGCGTTCCGTTGAATCCTAGAGGGTCTACAATCCATCGGGCAGATGACATTGGATTGATGTTAGCTAGGTGGGTTCCGGCGACGACGGTTGAAAATTTAGTCGCTCCTTGTTCAACGACGTGCCCAACGAGCTGGATATTGCCAGCTAAAGGGGTGATAGTTGTCCCTACATCATCGGAAAGGGTTGTGATAGCTCCCGAAGCGCTTACGTTTTGCCACGAAGGGAGAGCCGCATTCCCATTTGAGGTGAGCACGAAATTTGCTGTGCTAAATCCTGTAGTTGCGGATTGTAGGGCGCCTGTGGATGTCGTTCCTCCGCAGACTGGGGCATAAGCTGTGAAGCTTGTGTCGCCTGTCCCTCCGCCCGCAACAACGGCGGTCCCAAAAGCCGGATCGGCCGCCGCTCCTTGAGAAATGAAGGGCACGCCCGATGTGGCGGATGGAGCAACTTTTGTGATGGTTGTCGTTCCAGCGCCGACGAGGACGTTGTGTGATGTGAGGCCAGTCAGTTCAAATGTGAGGGTGTTTAAACCGCCAACAGTTGTTGTACTTCCAGATCCGGCCATAGTGACTTGACCTGAACCATTTGGAACAACGGGGCTAGTGCCGGAATCTGGAAGAAATTCTTCGATCGCCGCCAAACCACCTATGAGAGACGCTGTAAGCGTGTGTGTCGCTGGATTTCCGGCAATGGTTATAGTCGTTCCGTCCCCAACCACATTAATATTGCCGCTCCCATCTGGCCCAACGGGGCCTCCGGTATTTCCTGTGAGATCAATTACAGCTATGGGGCTTGTCAGCGCAATCCAATCAGCCTGTACAACCCCGCCAGTGCTTGTAAACCCTCTCAGAATCCATTCGATTTCTGTAGTTGTGTTTACCCATCTTTTGCTAATCGGGTAAGCAAGGTCGCTTGTCGTTGGGTTTCGTGCTTGAAATATGGTAAGAAAGGGGGCCGTTGATGTGCCCCCGCTGCCGACTGTATTGACAAATTGTGGAAGAGGGTAGGTCACTAGTTTCCTTCTAAAAGTTCAATCGACGGGCCGACGACAGATGTGATGTAAGTCATGGAAATCGCGTGTTTGAGGAGGGCGACTTCTTCTGCGGTTACTTCAATCTCACCTTCTGAGGTGTACAATTTTTTAGCTAATGCGTAACGTGATTGATGTTCTTCACATGAGAGTTTTCTTGGCTGCCCATGTTCCATTTCTGGAGCGTTGAGTGCATCTACGCAGATTTTTTTAAGAAACACATCTTTGTCTCCATCTTTGAATGGAACACCGTCTAGGCCACTGACTGTTACGCAGAAATTCTTTTTCATGATTTACCCTATCTTGGTTTTTGGGAGCATCATCGCCCCCATGGTTTTGTGTATCATAAAAATTATTTGCTAATCAAGAAAAGTTAGGACTTTACTGTGTCAGCAAAACATATTCTACGGTCACAACAAGCGTATTGTCGGCAGCAGCGTTGCCAGTTATTTCGCTCGCTCCGGTGTTGTGAAGAACGATAGCTTTTGCCTCAGCAGACGTTGCCGCAACGATGGCGTTCGCGACTGGGACGGCGCTCGTATAAGTGCTTGCCGACTGGTCAATAAATCCAGTTCCAGTAATGGCGGAGCTTACAATCACCCCAGTTGTGTTCGTATAGCGTAACGCCATGTCTTGCGGATTGGTGAATGGATTTGTTCCACCATAAACTAACTTGAGCTGCGCCCTGA